>JAEEGG010018272.1_pt1 | contig 14300 bp, 10 predicted proteins | sample 9134161 | NCBI WGS metagenome assembly JAEEGG01 (sample SAMN16246543, study PRJNA631951) | gut metagenome | biome: gut microbiome; feature: rumen; material: CR-attached | host: Bos | place: Iran: Karaj | collected 2018-10
AGCACCGCATCGATGCCTCGTGTCGCAGCAGCCAATCAGTAGGAGTCAACACCTGTTTCTGATTCCAGTTCTCCCAGATGAGCCAGCACAATGACATAGTCGGCTCCCTCCTTGCGCGCCTTGTCGGCAGCCTGCTGCACCATCTGATAAGTCTCCTTTGTATGCAGGTCGTACAACTGGCGTCCCTTGTCGTCAAAGAAAGAGTAAGCCTCAGCATCCATCGACTCAGGCGTGCTGACACCCACGAAAGCCACGCGCTGGTTGCCATACTGTCTGATGACATAAGGTGCCATCAGCGGTTCTGTACCCTGATAGTCATAGAGGTTCACGCAGACAGCCGATGTATTCAGCCCAGGCAGCAGTTCCATGAGGCGCGGCATACCAAAGTCGTACTCATGGTTACCCAGCGTCACGGCATCATAGCCCACGCTATTCATCAGCGTCACGATATACTCACCCTTCTTCAGCGAGCAAGCCACACCACCCGAGAGATAGTCGCCACAGCTCACCACAGCCGTCCAGGCCGTATCACTCTGACTGATGGCATCACGCAGACCAGCCAGTTTGGGATAACCGTCAATCTGTCCGTGCACATCGTTCTCGTAGAGCACCACGATACTTTTCTGATGCTGCTGTCTGGCAACATGCTGACCTGTAGAGCAGCCTATCAATGCGCCTACAGTCAGAAGCAGGATACAAAGGTTCTTTTTCATAGGTATTTCACTTTTATGTTACAAAGGAAGTGTCATCACGAAGCGGGCACCCGGCTGGTAAGTGGTATCCAGTTCTATATCACCACCCAGTCGGCGGGCAATAGAACGAGCCACCGTCAGGCCGATACCCGTACCATCATAGTAGTTGTCCAACTGCACGAACTCCTCAAAGATATGATCAGCCTCAGCAGCAGGCACGCCGATACCCGTATCCTCTACGATGAAGCGCATCACCTTGTCGGTCTTCTCCAAAATCAGCCAGACACTGCCCTGCTTGGTGAACTTACGTGCATTATCCAGCAGGAGCATCAAGGCACGTGAAGCCTGACGCATATTGGTGTGCAGCATAGCAGATTCCACATCGGGTGCCACCTGCATCTCGAAGGTGATATGACGATCCTGTTGCATACGTGCCTCTTCTGCGGCCTGCGATGCTATCTGCGGAGCCGACACATCATCATGGCTCTCGATCACAGCCGTACTGTTGGCATCACTCAGTTCCAGCATCTTGTTCACCAGTCCTGTGATACGGTCCGTACTCTCGATGATACGTGTATTGATATCATTCTTCGTAGCCTCATCGAGTTTCACATCCGGTGCCGTGATAATCTGCGTAAAACCGGATAGCACATTCAGCGGCGTGCGTATCTCGTGCGAGATCTGCTGGATGAAGTTGGTCTTCATCTTCGAAGACTCCTTGGCACGGGCGTTAGCCACCTTCAGCAAGGCATGCTCACGGCGCAACTTTGCTGCTGCCACATGTCTGAGATACATTGCCAGCAGAAGGGCTACGACCAGTACGACAGCCATACCGATGAGGAAGCGCGAACGCTCCAGCTGGGTCTGCATCTTCAGTTCGTCAACCTTATAGAGCGTGTTCAACTCGTCCAACTGGATACGCATCTCACGGTTAAACACCGAGTCTTTCTGATAATAGAGGTCGCGGAAGGTCTTGGCAGCCTCATCCATCAGTCCCATCTGCAGATAGGCCTCACCACGGAAAGCGGCCACATCGCCACCAGCATTCAGGTCGAGCGCCTCCAGACTGTCGCAATAGGCCAGCACCTGCTCAGCCTGCTTGGCAGCAAGGGCATAGTGCACACGTACGTAATATATACGGTATTGTCCCAGAGGCGTACCACAAGCCTTCTGCATCTCCTCCGCCTTGCATATCTCCTGTTCAGCTTCCTCAATTCGGTTCAGTCCGGCAAGGGCCGAAGCCTTATTACAGCGACAGGCGATATAGGTAGGGAAATGCAACTCAGGGAAAGCGCCCTTACGCTGCAAGCGACGCAAGATGCCCTGTTCCCACTCGTTGGCAACCTCCAGTTCCTCGTAATAGCGATGACTCTCGTCCAACGTCTGACAAAGGTAGTCGAATACCGTCGTGAAGGCCTCCACCTCGCTCTCGCGCTGTTTCAGCTGTTTGATACACTCACGAAACACATCGACAGCCTGGTCATACTGACCCATGCTCTCATAGACCACACCCATCAACTGATAGGCAGCAGCCTTACCGAAGTTGTCATCATTCTTCTGGGCATCGGCCAACATATCCTGGGCTTCGCGCAGGGCCGTCTGGATACGTGAGGAATACATATAGACGCAGGCCTTACTGTCCCACGTATCATAATAACGGTTCCACTGACGGTGTTTCTTAAACCACGCCATCTGCTCAGGAGCCTCCTTCAGCAGCATGGAGTCCATGGCACAGTTGGTCAGTACGGCCACCTTGCTCCAGCGGGCTTTTCCCTCGCCTTCGATATTATGCTCACCCTGCTCGAAAGCAATCCATTCATCCAGGCAGTCGAGGGCTGCCTGCGGATTATCTTCGCTACTGAGCAGTTGCGAGAGTTTCATATAGGCCTTTGAACGCTCATTGCCTTTCAGCGTGGGAACAACCTGGCGCAGGGAGTCGATGGTAGACGCGCCCATCTGCAGACAGATGCCGCATAATAGTATGATAGCTAATTTTATGATTCTCATTATTTCCTCTATACCTTATTCTATTCAGTTTGCAAAGGTAAGCAAAAAAATGCATTCCCGCAAAATTTAATAATAAAACTTAAAAACAGAACAATTTCACTTAACTACCCTCAATTTATTTGGAGGGTACGGATTATTGTATTAATTTTGACAAACCAAAACCATTAAAAGGTGCAATTAAACTTTTTTTTGAAAAAAAATCGCGAAAGTGCGAGATATTTTCCTAAAACTGTCGTATAACAAATAGAGATAGACAAAAAGATGAGTGCTCTGACAGAGACAGAACTTGTAGAGGCCGTCAGGCAAGGACGGCGCGAGGGACAGACAGAGATGGTCAGTCGCTATGCCGAGCGTGTCTTCGCCATGATAGCGAGACAGGTGCCCGACATGATGGACGCCCAGGAGCTGACACAGGACACCTTCCTGCGGGCCTTCAGTCATATCGACAGCTACGACCCTCACAAGGCTTCGCCCTCCACCTGGCTCTGCCGCATCGCCTACCACCTGACACTCGACCATCTGAGACGACGACGGCCTGTGATTGTAGCGATGGAAGACAATACTGACATCAGCGACGAGGAGCTGGAGGCAGAACTGAGCACAGGGCGCGAAGAGAGAATAGAGCAACTGATGGAGGTGATTGACGAACTGCCTGACGACGAGCGAATGCTCCTGACGCTCTACTACTTCGAAGACCGTCCGCTCACAGAGATAACCTATATCACAGGTATCGAACCTGCAGCACTGGCCAACCGCCTCTACAGGACACGAAAGAAGCTCTATCGCAAGTTAAATAATTGAAGATTCGTTCAGCGCTGAAAAGAATGTTTCATGTTTAATGATTAATGTTTAATGAATAAGATAAAAGATACAGACCTGCGCGAGGCGCTACACAGGAAATATGCGGAGACGCCCAAGCTGCCTGCCGACTTCATGACGAAGATGGAGGAGAAGTTGAAAGCTACACCTACTAGTGTGCCCAACGATGCCATCGCCGGGAAAGCACGCCGCCCTTGGCGCTGGATAGCCGCAGCCGCCTCGCTGCTCCTCCTCATCGGCATAGGCGTCACGCTGATGCCCTCAGGAGAAGAGGGAGAACCTGGAGGTCTGACAGCACAACATACTGAGACAACGGAGCAGCCCTCTATTAGCAAAACGACGAGCTACGACCAGCAAAACGACGAGTTGCCATCAGCAAAACAACGAGTTGCTGCCAACGACAAGGAGGCCGCAATTGAAGAAGAGATACCCACGAAGGAAAATGTTCCTGCCTACACCTCTGCAGACGATCCGAACCTGCATTACGCATCTAACGAAACAAAGACGGACACCCTGCCCTATCAGAATCCAGCCCGAATGGATGAATTTATAACAAAGATGGCCAATTATCATCAGGTGAAAGAAGGTGAGCTGAAGTGCTCCGCCCAGAACGACAGCAGCATCGTTAGCGCCGTCTATGTCTTCCCTGATAAGAAAGAGATAGACCTCTTCAGCAGACTGCTTCAGGCTGCCTGCTGGTATAGCGACGAGACACCAGGCTATCTGTTGAGTTTCTCTCACCAGCAGTTCTTCTTCGAACTGAAGGATATGCGCCAGCAGTTGCACTACCGTTGGATTGCCGAGCGTGTAAATGGAAAGATTCTGCTCTACTGCACCCACGCACCATTGGGCACCAAAGAGTCGTCTACCTGTTATCAAGAATATCGCGATGAGCTCATGCATATAAAGAGTATTAACAACAAAACAAAAAAGATATGATTATGAAACGTATCGTAACCCTTAGCCTATTGGCTATTGCCTGCCTCACGATGCAGGCACAAACAACCTGGCATCAGGCAAAGCCTATGCAGACGCAAACGAAGAAGCAGGACGTTAAACAGAACGTCAAGTTCCTGGCAAAGTGCGACGCCTTTTTCATGGCAGCTGTTCCTGAAGCAACCATTGATAAGAAAACCAAGAAGAAGACTGTTGTCTGGAAAGACACAGAAAACAACTCCTGGCACGAGAACATGGGCTTTGTGAAGAATGTGCCCACCATCGACAGCCTCGAAAGCATCTTCCCCAATTTCATAAATCGTGAAGATTATGCCTACCTTCCCGTTGTATGGCAATTGACAGAGGAGAACGACGAGACCGTGCTCCATTGCTATTTCCGTATGCCTGCCGACATCGTAACGAACCTATGGCTCTGTAGCGACGAGTGCGTCATCCTCGACAAGGAAACAGGCGTTATCTATCAGTCGCGTCGCACAAATCCCGATTGCTACGGTAAGGTGTTCAGCGTGAAGGAGAAAGAAGGCACCATCCTGGACTTCCAGATCTTTTTCCCCAAGCTGCCTGAGACCACCAAGGAAATCTGCATCTATGGTGTGCCCAACTGGTATATGCGAGGCATGGATGTGAACCTCAACACACAGACAGGTCACTTCTGGCAGGAATACAGAGGATTAGGCTCCTGGGACAAAGCGCCTAAGTTCCACGAGGCCCACCTCGTGAGCGAGGCAAAAGATTATGACAAAGACAACTACCAGTCATGGGCTGTCTATAATGATGCGCATCTCATCAAGCCAGTACCAGAAGGCACCTATGCTATGTGGTGTACGCCTGAAGCCACCTATCTGGCTGAGGCCTGCGAGATGAACTGGATGCGCGAGTATTTCGGTCGTGGCGGCAACAATATTCTTGTTGACCAGCGGGGTCATCAGTATAAGTGCAAGGACGTGATTGGTTATCCTAACAACGATCTATTCTGGGTAGAGGGATGCACAGGCGACTACTTTGCCATCGTAATGGTATTCGAACCCATACCTGATGAGACAGAGACAATTACCTATATTGTTCCTGAGGGCGAGCCCTTCGCTATGTGGGGAGCCAACTGGAGCGGCTCTGTGCAGTCGTTCAACATCAAGGAACTACGCGACAATCAGAAACTCTTCGAGTATCATCCAAGGAAAGTAGTGAAATAAATTACTCATCATAAATAAAACAAGTTTTTCTCAACCCTAATGGGCAAGACATGGAACGCAGAGATTGCGTCCCATGTCTTTGTCCGATAAAGTGATAAAGAAATTTAAAAGTACATCTTTTTCGTCAACTACTATTAAATGGTTTTGGAGTATATTACAGAACATACTATATTTGCAGTACTAAAACTATAGTACGTCCTAAAACTCTAATAAACACGAGTATGAAAGAAGAAAAAAACAAGTCGCTGACCAAGGCGGAATTGAACCTGATGAACATCCTTTGGGATAAGGGTCAGGCCACCGTAAACGAATTGGTAGATGTATTGCCAGAACCCAAGCCTGCCTACACCACCGTATTGACTGTGATGCAGGTGCTGACAAAAAAAGAAGTGCTGAGATTTGAAAAACAGGGAAAAGCTAATGTCTACATCCCCAAGCTCTCACGTGAAGAATATCTGAAGGGCTTCATGGACGAGACACGCGACAGTCTTTTTCAAGGCTCTGTGAAATCCTTTCTTTCATTTTTTGCTAAGCATGAGAAGATTAGCAAGAAAGAATTAGAAGAAATTCTGAAAGAAATGAAGGAGTAATACTTTCTGACAATTAATCAAGCGAACACTAAAATAATCATATGTTGACCGATATACTATATTTCCTTGGTAAATTGATAGCCTCATCAGCTATGCTATACGCATTCTATTGGATTGTATTACGCAAAAAGGCCAGTTACAAAACGGCCCGTATTTACCTTTTGCTCATTCCCTTCATCTGTATCATCATGAGTGGACTGACACTAAAGGTGTTACCTAGCAGCACAACAACAGAAGAGAGCAGCACAACAACAGAAGAGATGACACTCTCAGACCTAACTGAAAAGGCAAAAAAAGTGCGTAAACTGACGAAAGAAGGTAAAAAATGGAAGTCAACGCCACTCACTCAGGAAGAACAAGATTATTGGATTGAATGGCACAAAAAAGAGCAAGAATTGCAGAAAAAAAAGCAATCAACTGGAGAAACAGCAGAGGAGTCCACACCTTTTTTCACATTGAATGAGGGCAATGGAGAAATCATATTATATCTCTGGGGCACAATTGCCTTGATTCTTGTCATCATTGCTATTTTCCATATCATCTCACTATACGTCATGAGTCGGAAGATGAAAGCACAGAAAACGCCTGAGGGCTATATGCTGATTCGCTCTCCGCAAGTACCTGCTCCCTGTTCGTTTGCCAAGACCATCTTCATGCCTACCAGCATCACAGACAATAACGCCGATCTGATTCTGCGTCATGAGAAAGCGCATATCCTTCACGCCCATTTCATTGACGTATGGGTGATGGAAATCATCACGCGTCTGTTGTGGTTCAACCCATTCATTTGGATGACACGCAACGAACTACGCAACGTGCATGAGTTTGAAGCCGATCATGATGTTATATGCAGCGGTGCCGAAATGAGCGTCTATCAGACTTTACTTCTAGAGCAGGTGATGGACAACGGAAGTAGCTATGCCAATGGATTCAATCACTCATTTATCCGTCGCCGCTTTATTGAGATGAAGCATTCCACGGCAGGCTCACTGGGACGTATAGGAAAACTATGCATGGGGCTATGGGTTACGCTATTGTTCTGCGGGTTCACGTTTGCAGAAAGCGACCCCACAGTACAAAAGACTACCGTACCAGAGCAAAGTGAGCCTAGGTTAAGCGTACCAGAATTAAGCGAGCCTCAGTTGTTCACCCTTGAAGGACGGACAGACAGAGGCTGGATGGACGAGGGTATCACCGACTCGACGTTCTATATCTATCTGGGTGACGACTATATGCACATCAACACAGACAAGCCCGCAACAAAGGTGACACTAAAAAACGGCACGTTTCACTATGAGATTCCGCTGACAAAAGTAACGGCAGCACGCATTCAGAACGCCCAAAAAGGTTCGGCAGGCAGAGACTTCTTCTTTGTTCCTGGCGAGAAGGCCAAGCTCTATTTCTACTCAAATAATTCAATGAATTTAGAACCTGACGACTACCGCAGCTATGTCCGCAAACTTGACCGAAGCATTTTTGCTATAAGAAATACCACCGACTGGCAATCGCCCAACCTACCCAAGCTGAAGGGCAAGCGCTGGGAGAACGTCACCTATCAGTCCTTAGGCTATCCATATTTGATGGTTAAGGAGGTTATCTTCAATAAAGACGAGACCATATTACGCATCGCTGCACTCGCCTTTGTCTATAACGACATGATTATCCGTAAGGAGTCATACCTCACGGACGACAAGGGACACATCTACAAGTTGCGTCGCGCACTCTATGGCAATATTGCCGACACCTGCAGTGCTGATGTTTACACCTTTGGCGGTTACTACGCCTTCGACCCCGTCCCTGAAGATGTCAAGGAACTGAACTACATGGATGCCAACAACCTTGTGTCGAGCGAATGGGTCAACGACCTAGGTGACACCATCATGGTGAAAGGTGCAAACATATTACATATCAAGCAGGCACCCAAGAGAGAGACTCAAAAACCTAACTTTCAAATGGATATTACCGTATCACAGGGCATTAACGACAGCGGCTACCTCATCGAAGTTTTTGACAACCCAAACCAGTGGCGAGGTCAGCAAGTAGCCGATATCCCCGTGGTAGATCGCAAATGCTCGTTTGCGACCTATGTCGATGAACCCAAGATGGCCCACATCACAGCCACTTTCCCTGATGGTTCTGTATGTTCTGCCTACGTATGGTTCCCCTTCGTACCTGGTGAGAAAGCCGTGGTAAAGGTCAAGAACGGAACGTTTGAACTCAGCGGAACGTCATTCTACGAACAATGGGGCAACGCAGGCGAACTGGTGGAAAACGCTGGGAAATATAATAAAGAGGAAGAAACCCAAGCCTTACTTCTCAGTTATCTGAAGGAGCACATCAACGAAGAAGGCTGCATCATGCGCTTCTGGCAATACGAGGTGCTGCCACGAGAAGAAATGCAAAAACTCATACCTGCCAAAATAAAGAACGGACGCTTCAAGAAGTTCTTTGCAGGTAGCGAACGTCACAAGAAGAATCGTAATTAATAACAGTAAACCAATTTTTAATCATTATGACAAAAAACATTATCGGCCTCATGTTACTCATGAGCAGTTTGACATTCACGGAGACACGCGCTCAAGGTAACAACGACTTCAAGATTGACGTCAAGGTAACTCAGGGCATCGAGGATGCCGGCTACCTCGTTCAGGTCTTCGACCGTAACCAATCAGCACGCAAGTTCCTCGGGAAAATTGACGTTGTCAATAAGCGCTCTGCATTTGAGACCCATTTGGACGAACCACTCGTTGGTGACCTCACAGCCATATTTCCTAATGGCGAGGTCTGCACGGCCTGCGTCCGTTTCCCCTTCGTACCAGGCGAGGAATGCCACATCAAAGTGAAGAACGGCACCTTCGAGCTCACAGGCACAACGTTCTACCAGCAGTGGGCCGATGCTGATGATTTAGAAGAGAATGCCCATAAGTATTACAAGCAGTGGGAGACCGACTCCATCATTCTCAACTACTTCAAGAAGCATGCCAACGAGGAGGGTTGTGTAATGCGCTACTGGCAGTACGAGGTATTGCCTCGCCCCACAATTCTGAAACTCATACCTGACAATATGCGCAACGGACGCTTCAAGTCTTTCTTCGACCAGCACAAGGAGGACTATGTCGCAGCAATCGATTTAGACAAACCAGATACGGTCGCAGTCTACGATGCCGAGGTCAATGAAGACGAAGTCGAGGTTGAGGAGCCAGAAGAGATAGATGTGATAGAGATGCCCGATGTTTCTGACATTAGCTTCAACTTCGACTTTGACAGCAAAGCACCCAAGATGAGCCGCAGACAGATGAAGAAGGCCATTAAGAAGCAGATGAAGGAACTGGAGAAACAAATGACCAAATACATGATAGAGATGCAGAAACACATCGAGAAAATGGGTCAGGAAATCGAGAAACGCAGCTAGGAAGGCTGCTATTGAGTACAGACAAAAAAAAATGCAATCATGAGATTTAAAGCCATTATCACTTTACTGCTTGCCCTTGTCGCTCTGACGGGGCAAGCTAAAGACATTATTTGGGAGAACCCATCAGCATTCATGGGGTCTTACAACTCTGAGTTTAAAATCAATAAAGTGGAACTGAAGCAGACAGAGACCGTGCTGCACATCGTTGCCAATTATCAGCCGCACAGTTGGATTCGCTTCGCCAAGAACTCGTATCTGCAGACACCCGATGGCAGAAAATATACGATTACAAGTGGTCTGAAAACCAACGAACAGGAGTCAGACCTTACACCCGACTCACTCTTCTGGATGCCTGAAAGTGGAACAGCCAATCTGGCGCTCCACTTCAAGCCGGTACCTATGGACACGAAGAAGATGGACTTCTTGGAGAGCGAAGCAGAGCAGGATTTTAAGTTCTGGAACATCTGCGACGGCAAGACGAAGGAGAAGCTGGTGCTTCCTGCCGACTGGCAAAACGTAGAATATGCCAAGGACGAGACCCTTCCAGCTGCTAAGATTCATAAAGGTGTGGCAACTATCAAGGTGAAAATGCTGGGCTATAAGCCTGCGATGAAGATGAGCTTCTATGTGGGCGGTTTCACACCGTTAGGCACAGCAGAGCGCGTTGACAAGGCGGTTCCCTTTGCTGACGATGGCACCGTAGAAATTAAAATTCCCCTGTGGCTGACGCGACAGGTGAATGTCGGCGTTGAGGGATTAGCTTATAGTGAACTCCTCATAGCCCCAGGACAGGAGACCAATATCCTGATGAAGGTGTGCAGCGACAACAAGCCCTTTGTGGCTTTCAAAGGCTATATGGCTAAAACCAATATGGATATGACTAAAGTAAAAGATACGTTTGGAGAATTACTGAGCGATTTTGCAATCTATCCGAAAGTCAAGGACTGTAAGACGAAGGAAGAGCGTCTGAAAAGCCTGCAGGACATCTTCGAACAGCGCGTCAATACAATTAAGAAGACAGAGTTTACTACGGCTGTAAAAGACCTGATCTGCATGGCTGCCGAAGAGGACTATGTGAAATGGACGCGTCACTTTGTATTCAATTTCAGTCAATTTTTTGTAGGCGAAGATGGAGAAATCTGGATGACTCAAAGGAATCTCTCTGAGAATATGGAGAAGAACAAGGATATGCTCACCCTGACAGAAGAAGAGCAGGCCTACAGTTGGAAGTATCTCAACGAGCCCACATCGCCTTGCAGTCAGGTGTTCTGGGAGACATCAATAGCCGCATACGACAAGCAAGCCGTAGTAAAGAATCCCTATAACAACGAGCTGAGATGTGTGCAGGATGTTATAAAGGGTGATAATGAGAGCCTTACGAATGTGCTTCTCGCAACCTTGAAGAACGAGGATTGCAAAAACGTCGTCCGTGAATATCAAGCTGAGCAAAAGCGCCTGGCAGAGGAGCTGGCCAGCAAGGAGAGCGTCTTCTTCCAGAAACTCGACGATGTAGCCCCTGAAAACATTCTGCAGACCATCCTTAATAAATATAAGGGTAAGGTGGTGCTCATCGACATCTGGGCTACTTGGTGCGGTCCTTGCAAGGCTGGTCATCAAGTTATGAAACCCTGGAAACAGGAGCTCAAAGGCAAGAATATCCAGTTCGTCTATATCACCTCGCCCTCGTCGCCCCTGAAGACGTGGCAGGAGATGATCAAGGACATCGATGGCGACCACTACTACCTGACGAAGGAGCAGTACAACTACATCCTCAATCATTACGATTCTGACGGCATCCCCACTTACGCCATCTACGACGCCGAGGGCAATCAGACCTTCAAGACCATCGGTTTCTCTGGTCTCGATGTATTTAAGAATGAAGTAAATAAAGTGCTGAAGTAAGGGTAAAGGATAAAAAGAAAATAGGTAAAAAGGTAAAAGCAATGAAGTCAACAATCATCACTATCCTGCTCGCCCTGCTCAGCGTGGGTATCGAGGCAAAAACTTATAAGACGATCAAGAGTCCCGTGGCGATGGCACACAACATCCACGGGGGTGAGTTGAAAGCCCGCGAAGTTGTCTTCAGGGATACGGCGACGAGCATTCATTTCACCTTAGACTATCCCAAGGGACAGAATTTCAGCATCAGCAGCACCAGTTTCCTGATTGACGAGGAAGGAAATCGCTACCCATTGCGCTCGGCCGAAGGGATAAAGCTGAATTCATTCGGAGAATCAACTGGGTCGAAAGACTTCACGCTGCACTTTGAGCCCATGCCCAAAAAGGTGAAACTGTTTGACTATAGGGAGGCCGACAATATGAGGGCGTTTTATCTGATGGGCATCCACGACCAGAAGACGAAGCTTAAGGTTCCCACCTTACAGGAGATTCAGGCAAAGAACCCCTACAACGTACCTGCCGACTGGTTCAAGACAGACACGATCACCATCAAAGGTCGCATTGAAGGGTATAACGCCGAACAGTTTGGCTTCACCTCAATGGAGTGTGTCTTTGAGGATGTCTTCGAGAAAGATGATGCCACGCAAGTGCTCGACATCAACCCTGACGGCACCTTTCAGAAGAAGTTCCAGATCAGCTATCCCATCTGGCAGACATTCCATACATACGACTCCAAAGTTGGCTTCGACGCCATACCGTTCTTTGCCCGTCCTGGCGAAACGATTGACATCACCGTCAGGAAAAATACTCAGGGACAATATGAATGCTACTATAATAATGGTAGCAGCAAGGATGTGGAGCGTCTGCTGAAATCTGAGCACCTCTACCAGAATCTTTGTTTTCCGCTAGCTTACTTCAAAGGCAAATTCTGCGAACTGCCAGCCATAGCTGAAAGCACATGGAAGAACATGCTCTACCTGTTCAACAACGAATGTCGTGACAGGCATTACACGCCATTCGAGGCACAGCTGGCCCTTGCAGATTTACTGACTCTCTATGCTGAATCTATCTTAGACTATGGCATGTATCATGAGATGGACCTGATGAAACAGGATCTACGTGATGGTATCTATTACACAGAAATCCTGGATAGTGTGGAATGGCAGGAACTGTCAAAGATGGACAACTACAAGCCACTGCACCGCATAGATTTCAACAATCCGCTGATGCTCTCCAGCAGCAGCTACAGCCATCTTCTCAACCGCGTTCAGTATGCCATGCCTGTCAGGAATCTCGTATTCAGTACTTTGAATATCAACGACAAGGATGAGGGGATGGCCATTGAGGCCACAATCGAGAACGAGGTGAAAAGCATGCAACTTAGCTACGACGGTTGGCGTCAACTGATGGGATGTGACCACGATAACCTGATAGCACAAGTCAGCACCCACAAGGATTTCATGAATAATTTCAATGACTGGCGTCAAAACGGATGGATTGATGAGCTTACGCCCATTTGTGCCAACAGATACGCCAATGCCTATGTCCGCCAGAAGACAGAGCAGTATTACGAGCGCAAGATGGCGCAGAAGGAACTCTCCACCCCTCTGCCAGAGAATAATGTAGCTGCCGATTTGATTCGCAGCATCTCGGCTAAATATCCAGGCCGTTATCTGATGATTGACTTCTGGGGCATGGGATGCGGTCCATGTCGCTCTGCCATCCAAAGCAGCAAGAGCCTGCGTGCCAACATTGCCAAGCGCGATGACATCAAACTGGTATTTATCGCTGAGGAGCGCATTACCGGAGGTAGCGATGCCTACAAGAAATACGTAGCCGAATGGCTGGCCGATGAAGAAGCCATCTGCATCTCAAGTGCCGAATTCTCACGCATGCAGGAACTCTTCCAGTTCAATGGCATCCCCCATTACGAGACCTTCACCCCCGACTGTCGCCGTGTCCGTGACGACCTCCGCTTTCATGGCTATTATAACCTGGAAATGCAATTAGATCAACTGAAAGAGAAGCTCAAATAAGAACATATATGAAATCATTCATCATCACCCTCTTGCTCGCCCTGCTCATCACTCCCATAGGCGTGGAGGCAAAGAAAAAATCAAAGAAAGAAGAGGTGCCACAGTTGCTGAATTATCCCAGCGCAGACTGGAACGAATACCGTATGCATGGTGGCGAGATGGTCATCAAGGGTCATGTAACAGCAGATGATTCTGCTAAGTTAAAACAACTGAGTAACAACGTCAGAATCATCATGCGTGACCACATTGTGCGCAAGGAGGAAACCATCCCCTTCAAAGTCGAGGAAGACGGCACATTTTCGCTCAATATCCACGTACCTTATCCTATGTTTATACTCGTCTATCCGTTGGCAGGCGTGTATGCCTGTCCTGGGGACACAGTCGAGTTGACGTATGACGCTACGAAACCCATGCAGAGACCAGGCGACAATGTCACATTGAGCGGAAAGGGAGTCAGCGCAGAGGCAAGCAAGTTGCTCATCCCCATCATGTACAAGTACCTCGCGCCCCTAAAAAGCGAAGCCCATGTGGCCCATCCCGACTCGTTGCTGAGATGGAGAGATGCACAAGTGGAAAAGCTGGATGACTTGGTGCGCCAGATGAATGCTGGACTGCCCGAACTCGAAGGCTGCTCACCCAGGACATCCGACATCTTGCGCACGTTCTTGGCTTCGCAATCCCTGTATGAAATATGCCAC
>JAEEGG010018275.1_pt1 | contig 14299 bp, 12 predicted proteins | sample 9134161 | NCBI WGS metagenome assembly JAEEGG01 (sample SAMN16246543, study PRJNA631951) | gut metagenome | biome: gut microbiome; feature: rumen; material: CR-attached | host: Bos | place: Iran: Karaj | collected 2018-10
CTCAGTGAAACGACCATCACGTGGTGCACGAGCGTCAGCGATAACGATGCGGTAGAAAGCATAGCTCTTACGTCCGCCGCGCTGCAATCTGATTTTTGTTGCCATTGTTTAAATGTTTGATTTTGTTGTTAAAAAATTGAATTTCATGCTCTTATCTCGTAAAAGCGGGTGCAAAGGTACGAAGAAAATAGGAATTCGTAATTCGTAATCGGGAATTAGTTCTCATTCTTAACCTTATTTAACTTCTCGCACGGGAATTATCCTATAGGTGAAGTCGTATCCTTGCTTGGCAGGCAACATATAGGGCTTCTCAGGCCATGCACCCCACGAGTTGACACAACCCAGTCCCATCTGCTTCTGTTGGATGTGTACCTGTGTCAGCGGACGTTCTACGAGGTCGCCACTATGCTGTCCCCAGCGATGGTCTTTATGCATGCCTGCATCGAGGTCTTCCACGAGATATGGCAGCGCTGAACACTCTATCGGTGCGTCGCTCTCAAACTTCAGGCCACACTTGCCGTCAGTCACCTGGAACCAGCGAACATCGGTATGGTTACCCGACTCCTGCGGACGGATATATGGGAAATACTCGTCCTTTACCTTATTATTATAATAGCCCAAGAACTCTGAGCTGTTACGATCGCAATAGTTCTCGTGCGGGCCACGACCATAGTATTCTATCTGATTATACTGCTTCAGCATCTGCAATTGCATGCCGTAGCGGAACAGCCATGACTCTTTGGTGTCGTCAGCTACCTTCATCTGTTGGCGAACCAATACTGCACCATCGGCCTGCAGAGTATAGGTCATCGTCAGCTGACCCTTTACGTCGGGCATATCGATAGTGGCGACAACAGCATTCTCGTTTACAGCAAGGCTTGCGACCTTCATCTGTGGTGCTTTCCATTGAGCGAAGCGACGCTGCATCCAGGCACCATAGTCATTATCTGTAGGAGCACGCCAAAACTCTGGTGTAATACTCTGACGATCTACCAGCATCGACTGTCCGTCAACATCCAAATAGTCTATCATTCCAGACTGTTTGCCAATAGTCAGGGTAGTACCACCTGCCATCAGTTTTACATAGCTTTTCGTTTCCTCTTTGTCAACAGCAGCCTGTTCAGCTGTAAGTTTTGGGAACTGATAGGGCTGAACGACGAACTGCTGACGAGCCACCATCTGTCCGTCAAGTGTGCAGGTGAAATTGACGCAGATTTCTTCCTTAGCATGATGTTTCATCACACGCGTTAAGGTCTGTTTCAATTGATCATCAACAAAGGTCTTGCGCTGTTGTGGAGCAATACCCTTCAAATCAATCTTGCCACCATGCTTTTTGACCTTCCACTCCAACTGGTAGCCATCCAGCGACTTGAAGAAATTCTCGTTATATACCTCAAACTTTCCATCCTTCAGTCCCTTGTCCGTCACCCAAATGTCTTGATAGTAGTATCCCACCTCGTAGGCATGTGGGTTCAGTCTGCGATCTGGAGCAATAATACCATTGCAGTTGAAATTATAGTCTGAAGCAGGATAGCGACCATAGTCACCACCATAGGTGAATATCTCTTTCCCTGTGATAGGACTCTTGTCGCGCAGGCCTTGATCTACAAAGTCCCAGATGAATCCACCCTGGTATTTCGGATATTTGCGTACAAGGTCCCAGTACTCCTTGAAACCTCCTATCGAGTTACCCATCGCATGGGCATACTCACACTGGATGAGCGGACGGGGATTATCTGACTGGGCATACTTCTCGCAATCGCCATAGCCGAAATACATCGGACAGAAGATATCGGTCTTGCCCCAGTGTCCTGCCTGCTCATACTGCACAGGACGATTGTCAACGCTCTTGATCCAGTCATAACACTTCTCAAAGTTAGGACCATAGCCCGCCTCGTTGCCCAGACTCCAAATGATGATGCTGGGGTGGTTGCGCAAAGTCAGCACATTACCCTGATTACGTTCCAGATGCATCTGTTGGAAGTCCTCACGTTTAGCTAATGTACTCTTGCCATATCCCATGCCGTGACTCTCTAAGTTGGCTTCGGCAACCACGTACAATCCTGCCTCGTCGCACAGGTCATACCAGCGAGGATCATCAGGATAGTGGCTGGTACGTACAGCATTGACATTCAGTTGCTTCATAATCTGGATGTCCTGCTTCATGCGCTCTACAGACACCACATAGCCATTATCGGGGTCCAACTCATGACGGTCTACACCTTTTATCAATATAGGCTGTCCGTTAACCAATAACTGACCGCCTTTGATTTCTATATGGCGGAAGCCCACCTTCTGGCGTACTACCTCAAGTACCTTGTCACCCTTGCTCGCGGTAATATATAATGTATAGAGGTTGGGAGTCTCTGCCGACCAAGGTTTCACATTGTTAAACTCAGCGGTTTTGCTGATGCCTTCAGCCACCAGTTCTCCATCAGGGTCATATAGAGCCATTGTAATCTTTGGACTACCTGTAGCTTTCACATCCATGTTCAGTAAGGCCTTGTCGCCCTGCAAGTCCTGTGTTACCACAATGTCCTCAATGTGCTGCTTCGGACGTGCATAGAGATACACCTCGCGGGCAATACCCGTAAAGCGCCAGAAGTCCTGGTCCTCCAGATAAGAGCCGTCGCACCAACGCATCACCTGCATGGCAATGAGGTTCTTACCCTTCTTCACGAATTTTGTGATATCAAACTCAGCAGCAACTTTTGAGTCCTCTGAATAGCCAACATATTTGCCGTTCACCCATACCTTCAGGTTGCTGGTGGCTGAACCGACATGGAATAGCACCTGCTGCCCTTGCCAGTTGTCGGGCAATACGAACTCACGACGATACGAACCCGTATAGTTCTCCGTCTCACCGATGTATGGCGGATTGCTGTCGAATGTGGTACACCAGGCATAGCCTACATTCTTGTAAATGCGGTCACCATGACCATTCAATTCAAAGAGTCCTGGAACAGGGAAATCCTCCCACTTCGAGTCATTGTAATTCAACGCCCAGAAACCTGCAGGAGCATCCTGATGGTTCTTTACGAAATGAAAGCGCCACATGCCCTCCATCGACAGGTAGCGGTTGGACTGTGCCTTCTCTCCCACCCTTGCCGTCTCTTCGTTCTCGAAGGCGAAGAAGTTCGCACGACGTGCCAGGCGGTTTTGTTGGTTCACTTGCGGATTGCGCCATTCTGGTGCATTATCAGCCATTGCTGATGCTATACCCAGTAGTAGCGCTGTCATAGTAAGGAATAATTTTCTCATCTTAGTTTTATGGGTTAGCGAATTTGAATGCAAAGATAGTATTATTTTCGCTAATCACCAAATATCTTGCCAAGAATATGACCAGAAACGAGAGAGAGGACTGACAAACGAAGTGTATTGTCAGTCCCCTCTTTGTGGGGTTGCAACGTGGGGTTGCAAGAGAGATGTTGGCTATCGTAGGCGGTCTGCGGCACGGACGAGTTTCTCGTCGGCTAGGACACCACGACGGGCCAGCAGGCAGAAGATGGCTGCAATAATGGGCAGTGATGCCGTCATGGGCAGTGCATCGGAGAGTACTCCCTGCTGGATGAGTACGGCAAAGGCAACATACCATAAGATGTTGACCAACATGGCAAAGAGGCACATGGTGGCCTGCAGGGGGCGCTGTTTGAACATGAAGATGGCGATGAGCGCAATGGCTGATGCCAGTATCTGTATGCCAAAGAGTACCCAGCCCTGGAAATGTACCATGCCCAGTATGACTGCAATGAGCAGGAATACCGTTTGCTTGCGCTGAATCATGGTTGCTGACTGGGGGTTAGTCGTTGGCAACCTGCTGCTCGCGAATTGGGTCGCGCCAGTAGATCTTGTCTTCTACAAACTCCTGAGTAGCCAGCAGTGATGGCTTGGGCAACTTCTCGTAATAGCGTGAAATCTCAATCTGCTCGCGGTTCTCGAAGACTTCTTCCAGAGAATCATTGTAAGATGCAAACTCGGCCAGTTTCTTTGACAGGTCTTCCTTGATCTGAAGACTGATCTGGTTGGCACGCTTTGAGATGATTGCTACGCTCTCGTAGATGTTGCCGGTCTCTTCGCAGAGATCCATGATGTTACGTGTAACGGTGTTAACCGGTGCTTTTGACTTCTTGTAATCCATATTATATAATTAATCTTTTGTTATTTTCTTGCATTTTTCGATAAAATCCTGCGCAGTCTTGGCCTCCTTGGACTCGGGGAACTCATTGAGGAAACCATAGCACTCGTCCTCGGCATCGCGATAACGTTCTACCTTCTTCTCCTCAGAACTGTTCTTGGCAAGATAGTACTTGCTCTTCATGATGAGTACGGAGAAATCCTCACGCTTGGTGGTGTAAGGATAGGTCTTCAGTGCGTTCTGGGCAGTGATGATGCACGCCTCGTAGTTGGACTCGGTGTTAGCATTGATGTTGCCAAAGTAGCCACCAAGGTTGTAGTAGAGCTTAGCAGAGAGCAACTCTTTCTGTACCAAGTTGTCCTGCAAGTCGAAAAGGCGCTTCTGTGCCACCTCGCGGAGTTTTGAGTCGGGGAAGTAGTCTATGAAGTTCTGATACGCGGTGATGGCACTTACGGTAGGTGTCTGGTCGAGACGTGGCTCTGGGACACTCTCGTAGAGTGACTGTCCAATATAGAACGCAGCCTGTTCGGCATAATCGCCCTTGGGATAGCTCTGGAAATACTTCTTGAAGGTCTGACTGGCCGACTCGTAGTCACGATTGTTGTAATCTGCCAACGCCAACATATAGAGACTCTCCTGAGCAGCACCACGGCCTTTCTGTGCGATGACGACGTCCTGCAGTAACATGGAGGCCTGATTGAACTTGCCCATAGCGAAATACTGCTTGGCACACTCGTACTTATAGGAGGTGTCTGTGGACTTGTATATCTGTGCAAACTCATTGGTACAACCAGTCAATAAGGCTGCTGCCAAAAGTGTGAGAAAAACATTCTTCTTCATGCGATATTCGAAATTGACGTGCAAAATTACACATTTCCGTTGAGAAAAACAAAGTTTTTTGATAAAAATTAGGATTCAGGGCACGGAATTAGGAATAATTTTGTAATTTTGCACAACTTATGGACTATATTCTGACTTCACAATACAAACCAACGGGTGACCAACCCGAAGCCATCCGCCAGTTGACGGACGGCATAAAACGTGGCGACAAGGCACAGGTGTTGCTGGGCGTGACGGGTTCGGGTAAGACGTTTACCATTGCCAACGTCATTGCCAATGTGGGCAAACCTGTACTCATCCTATCGCACAACAAGACGCTGGCGGCCCAATTGTATGAGGAAATGAGAGGATTCTTTCCTGAGAATGCAGTGGAATATTATGTCAGCTATTATGATTACTATCAGCCAGAGGCATATCTGCCCACTACCGATGTCTACATTGAGAAAGATTTAGCTATCAATGAAGAGATAGACCGATTAAGACTCAGTGCGGTAAGTGCTTTGATGTCAGGACGAAAAGACGTCATCGTTGTATCATCAGTTTCATGCATTTATGGTATGGGAAGTCCCGTAGCCTTGAACGAGAATATCATCGAGCTACATCGTGGACAGATTCTGGACCGTAATGCGCTGTTAAGAAAATTAGTAGGCGCTCTGTATGTTCGTAACGACCTGGAACTGAAGCGTGGATGCTTCCGCGTGAAGGGTGATACGGTGGATGTGGCAATGGCCTATTCGGAGGCTGTCTTGCGTATTACCTTCTGGGACGACGAGATAGACACGATAGAAGAGTTGGACAGTATGGATATGACGCGACTGGCCTCGTTTGATGAGTATAAGCTCTATCCTGCCAACCTCTTTACCACCACGCAGGAACAGACCAATATGGCCATCCGAATGATTCAAGACGATTTGGTGAAGCAGGTGGCGTTCTTCGAAGAACAGGGCGATGCCATCAAGGCCCAACGTATCAAGGAACGCGTGGAGTACGATATGGAGATGATTAAGGAGCTGGGCCACTGCTCGGGCATTGAAAACTACTCGCGCTACTTTGACGGACGACAGGCAGGCGAGCGCCCCTACTGTCTGTTGGACTTCTTCCCTGACGATTTCCTGCTGGTTATCGACGAGAGCCACGTTTCAGTGCCGCAGATTGGTGCGATGTATGGTGGTGACCGTGCCCGCAAGACCAATCTTGTAGAGTATGGTTTCCGTCTGCCTGCTGCTTTTGACAATCGTCCGCTGACGTTCGAAGAATTCAAGGAGCTGACGCCTCAAGTCATCTACGTTTCTGCCACCCCTGCCGACTACGAACTGGAGGAGGCAGAGGGCGTTGTCGTGGAACAGGTTATCCGTCCTACGGGATTGCTCGACCCAGAGATAGAGGTGCGACCTACGGAGAACCAGATAGACGACCTGATGGATGAGATACAACAACGTATAGAGCACAAGGAGCGTGTGTTGGTAACAACGTTAACGAAGCGTATGGCCGAGGAGCTCAGCGAGTATCTGCTGAATCACGACGTAAAGACGACCTATATCCATAGTGAGGTTACCACACTGGAACGCGTAAAAATACTGGAGAACCTGCGCAATGGCACCTTCGACGTGTTGGTAGGTGTGAATCTGTTGCGTGAGGGACTGGACTTACCAGAGGTATCGTTGGTAGCTATTCTGGATGCTGACAAAGAGGGATTCCTGCGTTCACATCGCAGTCTGACGCAGACGGCAGGACGTGCCGCCCGTAACGTGAACGGCAAGGTTATCATGTATGCAGACACTATTACCCGCTCCATGCAGCAGACCATCGACGAAACGCTGCGTCGTCGTACAAAGCAGCTGAAATACAACGAGGAGCACGGTATCACGCCCACACAGATTAAGAAGGCGCTGACTATTTCGCTGGTTGATTTGGAGAAGGAAGCCAATGGACAGCCAACAGCTAATAGCCAAAAGCTGTCTGCTGCTTTTGCTGCTGACCCGATTATCGAACAGATGACGCGTCCACAATTGGAAAAGAGCATTGCAGAGACTACTCGTCTGATGAAGGAGGCTGCCAAGAAACTGGATTTCTTGCAGGCTGCGCAGTATCGCGACGAGATTATCAGACTGCAAAAGGAGCTGGAGTTGAAGTAATCGGAAAAGAAATTAAGGGAAATTAAGTGAAATTATTTCTAAAGGAAAGAAAATATTAGTACCTTTGCACGAAAATAATCAAACAATAGCAGAAATGAAAAAGATTGTGATAGCCCTTCTGACCGTGTTGCCAATGGTTGCATGGGCACAAGACAACACTTGGGAAAAGCCCGAGGTAGAAGAAACAGAGGTTAAGAAAGAAGTAGTAAACAAAGATGCCAAATACCTGAAAGGTGCCGTTCCGGAAGTGGATGGAAAGGTGGTTTTCAGCACATCCATCAATGCTCCCGGAAAGTCGGCAGACCAGGTGTATGCCATCGTCAAGGCTTATCTGGAGAAAATGACGGGCGAGAAGAATCAGGTGTCTGCACGCATCGTTGTTGACGACAAGGAGAATCACGAACTGGGCGCAACGTTCAACGAGTGGCTGGTGTTCAAGTCGACAGCCATCATGCTGGACCAGACACGTATGCTCTACGTTATCAAAGCCAATTGCTATGATGGCAAGGCTGATATCCAAATGAGCAATATCCGCTATGTCTATGACGAGAACCGCAAGGCCCAGAATTATACTGCTGAGAACTGGATTAGCGACAAGGAGGCACTCAACAAGAAAGGGACCCGTGTATTGCCTGTCTCTGGTAAGTTCCGTCGTAAGACTATCGACCGCAAAGATTTCCTGTTCAACAAATTCGAGAGTCTGCTGAAATGAGTCTGAAGGCTATTCGCAACTGGATGAACCTCATCTTCATACTGGGTGCACTCATCGGTATGTACGTCTTCTATAGCGTCAACCGTGAAACAGGAACCTATATTATCCTGGCTGCGATGATACTGAAGTTCATCGAGTCGGGGTTGAGAATGATCAAGACGACATGAGCATAAGAAGAAGCATACTATATTTTCTGCTGACAGCCTGCATGACCACCATGCAGGCTCAAACGATTCAGGAGATGGATGGTAATGGCAATGTCACCAATACCTATGGTGTCAATGGCAGCTTCAATCCCAACAAACGCGACTCACTGGGCAGTAACAAGGAAATTCCCAGGGGCGTTTGGGCGTGGACGGTAGACCGCCATTTTGGTGATATCACCCCTTGCGAACTCGACACGATGCCACACCTCTACCAGAACAGCATCTACAATACGGGACTCTATGGTGAATATAACTCCATAGGTAGCAACTATACCACCCGTCTGAGTCGTATCTTCATTGATCGCAAGCCTCTTAGCGAGTTCTATTTCGTTGATGGCTACGACTATATGCGCAAGGAGCCCAACGAATTTCTCTTTCTGAACACGTTGTCCCCCTACACTAACATCAGCTACGACAACTGTGGTGACAAGCAGAACGGAGAAGACCATATCGATGCAAAGTTTGCCGTCAATGCCAACAAACGACTGGGGTTCGGCTTCGACCTGGACTACTATTATGCACGAGGATACTATAAGAACCAGAACGTGTCACATTTCCGTGCCTCGCTGTTCGGGTCGTATCGTGGCGACCGTTACCAGATGCACCTGTTAGCCACCAGTTATCAGCACAAAGCCAACGAGAATGGTGGTATCACCAACGACAACTACATCACCCATCCGGAGCTCTATACTGAGCAGTACTCGGAGAGTGAGATTCCTACGGTGCTGGAGAGGAACTGGAACCGTAACACATCACAGCATTTGTTTTTATCGCACCGCTACAACATCGGTTTCTACCGCAAGGTGAAGATGACCGACGAAGAAATCAAGGCCCGTCAGTTTGCTGCTGCATCGGCAAAGGCTAATGCCAAAAGCAATGATTTGATCTTAGGCGATGAGGAAGATGCTTCGCTGGGCAGACCAAGCGACGTTCCTCTGGGTGATGTTCCTGCAGGACGTCCTGCTGACGCAAAGATTATGGGTAACGAACCTGGGAAAGAACCTCAAATACAAGAGGCGGACACCACTCGCATCAAGATAGACTCTGCAGAGTCGCTTGACAGTGTGCTGGCCATTCATCACGAGCAGGACAGTCTGGAGCAGTATATGAAGCGTGAGTATGTACCTGTGACTAGCATCATCCACACGCTGGATATCAACAATCACAACCGCATCTACCAGGCATATGCTACCCCCAAGAATTACTATGCCGACACGTATTATGATACGGACTACGAGGGTGCTTATGCTGGTGAGGGTATCTACGACAAGTATAAGTTCACTAGCATCAAGAACACCTTCGCTCTGGCGTTGCTCGAAGGTTTCAACAAATATGTGAAAGCGGGTCTAAAGGGTTTCATTGCCTACGAGAAACGCTACTACCAGATGCCCTATCTGGAGGCGGGTGCTACAGGTTATCATCTGGAGCGCGACTCTGAGTACGACCTGACGTTTGGTGGTAAACTGTCAAAGACGCAGGGACGCACCTTCCACTTCAATGTTGGCGCAGAGATCGGACTGGCTGGTGCTGACCCTGGAAAGTTGGACTTAGACTTCAGTACCGACCTGAACTTCCCCTTGTTTGGCGATACCGTTCGTCTGGCTGCAAAGGCTAACTTCACAAGAAAGACACCTGGATACTTCCTGCGAAACTACCATTCCAAACACTTATGGTGGAACACGTCGCTGAGCCCCGAGACACGTACCCATCTGGAGGGTATCTTCTCCTATGACAAGACGCACACAACGGTGCGTGTGGCTATTGACGAAATACAGAACTACACGTATCTGGGTATGAATTACATCAATAACGACACCACACGCCTGGCGTTGACTGCTGGCGTTAATCAGGAAACATCTAACATCAACGTACTGACCCTGCAGCTGAAACAGGACTTCATATTGGGACCGCTCAACTGGGAGAACATCATCACCTACCAGAATGCCAGTCAAAAGAGTGTGTTGCCACTGCCCACGCTGAATATCTTCACAAACCTCTTCCTGAAGTTCAAGATTGCTAAAGTGCTGACGGTGGAACTGGGTGGTAGCATGACTTACTTCACCAAGTACGAGGCACCTGACTATTTGCCACAGCTCAGTCAGTTTGCTATTCAGGAGAATGGTGCCAGCCAGGTGAAGATAGGTGGTTATCCCTTCATCGATGTCTATGCGAACATGCACCTGAAGCGTGCCCGTTTCTTCATTGCAATGAACCACATCAACGCAAGTTCTGGTTCAAAGGATTATTTCCTGACTCCCCACTACCCCACCAACACGCGCATCATGCGAGTGGGCGTATCGTGGAACTTCTATAACTAATCTCGTAATAACGTTATAACGTAATCACGAAGGAGCAAAGACTATGACGAACAACCCCTCACTTGACCTCGTAGAATTCATTGAGTCACAGATTCTGCCTCGTTATGCAGACTTCGACAAGGCACACAACATGGAGCACGTTACGCGCGTCATCCGTCGTTCGCTGGATATGGCGCGCAAGACGGGTGCTGACCTCGATATGGCGTATACCATTGCTGCCTACCATGACTTAGGACTCTCGGGACCTCGTGCTGTTCATCATCTGGCTGGTGGAAAGATTCTCATGAGTGATGCACGGCTGAAGCGCTGGTTCTCAACAAAACAATTGCAGATGATGAAGGAGGCCGTAGAGGACCATCGTGCATCAGCATCTCGTTCCCCACGCAGCATCTACGGAAAGATTGTGGCTGAAGCAGATCGCGACATAGAGCCAGAGACCGTCATACGTCGTACCATCCAGTATGGGTTGGCCAACTACCCAGAGCTGGATACGGAGGGACATTGGCAACGCTTCATGAAGCACATGGACGAGAAATACTCCGTCAACGGCTATATCCGTCTGTGGATACAGGGATCTGAGAATGAGCGCAAACTCAACGAACTGCGCCAGCTGATTGCGGAGCCAGAGAAGATGCGCCCCATATTTGACAGATTATTTGCTGAAGAAAAATGGACGAAATAAGACAAGACTCACCAAAGGCATGGCTGTTGGCAGCCCGTCCGAAGACGCTGACGGGAGCCGCTGTACCCGTTATCATCGGACTGGCATTGGCGTGGGTTGACACTCGCGAGTTTGTTTCCGATGTCTTCAGTTGGACTGCTGCCCTACTCTGCTTGGCTTTTGCCCTGATCATGCAGATAGATGCCAACTTCATCAACGACTTCTTCGACTATGCTCGTGGCAACGACGATGCAGAGAGACGATTGGGACCGCTGCGTGCCTGTACACAAGGATGGGTAAAGGCGGACTCCATGAAGCGTGCCATTGCGCTGACGACGTGTATTGCCTGTCTCGTGGGCTTGCCACTCATCTGGTATGGTGGCATGGAGATGATCATGATTGGTATCCTTTGTGTGCTGTTCTGTTTCCTCTACACCACCCATCTGTCATACATCGGTATGGGCGACCTGCTGGTGGTGGTCTTCTTTGGCATCGTACCCGTTTGCATCACCTATTATATACAGTTGCACACGTGTACGTGGCAAGTGTTCATTGCCTCTATGGCCTGTGGACTGGTCATCGACGCCTTACTCATCATCAATAACTACCGCGATAGAGACAACGATCGCGAGGACGAAAAGAAGACGCTGGTGGTAGAAATTGGTGCTGAAGCAACAGAATGGCTCTACTTGTCGCTGGGCATAGTGGCTGTCCTGGCTGGAATCATCTTCTGGATGAACGGACACATTCTGGCCTTCGTGTTGCCCATCTTCTACCTGTTGCTACACGTGCTCACTTGGCAGAAGATGCGACGCATCAATCATGGTCGCGAGCTTAACAAATGTCTGGGTGAGACGGCTCGCAACATATTGATTTACGGACTTTGCGTAGCAATAGGACTGTTGCTTATCTGAAATAAAACCAGTAAATCGCTACGCCTATAGCTATCAGCACAAGCGTAACGATGGTTTTCACGAGGCACGACGCTACTCTCTTTACAACCAGCACGCCAATAATAATCAGTGCCAGCAGCGCCAAATAGTATGTAAAGTTGCCTGCTATCATTTGAACAAGTGTTTAAATGTTGCTGGAATAGTCGTCTCAAACTCCATAGGCTGATGCGTCCAAGGATGCTCGAAGCACAACAGCCAAGCATGCAGACACAGACGATGCAAAGGGTCGTCACCATTGCCATACTTCACGTCGCCACAGACGGGATGCCCCATATCGGCAGCATGTACACGAATCTGGTTCTTGCGTCCTGTCTCCAGCTTAAACTCCACCAGCGAGTGGTCCGTGGTGCGGTCCAGTACGTGAAAATGCGTAATGGCCAGTTTACCACCATTATCTACTGGCGACGAATAGGTAACATAGGCCTTGTTGTCCTTCAGCCAGTTCTCAATGGTACCGTCGTCCTGCTCCATCTCGCCAGACAAAACGGCAACATAGCGACGGTCATAGACTATCTGGTGCCAGTTATGCTCCAACACCTGCTCCGTCTCCATATCCTTCGCATAGACCATTAGGCCGCTGGTGTCCCTATCCAGACGGTGCACCACATGGGCTGTGCACTTCTGGCGCGACTTCTTGAAATAGTCATCCAGCACCGATTTCACGTTCAGCGACGAGTGTCCACCTGCCATCGACAGGATACCTGGCTGCTTCTCAATGACGATGAGCCAACGGTCTTCATAGACAATCTTCACATAGCGACTCTTGAACGTCTGCTGGTTGCGCTTCGTCTTGGAGAAGGCTACCTTCATACCAGGTTCAAGCAGATAGTCAAACTGTGTCACCGTCTTACCGTTTACCTTGACACCCTGTCCCTGCAGCGTCAGTTTTATCTTGTTCTTCGACTGCTTGACATTTGCCAATAGGAATTCCAACAGAGGCTGTTCCTCTGTCACTTGGAAGTGGTCGTATTCACCTTGTGTATTCGTGCTGTATCTCATTTCTATCAACTGGGCACTGAACGAAAGCCCCTCCAGCAAAGGGAGGGGCTTCTGTTCGATAACCATTTGTTATAAGTTCAGACTCTTCTTGATGGCATCAATCTTCTGTTCTGCAGCCTTCAGGCAACGCTCATAGTCAGCAGCGCCCTTGAAGGATGGGTCTTTCACCTCGGTGTAGAACTTAATCTTAGGCTCTGTTCCAGAAGGACGGACACTGACCTTCGTGCCATCCTCGCAGAACCACTGCAGCACATTAGACTTAGCAGGCATGTCGAGTGGCTTCACAGCACCGTCGGCAGTCTTGGCCTCCAGCAGCTGGAAGTCCTTCTGCAGGGTAATCTTCGAACCACCCAGATCCTTTGGAGGATTAGCGCGGAAGTCGGTCATCATCTGCTTGATCTCGTCGGCACCCGATTTACCTGGGCGAACGACGTTGATGGTTACCTCGCGAGAGAAGCCATACTCCTTGTAGATATTCATCAGCAGGTCGTAGAGCGTCATACCGTTGTCGCGAGCCCATGCTGCAATCTCACAAATCAGACAGATAGCTGCGGGGGAGTCCTTATCGCGAACCTTATCATATGGCAGGAAGCCGAACGACTCCTCACCACCGCCGATATACTTCTTCTTGCCCTCGTTGACACGAATCTCGTTGGCAATCCACTTGAAGCCGGTATAGCAGTCCTTGTACTCTACCTGATTCTTCTTGGCAATCTCAGCGATAACCTCGGTGGTTACGATAGTCTTTACCAGGAACTCGTTGCCCTTCAGCTGGCCGAGCTTCTTCTTGTTGGCGATGATGTACCACGAGAACATCATACAGGTCTGGTTACCATTCAGAATCTCCCACTCGCCTTTCGAGTTACGGCAGACAATAGCCCAGCGGTCTGCATCAGGGTCAGAAGCAATCACCAGGTCGGCATTCAGCTTCGTACCCAGCTTCATACCCAGTGTCATAGCCTCGGCATTCTCTGGGTTCGGGCTGACAACCGTTGGGAAGTTACCGTCGATAACCATCTGCTCGGGAACCACGTGGATGTTCTGGAATCCCCAAGAGCGCAGTGCCATCGGGACGATGACGCGACCAGTGCCGTGCATGGGTGAGTAGACAATGTTCAGGTCCTTCTGGCGCAGGATGACATCCTGGTCAACCATAGCCTCCTTGACAGCCTGGATGTAGTCCCAGTCCATCTCACCACCAATAGGAATGATGAGGTCCTTGTTACCCTCAAACTTCACATCGCTGATCTTCACCTTCTCAACCTCAGCAATGATACCTACATCGTGTGGAGCAAGCACCTGAGCACCATCGTCCCAGTAAGCCTTGTAGCCATTATACT
>JAEEGG010018276.1_pt1 | contig 14298 bp, 11 predicted proteins | sample 9134161 | NCBI WGS metagenome assembly JAEEGG01 (sample SAMN16246543, study PRJNA631951) | gut metagenome | biome: gut microbiome; feature: rumen; material: CR-attached | host: Bos | place: Iran: Karaj | collected 2018-10
TGATAGAGTTTATTTGACTGTAATTTGACAGTGGGGACATAAATGCCCTGAAAGCTTAGAGAGGAAAGGCTTTCTTTATTTGACTGACATTTGATTATGAAACAAAATGAACTGACAGATTTGCTGAGATACTTTTGGAGTCGCAAGTGGAGCGTGGTTATAATGAGGGCAGTGCCAGTTTCAAACTGACACCTGCCCTAAAGAGAGAGTTTATAATCGGTTACGTTCATTTTGTCCGGCATGACTGCCTTTGTAGCGGCTGCGGGTGGCGTTGAATTTCCAAGAGACGTCGATGCCGACACGGCGGGAGTCATTGTACTGACGGAACTGTGTGCGGATGTTGATGCCGCTGTAGGCTGTCATCTCCGTGTATTGCGTATGGAAAATGTCGTTGGCAAGGATGGCTACGCTCAGGCTCTTATTTTGGAAGAACTGTTTGCTAAGACGTAGGTTGACAAAGCCTGTGGTTTTCACTTGGGCACAACATGATTCCTGGTAAGGTGTCAAACTGCCTTTGAGATTCAGCATCCAAGAATGGGGTAAAGTGAAAATGTTGTCAAGCGTGAAGTCCGTGCAGAGACCATTCCACTTGTGGGTGATGCCTATGGCCTCCAAGTCTTCTTCAACGAAAAAGAGACTTGCGGAGTAGTTCATCTGCCAAAAGCCGATTTTCGGAGAGATGTTGAAGTCAATGCCGTAGTATTGTCGTTTGGGGGAGTTGACATAACTCATCATCATGACACCTGGGTGGTTCAAATCGTCGTAAGCATACTGGAAAGACCGAATGGTGTTATTGTCGAATTTGTAAAATGCTTCGGCATAAATCCACTTCCATTGTGACATCCACGAGAGTTGATATGATGTCTGCGGTTTTAAAAACGGATTGCCCATGTCGTATTCGTATTTGCTACGATAGTGAATGTCAGATGACAGCAAATTATAAGATGGATTGTTATGTGAAGTGAATAGTGAGAGCTTATGCTTCCATTTTTCCGTCTGGTAACTAATAGATGCCCGGGGTATGAACGTGCTGTAGTTGGGGCTCATCTCGTCGTTACGCTTGCCATCAATGTCATAGCGATTATGTTCGTTTTGCCACCGTAGGCTGGTGGTGAAAGCAAACTTGCCGAGTGACAGGGAATAGTCAGCGAAGAGTGACCACGTGGTGGTCTGTTGGCGAACGTGGTTGTCCGCAGCGTATCCGCTTTGTGTGAAGTCCGTGGTTCTGTCCACCCCGGACACTTCTTCACCAAAAGTCAGTTTGCCTTTGGGCATGGGTGCTGTGATGACCAGTTTCTCGGCTAATAGTTCATTCATGGCAGTGCTGCTACTACTGATAATTGGCTCACCTATGGTTCCGCCTTCCATCTCTGTAACGGCAGGAGCCCTGTAATAGTCGGCACTGAAATCGATGCCCCATTTGCCAAATTCACCAACATAATAAGCGTTGACGCTATGGCTGACCTTTGGCTTGCGCGTTGTAAAGGTTTCTGCTTTTCCGTCTTCAACAACCTTTCCGTCCTGCCATGTTATTTCTTCAAAACTGCGGAGGTCAGGCTTCTTGCCCAGATAACTGAACGGTGTGTAGTCTATACCAACGGAATGGTGCTCGTTGATGTTCCAGTTCCATCCAAGGTCACCAAAGAAATAATTGAAATGGTAGAGCCATTCCCCATTTCGGTTGTAATCCCAAATTGAGGATGCTTGCAACTGGTCTTCGGATGTACCATTGATGAGTTGGTTGCTATGCGTCAGGTGGATGCCGCAGAAGAAGTCCATATCATTGCGAGTGCGATAGTTCAGAGAGATATTGCTATTTGCATAGTTCTCTTTTCCTTGTCGATAGGCAGCGGAGAAGTTGCCGCTCCAGCCCTCACCCGCCTTGCGGATTGTTTTGAGGCGTATGACAGAAGTTACTTCCGCGCCATATTCAGCACCAGGGTTTGTGATGATCTCTGCGGATAAGATTTCATCGGCACGAAGACGGTCTAATTCAGACTCATCGCGCACCTTCTTGTTGTTGATGTATATTTCCGGTTTGCCATGACCTGCTATCTCACCATTACTCATCATCAGAGGCAAATGGGTGAGCATTTCAGTGACAGAACCAAACTGCTCCAATGGAGTGCCCTGTATTGTAATATGCAATCCTCTTTCTGTTGAAGTATAGAGCTGTCGGTGCCCTTTTACAGTAACTCCTTCCAATTTTTGTGTCTCTGGCTGCATCCGTATCGTGCCAAGTTCTTTGCTGTTGCATTGTTTGCAAACGGTCTTGTAACCGATGAAGGAAATCCGGGCAAGAACAGGCTTCTGCTCACAGGGGATGACAAAATAGCCGCTTTCGTTGGACACACCGCCTGTAATCAGTGTAGAATCCTTGGGCGAGAGCAGGGCGATGTTGGCATAGGCTATGGGTTGGCCTTGCTCGTCAACGACGGTGCCCTTGTATCGGTTGTCTGTTTTCTGCATGCATTCCACGAAAATCTTCTTTCCGCCCTCGTCATTGCTTGTTGTGACGCGGATGGGATAGAATCCTATCATTTGTCGGATGGCTTCGGGCAATGTCTTGCGTTTGATGGTCGTGGTGACGTGGAAGTCCTCCAGTTCGTTGTAGAGAAACATGATGGTATAGCCGGTCTGCTGCTCGCTGAGTTGCCGGAGGGCATCGGCGAGAGAAACATTGTTATAGGAATGTGTGATGCGTTGGGCATACACAACGATGACAATGCTTGCTAAACATATGAGGCAAAGGAGTCTTTTCATCTTTCTTTTTTATTCAATACCCCATTCGCGACGTATCCACCTCCTTCTTTTTCTTCTCCTTGAAGTTGCCGATGCGGTAGATGGCGGTGAGGGAATAGTTGGTGTAAGGCATCCAGACACGCATGGTGTAGTCTTGGTTGGCTATCGTGGAGCGGGTGTCGATGTGAGCATTCAAGATATTTTCACCCTTAGCCACGAGACTCCATTTACCGTTCTTGGAGGTGTAGCGGAGGGTGGCATTGAGTCGCAGGAAGGGATCAATGTCGTAGAGACCCTGGATGGCCTTTGTCTGGAAGAATGGATTGAGGGTGAACTGTATATTGTGCCGCGAAGACAGCTTGGCAACGGCCATGCCACCGAGGATACCAGAGAGACAAGTGCGGTCAATGGGCAAGTCGAAGAATTGTGTCTTGTCGTGACGATAGAGGGCGGTGGCCATGAGGTTACCGTTGAGCCAACTGCCAAAACGGAACTGTGCCGAGGCTTGCAGGCCGATATAGTTGGAATAGTCGAAGTTGGTCTCCTTCATCACAACGGCCATGCGGTCGGAGGGCTGATAGGCCATCTGAACAAAGTAGTCCGGCTCCAGCATGGCAAAGGCGGTGAAAGTGTATTTGCGGTTGAGTTGCCACATCAGGTTGATGTTGTACTCCGACATAGGCTTCAGGTCGGGATTGCCCCATATCTCACTATAGGCCGAGGTGTAGTAGATGCTGCTCATCGTGCTCCAATAGGAGGGATAGACGGCCTCACTGCTGAACGCGAGGTTGAGCATGTTCTTGTCATTGATGTTCCACATGGCATTGAACTGCGGGTAGATGCGCCATTCGTTCCATTTTGTCGCGTGATATTGCTCGGCTGTCACGGAGGCTTCAAGAGTCAACGACTTGTCTATCTGTTTGCTCAAACCTATGTAGCCATTCATGATGCGCTCGTCGTAGTCAACGCGTGAGGAGGCATCGGGTAGGGGCTGGCGACTTTCGTTGAGGGTGGTCTGATAACTGTTGTTATTGGTGAATTGCGCCTTGCCGCCATAACTCAGTTCCCAACCGTTCGACAACGAGTGAGTCTGATCTGCCGTAAAGAGCCATTTGCTCACTTTCTGACGGCTGTCGACATGGAGGTTTCGGCTGATGTCATTGAGTTGGCCGTCAAGGTTCTGTGTGCGGGGTTCCTGGTAGTTGGTATAGGAAGCACCGAGGTGAAGGCCGAACGGGGCCGAATAACTGGCATCAATGTTGTGCAGATATGTGTGCTGGCGGGAGTGCTGCGTGGACTGCGCCGTGCCTGTCGTGGTATTTGTGGAGCGGGTGGAGTTCCACTGTCCCGTGTATGCCAGACTCAGGCTGTGGTCATCGGCGATGGCATAGTCCATGCCGATTCGGTATTCGTGGTCGACACCATCGCTGCGGTTGCGGGTCTTGTCGCCGTAGGCCACGCATTGTCCGTTGAGGGGATGGTTGGCCTCATGCTCCACCTGTCCGTAACCCGTGCCATTGGTGTAGGTGTACGATGCGTCTATACCCAGCTTGCCATGGTTATAGACGACGCTGCCACCCGCATAGCCGGTGTCATATTTGTTCTGCCGCCAACCGCCCATCAGTTGCCCTGAGAGTTGGTTCGTCCCGGAGAAGTCTTTCGTCACAATGTTGATAGCCATGCCCCGTACATGGTATCTCGCTGGAGCCGACGGCATCACCTCGGCCTTGGCCAGCATGGCAGCGGGCATCTGTTTCAGCCTTTCCACCACCTTGTCAGTACTTAGTGTAGTTGGCTTGCCATTGATGATGAGCGTCACACCCTGGCCAGAGAACATGATGTTGCCATTCATCTCACTTACCCCCGGGATGTTGGTCAGCGCATCATAGGCATTGTCGGCGGGATATACTTGCAGGAGCATCGGCATGTTGTAAACGAGGTGCCCGTTTTCCGTACCCGATACGATGCGCTCGCCTGTCACCTTCACTCCGTTAAGCATGGTGGTTTCAAGTCTTAGCTTGATATGGCCGACATTTCTTGAATCAAGCATCATGTAGCTTGTCTTGTAACCGATGAAGGAAATCCTGGCAAGGACAGGCTTCCGCTCGCAGGGGATGACGAAATAGCCGCTCTCATTGGATACGCCACCGTTGAGCAGCGTGGAGTCGGCTGGATTGAGAAGGGCGATGTTGGCGTAGGCCATGGGATTGCCTTGCTCGTCGATGACGGTGCCCTTGTAGCGTGTGTCGGCCTTCTGTACACACTCCACGAAAATCTTCTTCCCGCCCTCGTCATTGCTTGTCGTGACGCGGATGGGATAGAATCCTATCATCTGCTGTATGGCTTCGGGCAATGTCTTGCGTTTGATGGTCGTGGTGATGCGGAAGTCCTCCAGTTCGTTGTAGAGAAACATGATGGTGTAGCCGGTCTGCTGCTCGCTGAGTTGCCGGAGAGCATCGGCGAGTGACACATTATTGTAAGATTGTGTGATGCGTTGGGCATGCATGTTGAAGCATAGCAGCAGGGACAATATGATGAGCGTGACGGTTCTTTTCATGGCGGCAGGCTATTCTACGGTGATTTGGTTGTCCTTCAGTGTGACTGTCAGACTCTCGAATTGGTTGAGGTCACTGACCACTTGGCCGATGTCCTGCTTCGGATTCCACACGAAGCGGAAACGGAGCTGCCGCGCCTTTTCGTTTCCAAAGTTGACCGTGGCATCGTAGTGGGCGGCGATCTCTGGCAGCATTTCCTCAAGAGGCACATTGTCGAAGACAACGGGTTCCATGGTGGCCTTTGGCACAATGGTGTCTGTCGTTTCCACCTTGACAGTGTCATCAAGAGCAACTTGTTGATGCGGTTTTTCAATCCGTGTCTCCTGCGGCGGAGTTTGCGTATCCTGTCCAACGTGTTGCCGCACGATGTGGATGGCGGCAAAAGCGATGCCTGATACAATCAGCAAACCGATAAATGAGGCTGCCATCTTCATCCAACCATGACCTTGCTGCTTTGGCTGGAGTCTTTGATTGAACCGCTGCCAGGCGGCATCCACATCAACTGGGGTGTCGGTCTGACGGTTGCGACTGCTGCGCTTGGCCTCTACAATCAGGCGGTAGGTCTCGCGTGTATCTTCATCACGGTTGATGATGTCGTGGATTTCCTGCTCGGTGTATGCCTCGGGATGGTCGAGCATTTCCAGCAGTTGGCGGATGTTTTCGTTGATCGTTGCCATGGTCGTTGTCGTTTTAATGGATGTTGAAGTGTTGTCTGATATGCTCCATGCACTGTGCGAGATACTTGTAGGTGGTGTTCGGATTCAGGCCAAGCCGACGAGCTATCTCTGCAATGGTCAGGTCTTCATCGAAACGGAGATGGATGATGCTGCGGTGCGGTTCTTCCATCTGCTCGTTCACGAAAGCCGCAATGTCTTCAAGCCTTTCCAGCTCTTTGTCGATGGGCTGGAAGTCAGCATCGGCATCAATGGGCAGCAAGTTCCTCACTTTTTCGTGCAACTGCTTCTGCCGTATCCTGTTCAGGCAGGCATTGCGCACGGCAACCAATAGATAATTGTCGCTCTTTGGCGGAATGTCATTCCTTGCCACTCGCAAAAATATGTCCTGCACCACGTCTTCAGCCTCTTCATCATCGCCCAGCAAGACCCTGGCCAGATGGTTCATCTCGCTGTAGTTCTGGCGGAAAAGCTGCTCTATATTTCTCTTTTCAAGCATACCGGTCTATCCTAATTTGCACCCCGTATTTCATAAATTGCTTACGCTCGTCCTACTTCAAGCAAGCTTGGTCGGAACTCGCTGAACCGCAATTTTAGGGCAAGTCTAACTATAAGACACTTCAGACCCATCGTTTTTTTACGGAAACGCCAACTTTTTTCATTTTTCTTCCATTTTTCTTGTTTTGAGATAGAATGTGGAATGCGAAGTTAGTGTAATAATGACAAAAGGACCTCCAGAAAAGACCAAAAAGTGATTGCCGAGGGTGTATCTCTGAAAATTTGTTCAGTCTTTCGCAGAAAAACGTTCGAAATAGACGGATTAAACCTAAATCAATGAAAACCTACTTTTCATTTTTTTGTTTACTTTTTCTTGTTTCAATTGTCTTAATAGCAGAACATGCATCCAATGGAACAAAACGACTTTCAACATATCGCAACAATGCTGAGACCAAGGCTCATCAGTTTATGCCAGCAGTTCTTCGACTGCCAGGAATTAGCCTTTGACGCGGAGGATGCGGTGCAGGAAACACTTTTGCGGCTGTGGCAGTTGAGAGACCGGATGAAAGACTATCAGAAGCCGGAGGCACTGGCAACGATCATCGCGAAGAACGTATGCATCAACATCTTGAAAAGAGGCGGCACACAACATGATGTATTGGACGAAAGGCTGTGCATTGAAGCAAGTTCCAAAACAGACCAAACAGTCATCGTGCAGGATGCGGAGAGACGGATTGGGCTGGCTCTTGCCAGACTTCCCAAAACTCAGCGTCGTTTGTTGAAAATGCGAAGCGACGGGATGTCCATATTCGAAATTGCAACGGCTTGTAATTTGACTCCGGCCAGTACGAAGACGATGATATGTGCTGCGAGGAAGACGATGATGGAATTGTTAAAGACAGGGAGGAAGAAAAAATGAATACAGACAATCACAAAAACATACAGGAAGATTTGGTCAATCGGTATCTGAACGCTGATACGACCATCGAGGAGGAACACTTGTTGGCGTATTTCCTCAGCAAGAATAGGGAGTCGCTTTCACCTGAAGAGGAAGATGTGTATCTCTTGCTTCAAGCCTCAGCCCGGGACACGGACCATTTTGAATTGTCTTTGGAAGAAGCCCGTGAATTTGACCGGCTGATGGCGGCCAAACCCCATCTGCGAAAGAAAAAAGCTTCGATATATTGGATTGCCTCGACCGCGGCAGCCATCATCTGTGCGTTCGTCTTATTGACAGGCAAACATACAGGAGTGAGTGACCAACAGGCACCTGTCGCCATAGCAAGCATTTCCAAGACTGATGACACATTTGAGAAGGAGCATGATGCTGTGTTCCAGCCACCAAAAGGCATCTCCAAAAATGCCAGACAGCATACCCCAACAACCAAATCTGTAGTCAAGAGGAAATATAAAAGCAAAAATAGAAGCGTGGTGAAGAAAAAGCAGGGGATAGATAATGCTCAACGTGCAAAGGAGATGATGAAAGCCGCCAACTTCCAGGATGAGCAGGTGGAGAGCTATCAGCTACGTCCCGCAGGAGATGTCATGATTGTCACAAAGACCCCCAAAGACGGTCCTTCTTCTTCCTTCATCATTCATGCCAATGACGAAGGGAACAGCTACCGCGTGATGCCGATAAACATGTAACATTCAATAAATAAAAACAAGATGAAGAAAAACAATCTAATCACTCTGTTTTGTGCAGTATTGTTCTGCACGGCAGCTGAAGCACAGCAGGATGTGCAAGTCAAAACAAAGGAAGCACATGAGAATTTCTACGTTATTGACGGAAAGCACATCGAGAACTTTGACGGTTCTCAACTGGTAGGCAAGACCATCAAGCACTATGACATGAAAGTCCTGCCTAATACAACCATCCACAACATCTTCACAACGGACGACTGGGTGAAGATTGAAGGTGCAACGACGAAGACCATGACACACGTCCTGACAGAAGAGGAGGCGAAGGCACGTGGCATTCCTCTGACCTCCGGTTCCATGAATGCCTTCATGCGTAATCCACTTGTCATTGTCGATGGGGTGGAGTACAACGGTAGCCTTTACGAAATCACCGATGAAATGGACTATGTCGACGTGTACAATCCTGACGATGAGGTTGCCAAGTCATATGGCGAGAAGGGCAGGAATGGTGTGATGAAGATATATACCAAGAAGCAGGCCGATGCCATCGTTTATGTTGTGAACGGTAATGTGGTCAGCAAGGAAGGATTCAATCAACTAAAGCCAAATGACATCAAGAAAATCAAAGTCCTGAAGCGAGGCACGGCAGAAGCCATGAAAGCAAGTGCGGATGGAAACTCACACGATGTTTATCTGGTTACGACAAAGTGACTTTGATATATAAATTCTCTCTACAGTATAGGGGGCAGTCATCAGTTTTGTGCTGATGCTGCCCCGTTTTTATCGGAATTGTATTGAAACTCATATTCTGAGAGGTAGGTCATTACAAATAACTATTTATCATCCATTACCTCATCATCTTCTCCACGCAAATACTTTTTTGAAAGTTCTATTTGATTATATTCACCCAGCGAGGCAGGTAATCTTCCTTGGCTGTTCTTAAAAATGGCAGCCCTTATCAGATTTTTCAATCTCATCTGTTCTGATTCGTCCAGCTCGCCATTTTGGTATACGGCAAGCATTAATTCTAGCAAAGTTCCTAAATAATAAGAATTTTGACCTATAGTTTTCATATAATTTGTAATAGCATTTCCCCATCCTTCAGGTTGCTTATAGATGAGCAATGAGGCCAGTAGATGACGCTTAACTTTATCTTTCTCATTATTAAGTGCAGAAATAAATACAGGTGACAATTTAGAAGAGAAAATATCTTCTTTAAACATCATTGTTAGGTTATATGGTATTGTCACAAGGATTTTAATTGTACGGTCTTTTTCATCCAATTTATGAAACTCTTGTGATAATTTTAGAGAATAGTCTGTCAACTGGATGAAGCCCTGTTTTGAGAATAATGGTGAAACCAAATAAATTATATTAGACAACACCTTCATTGCAGAAGAAAGTTCGGATAGTAACTGTTGTTTGATATTGGCATCCAACTGATCACTGTTTCTCAAAACCTTACTCCCTATTCTAATAATATTAACTAAATATCCTACAGAAAAATCTGAATATACTTTGAAAATTTCCTGATGAAAAGCTGCAGAAGGGTTAAAGGATAGATCTGCTGTATGATCTTTAACCGATTGTGGCAAGTTTGATTGTTTTACATCGGATCCTATTCTTTCTATGATTAGATTCTCTTGTTCCTTTCCTTGGTTGAAACGTAAAAAGGCAAATGGGTCATCTTGTTCTTTCATACCAGTCTTTGCTTGAATAGATTTAGCTGCCACAGATAAGTCTTTTATAAGAGTTTCAGCTGCGTTTTTGCGACGTCTATCTTTACCAGTATAAAATTCCAGTAACTCAGGATAATGTAGATATTTTTGGTTTTCAAGCATTTCTTTTGCATATTCTTCATCTGCTATCATCCATGAAGCCACAAAATAGTATACCCAGAAAGTAAAATGAAATTTATACAATCCATATTCTTCCACAATTATTTTATTGTAACAGAGAATGTCGAACAGTTGGTCTATTTCCACATCATAATCCTTCTTTTGACAAAAATTGCGGATATCACTGACAAAACTATCCCTACTAAAAAAATGGTTGTTTTTCATAATGAGTCTTGAACAAAAATACCCCATGCAAAAATCACAATCTTTTGCATCAGGTTTCTTTGTCCTATAATTAGGCAGTCTGGTATTATCAAAAATAATACTGAGAACATTCTCTAAGACATCTGTTCGATTAACAGGATTACGATCGAAAGAATCTTTGAAAACTGTCAGTAGCGTAACACAGCTATGAGGTGTGCGGTGAAGATTGAAATTTTTTATATCCTCATCCAATTTGTTGAGCACCTCATCACTATCATCAATAAATTTTGCCATATTATACGCGTCTACCATTAATCGTTCCTGTGCTCTTTTGAGGGGTGTTAGATATAATGTTTTCGATTCTATCTCTTCCACGTCAAAAGATTTACCTGAAATAAACTCACTTTCATGATAAGCTGTCATTAATAACAAGTGAGCCTCAGGAAATTCTTGTTCCAAATAAGCTTTTATGCCTTTTTGGTCTTTGCGGTATGGCTTCCAATTATCTATGACAATCCATTTAACTTCCTTTTTGTTTTTTCCATAATGAAGAAGTTCAGCTTCAATAAGCTTTTCAAACTTTTTCACCTTTACACCGTTGGCATCAACCTTTATGCCAAACTTATGTTCACTCTCCCATAATGTGAGAAGGAAATGACTTCCATAACAAGTCAGACCATACAGAGAAGGTGCAACTATATGGATATTTTCGCAATTTTTGATAATATCTAATTCAGAGTACAAAGTGGACTCCTGCATCTTGAAGACGTTATCAAGACGGTCGTCACTCAAATAACGATCAACCCAGATATATGGCTGTCCTACATACGACTCCATCTCCTTTCTCAGACGTTCCTGAATTAATATAGTGATTCTGTCTGTGTATGTAGTTTGTTTCTGTTCCTTAACTTCATTTGAAAAAGTTATTACACCATTACTCTCTTCATCCTCAACAAAATCGGAACCAGGTCTAAATTTATTCCTTTTCTCTTGCCATTGACGATAGGTAATTTTTACCACCTTGTCATCATCCAATTCGATGAAATTATATCCTAAGATATCATCATACTTATCCGTGAATAACTGTGGCGCCTCACAGCGAATAAAGCCCTCTTTGATATCACAATAAATGTATTGGTCATGTGTGTGACCAGACAATACCATATCATAATCGCTTCCATATAGTTTTCTCAACTCATGTTTCACCCAATCCATGCAAAAATACTCTGGGTGGTGCATTAATAGTATTTTCTTAGGGTGCTTGTCTTCAGTTAAAAAACTATGTAAGGAACGGGTATCAACTCCAAGATATCCTTGGTCATTAATATTCTTGTATGCGCCACAAGAGAGAATAGCTGAATTAACAATGTGTACGCTCCAATTATCACTAATGTTAAATAAATTTGCTTGAAGTGAATAATTATCCATACCCATAGTATTTACCATATATCGGTGGAATGCTTCAAATTTTCCGAAAAGGATCCCTTTTTGAGCATCTTTCCTAATCAAATCATTGAATTTACCTTCATCATATTTATTATTGAAAATAGACAAAAATGAGTCTTCAACGTCTTTGACGACATTTTGTGACACATCATGATTGCCTGGAGCAATAATGAAATGATTCCTGTCAATACATAGTACTCTCATCAACTCTTTCACGATGGTTTTGTCAAATTTGGCATAACTCTCGTCAGATGGCGCAAATACCAAGTCGCCGCTTATCAAAACAAAGACATCGTCATAGTAAAATTTTTTACCTGTTCTTCTACGTCAACAATAAACTTACTCAATACAAGCCCTTCATTTTCTGGCTTATCGTAAGACAGTATATGTATATCAGAAATGTTTAGAAGTAATACTCTCATTTTATATTGATTTTTATAATTATAAGAATTAAAAAAGCATATCAGACTCAACTAAGTTAGAATCTTTCTTTAGTCTCAATCTCATTCTATATTGTCATTGTTATATAAGTCATCATCTCCCCTTTTAAACACCTTGTAAACATAGGAATATGACTGTTCCTCCAGTCCTCCGGAAGCAATTGCTTTTTCGATATTCTTCTCAGCTCGCTCAATAGCCACGGCGAGTTTGCCATCGGCGCACATATTCTTCACCCATGCAGCATCCTTCAAATACTTCTCTTTTTTCAACAGTTTTTTCATAGGTTTTGCCGGATTAGAAAAGCATGACTTCAAGTATGGTGCCAATATGCCAGCAACCTCTCCATAGCTTTTCATCAACCTTGTATAATCAACAAAGTGAAGCAAGAACCAATATTCAATGCTTGGCATACTGGGGCATAATGTAACAATTCCATTTGATATTTCTGCCTGGAATTGTTCCTCAAAAGCCTTATGCTTCTTCTGCTTTGCTTCATCGCCATATATCGTGTCCCAATCAAACACACAAAATATCCTTACATCATTATTGGCACATAACACTTCTTTTATCCTTTTAGGAAAAGCCTCGGTGTAGTTCGACTCATCTCCGAAATATTTTGGCCTGATGTTAAACTTGTGTTCGGTTGTATCATTGATATGGGTGAAATACCAATGTTCCGTATTTGAGCCTCCACTGATGAGGAAAGGATATAGTTCACCCATCTCCCTCGTTCCATCATCCTGATATGGTACCGGAACAATGGGCGCCTCAAAATAAGGTCGTTTCTCTATGCCCTCTGCTATTTCTCTTTCTTCCATGACTTCATCCCATTGTAGCACCAAAACGCTTGTTCCGGTATGCCTCCCTTATAGATGAAAGACGATTGATTCCCCTGAAATCAGTCAGCTTATACAAATCCGTAACGCCCGATTTCTTTTTCTCAGTGAACCAAACAGAGTCTTTTCTAATCAAGTCATCCAGTAAATCCAGCAGGCCGTCATTATGCGTAGTAACAATCAACTGCGATCTTGAATGAGTCTTTAGATATTCAAACAGAATCTTCTCCAACAACATCGGATGAAGCGATGTCTCCAATTCGTCTATAGGCAGCACCGCTTCTTTCTTCAGTGCCTCAAAAACGGCGGCCTCTATGCCAAAAGTCCTCATCGTACCGGTAGACTCGTATTTTTTGTCCATTAGGTAGATTTCAGTACCATTATCATTCTCCACCGTATGTTCAAAAGTGGTCTGAATCTGTTCTGCAGCTTCTTCCTTTTTGACAACATTCGACGAAATGTCGGTGATGTTGAAATCGGCCTCATGGAGGAACTGCACGAGATAGTTGACCAGTTCCTTGTTTTCTGAAGCCTGCTTCTGAGCGTATGAGGTTAGTTTTCTTGTAGGTGAAATCACAGGCATCAGTTGGTTCCTCATCCATTCTTTTGCCGCGTCTATAATCGGGAGACTCACGTTCACCTGGTTTCGTGCCACAAAGAAGGAGGTGTTTTTCAAACAATTCACGGTAATCATTTCTTTGGCAGCGGCACTGATTTTTTCTGCCTTCGGATTGAATTGTACATCCGACTGCCCATCCTTCAGCGTCCTTTCAAACAGCATGATGGGCTGGGTGGTCTTGTAATATGATAATTTCTCCAGATTCACTTGGTGTTGGTCCAGTTCCAACTGATACCAATACTTGGTGTCACGTACAAAGAAAACCATCTCAAAACTTGATGGTTCGTTAGCCGACACCATGTCAAGTTTAAAAGGAACAACTCCCGTTTCCGAATCCAAGTCTTTTGGTTTATAAGACCAAAAAAATGACAGAAAGTCTAAAACGCTCAAAAGATTGGACTTTCCTGATGCGTTATAGCCATACACGATGGCAAAACGTAGCAGCCGTGTGTTTTCATTGATTGCTACAACCTGAGAATCTTCCGCAAATTTGTCGATGGAAGCCTCAAAACTGAATCTCACTTCGTCTTTAAATGAGAGAAAGTTCTTGATTTTTATTTCCTGTATCATAATTATATCGATTTTGTTGGCGAAGATACAAATAAAATTTCAAAAGCAGAACTTTTATTTGTAAAATCTGCAAATAATTTGCAATTTTTATGTTTAGAATGCATTCGAATGGCAATTTCATTTGATTTGTTGAGGGGACTGACTGACTATCCCTAAAAACAGTTGACAGATTTGATAACGGTTAACTAATATGTTTTACACCGTTTCTTACGGTTCACTATTTTGCTTTACAAG
>JAEEGG010018280.1_pt1 | contig 14293 bp, 13 predicted proteins | sample 9134161 | NCBI WGS metagenome assembly JAEEGG01 (sample SAMN16246543, study PRJNA631951) | gut metagenome | biome: gut microbiome; feature: rumen; material: CR-attached | host: Bos | place: Iran: Karaj | collected 2018-10
GCGCCCCGACGAAGAGGGCAAACTGAAGGAGCCAGAGGTGTTTCACGCCAAGGATGGACTGAAGGAGTTCGTGCGCTACGTGGACCGCCACCGCACCCACCTCGTCGACGACGTCATCTATCTGAAGACCGAGAAGCAGGGCATACCCATCGAAGTGGCCGTGATGTACAACACCGACTACTCGGAGAACATCCACTCCTACGTCAACAACATCAACACCATCGAGGGCGGTACACACCTTGCCGGCTTCCGTGCAGCACTCACCCGCACCTTGAAGAAATATGCCGACAGCGACCCGCAGATTTCAAAGCAGATAGAGAAGGCGAAGATTGAGATTGCGCCCGAGGACTTCCGCGAGGGACTGACCGCCGTCATCAGCATCAAGGTGGCCGAGCCACAGTTCGAGGGCCAGACCAAGACCAAGCTGGGCAACAGCGAGGTGATGGGTGCCGTGCAGCAGGCCGTGGGCGAGGCACTGAGCTATTACCTGGAGGAGCACCCGAAAGAAGCCAAGATGATTTGCGACAAGGTGGTGCTGGCCGCCACAGCCCGCATAGCAGCCCGCAAGGCGCGCGAGAGCGTGCAGCGCAAGAACCCCATGAGCGGCGGCGGACTGCCCGGCAAACTGGCCGACTGCTCGAACAAAGACCCCAAGAACTGCGAGATATTCCTCGTGGAGGGCGACTCGGCAGGAGGCAGCGCCAAGCAAGGCCGCGACCGCCACTTCCAGGCCATCCTGCCCTTGCGCGGTAAGATACTGAATGTGGAGAAGGTGCAGTGGCACCGCGTGTTCGAGGCCGAGAGCGTGATGAACATCATACAGAGCATCGGCGTGCGATTCGGCGTAGACGGCGAGGGCGACCGCGAGGCCAACATCGACAAGCTGCGCTACGACAAGATTATCATCATGACCGATGCCGATGTCGATGGAAGCCACATCGACACACTCATCATGACGCTCTTCTACCGCTTCATGCCACAGGTCATCCAGGGTGGCCACCTCTACATCGCCACACCCCCACTCTACAAGTGCACCTACAAGAAGGTGAGCGAATATTGCTATACCGAGCAGCAGCGACAGGCCTTCATCGACCAATACGTGGCCGGCGACGAAAACAGCAGTGCCCTGCACACACAGCGCTACAAAGGTCTGGGCGAGATGAACCCCGAGCAGTTGTGGGAGACGACGATGAATCCCGAAAACCGCCTGCTGAAGCAAGTATCGATAGAGAACGCCGCCGAGGCCGACGAAATCTTCTCCATGCTCATGGGCGACGACGTGGAACCGCGCCGCGAGTTCATCGAGAAGAACGCCACCTACGCCAACATCGACGCATAGGAAGAACACCCAGCAGGGCCTATACGAGTCATAAGCACAAAATGCGCAGCCGCCCCACTCGAATGAGTGAGGCGGCTGCGCAACGTTTTGCCTACGGCTAACTATTGCGACCGCTGCGGAACTCGCTGGGCGAGGCAGAGAGGTGCTTGCGCACAAACGAGCCGAAATGGCTCATATTGGAAAAGCCCAGAAGAGCCGAAATCTCCTTGATGCTCAAGTCGGTGCTCTTCAGGTAGAAGCGAATCTCCTCTACCGTATATTGAGCCACCCACTCCGATGCCGTCTTGTTCGAATATTTCAGGCAGAGCATCGTCAGATATTTTGGCGTGATGGCCAGCTGGCTCGCATACGAGTTGATGGGTTGGCGCTTCATCTTACTATTGGAGATGAGGCTGAGGAACCGGTTGAAGAGCACCTTGCCCTGCGAGGGCCGCCGCTCATGGCTCTCGCCGTGCGACTGAGTCATCATGAAGCAGAGTTCAAGCAGGAAGGCACGCAACAGTGCCAGCAGAATCTCGAAGGGCGACACGGGATGATTGCGCTTCAGCTTGGAGCGAATCAACGAGAAATAAAAGTCCAAATCCTCTTTGCTGGCCGCTGGTATGGGTATCAGGTTCACCTGATTCACGTAGATGGTGTGATGCCAGATGTCTACCTTGTGGCGCAGCAACGTCTTCACCAATTGGTCGGAAATACACACCACCTTGCATTCGAAGTCGGGACTATGCTCGCCACCGCTGATGCGCAGGTTGGGCGGACATATCAAGATGGTGCCGCTCTTCAGTTCTAAACCTTGGCCATTGGCCGTCATCTTTTGCCATCCTTGGCTGCAAGCCGCAATAAGGGTTGTTTTTGGCTTGAGTGGATAGAGCGGCGAAATGTCCTTTACAGAATCGAACACAACAACATCGCCATCGTTAATGTCGACAGCAAAATGATTGAGCTCAATGTATTGCATTTGCTCGCTATTAGTTACGTGGGCCATAAGCAATCAAAGTTGAGTGTGCAAATTTCAACATTTTTTTCCGATTTTTGATAGTCAATAAGCGACTATTTATGTCTATATTTACCAATATTTCCCTTTTTAGACAAACAATCTGAAATTTAGAACAATCGTTTTCCGTTTTTCGGATGGAAATACGACCAAATCTACGCCATTGAGGGCGAAGACGACAATGATGCCACAAAAACGGTTTTCCAAAGTTCTCAATGGGCAGTTTCCGACTTCTCAGTCATACTCCTGCGCACTGCGTTGGCCACGCAACACGTCCAAGGCATTCAGCGCCAAGGCCTCCAACTCGTCTTCGCCCGGGAAGCAATAGACGGGAGCCACCCAGTCGATGCGCTTCCGCAGACGGCTGATGACGTACTCCGAGCGGGCCAGGCCTCCGGTGAGCAGGATGGCATCCACCTTACCGCAGAGGACGGCCCCCAGCCCGGCAATGTTCTTGGCAACATGATACACCATGGCGTTGAGGATAAGCTCGGCATGGGTGTCGCCATATTCGTTGATGCGCGTCTCTATCTCCATCACGTTGGCCGTGCCCAAATGGGCGTTCAGTCCTGCCTTCCCGGCGATACGTTTCAGCAACTGCTTCTCGGTGTATTTGCCGCTGAAGCACAGGCGGATGAGGTCGGCGGCGGGCAAGCTGCCAGCACGCTCTGGCGAGAAGGGGCCCTCGCCGTCGAGGGCGTTGTTGGCATCCACAGCACGGCCATGCTCATGGGCCGCCACGCTGATGCCTCCCCCCAGATGGCAGATGATGAGGTTCAGGTCCTCGTACTTCTTTCCAATCTCTTGGGCGAATCGGCGGGCGATGGCGCGCTGGTTCAGCGCATGCCAGATGCAGATGCGGTTCATCAGTGGCGAGCCGCTGATGCGGGCGTAGTCGTTCAGCTCGTCCACCACGCCAGGGTCGGCAATAAACGAGCGGCAGCCACGAATCTGCGAAGCGATGTCGTGGGCGATGAGGCACCCCAGGTTGCAGGCGTGGTTGTGCATGGCAATGCCCGAATAGGTGTCGTCGAGCATCTTCTGGTTGATTTCATACACACCGCCCGCGATGGGCTTCACCAAGCCCCCTCGGCCTATCACGGCATCAAAGGCAAGCGGCACACCCACGCGCTCCAACTCGTCGAGTACCAGCTTCTTGCGATAGTCGAGCTGCTCGATGACATCGTCGAAATGCGCCAAGTCCTCGTTGCTGTGGCTGATGCTGCGCAGCACCAATGGCTTCTCGTCTTCATAGACGGCCATCTTAGTCGATGTGCTGCCGGGGTTGACGGCCAGTATCAGCATACGCAAGCCAGGGCTAAGGAGTAGAACTTCGAGTCCACGTCATCGGCACGCGATGTGAGCACCACGGGCACGTCGGGGCCTGCCAGGATGGCGGCGGTAGTGGCGTGGCAGAACAGGGTGATGGTCTTGTAGAATACGTTACCGGCCTGGATGTCGGGGAAGATGAGGGCATCGGCATGTCCGCGCAGTGGCGACGACAGGCCCTTCTTCTTCAGGGCGCGACCGCTGAGCGATGTCTTCAGGTCGAGCGGCCCGTCGACGATGCACTCGCCATACGTGCCCTGCTCGGCCTCCTTCACCAGCTCGCGATACTCTGCCGTGTGGGGGAAATGGCGCTCATCCACCTTTTCCGAGCAGTTGATGAGGGCCACACCGGGCTGCTTGATGCCCATCGAGCGGCAGAGGCGCAGCACGTAGCGCAGCTGCTGCTGGCGCTGCTCCTTCGTGGGCTGGGGGATGACGGCCACGTCGGTCATGAACAGCAGTTTGTCGTAATCGGGCAGCTGGGCGCACGTCAGGTGCGTCAGCACCTTGCCTTGCTGCAGGATGCCCGTCTGCTTGTTCAGCACGGCACGCAGCAGGTTGTCGGTGTTCAGCATGCCTTTCATCAGCACGTCGGCCATGCCCTGGCGCACCAGCTCTACGGCCTTGGCGGCCGCATCGTCGTCGTCGGTGGCTTTCAGGCGCGGTACCTCCTTCAGGGCGCCACCCATCAATTTGGGGTCACCCACGAGGATGGGCTTCACAAAACCCTCGTCCATGGCTTTCCTCACCGCCCCCTGTGTCGATTCATCGTAGGGGCACACCACTGCCACCCGCTTTGGCTCCATGCCTCCACCAAGGTAGGCTATCAGCTCTTCAAAGTTCTCAATTGCTTTCATAGAGGTATTGGTTGATAGTTGCTTCTGCGTGCAAAGTTACGAAAAAGTCGAGAGCAAAACAAAAGAATCATTCATTTTTTTGCCAAGACAGAGCAAGTTCGCCCTTACGGAGTGAAAAAACAAGAGAAAACGAGGGAAATGCAAATGGATGGGTTGATAGCAGACAAGCTACGACGAAATCACAAAACAACTTGGGACACAAAGTAACGGTAAAGACCTTGTGTTCGTCCGCAAACGTAAACAAAGTATCTTTTGCTGATGCGGACGGACACAAAGTCCGTCCCTACGGTCCCAATGTGTCACCAAGTAAATTTGGCTTTTTTTCTGAAACGGTTACTTGAAGGTTTCCAGCTCATAGAGTGCGTCCAAGGCACGACCCGTCTCGTTGTTGAAGAGGGATGCGTTGTACCAGTCGCTGCTGAGGTTGCCAGTGGTGCCCTTGGCATTGGCTTCGGCATACCACCAGCTGAGCCCCTTCACCTGGGGATGGCGTTTGAGCGTGGCAATCAGGTCGGCAGCGAAGCGCCGCTGCCCGTCGTTGCTGTAGGGGTAGGTGGCGCTGTAGTCGAAGGTGGTGCCGGGCACTGCCCACTTCCAGGGATAGCCCGTCTCCACGATTTGTATGGGCTTACCATAGTTGCGCTGCTCCAACTGCGTCAGCGCCGTTTCGAGCTGCTCCAGCTTTCCGTGGAAATAGGGGTAATAGCTGAGTCCGATGACATCGTAGTCGATGGCCGCCTTGCGCAAACGGTCGAAATAGTCGGTGAGGACGCTCACATTGGGCGTGCGCTCGCTGTGGATGATGATTTGCGCCCTGGGACACACCTCGCGGCAAGCGCGTGTGGCATGGCGAAGCAGGTTGAAGAAGCGATCCCAGTTGGCCTGTGGACTGTTGGTGTAGCAGCGGTTGGTCTGGTTGTTGCCCACGGCGGCCTTGGTGCCCCAGAGCATGCCATAGCTGATTTCATTGCCCGTCTGTATGAAGTCGGGGGCGGCACCCTCGGCCACTAAGTGGTTAAGGCATTGCCGGGTGTAGTCGTAAACCATCGTCAGCATCTGCGCATCGCTGAGCGATTTCCATGCGTCGGGTGTCCACTGCTTGCCGGGGTCGGCCCAGGTGTCGCTGTAGTGGAAGTCGAGCATCAGCAGCAGACCAGCGGTCTTCACGCGACGGCCAAACTGCGCCACGTAGTCCAGGTCCTGCACCACGCATTTGTCGGCGTCTTTCGATGGGTCTACGAACAGTCGCAGCCGCACCGTGTTCCACCCTTGCTGCTTCAAGAACACGAGCAAGTCGTCGATACGGTTGCCCTGACGGTCGAAGAACTGCGCCTTCTGCTCCTCATACTTGGTCAGCATCGAGAGGTCGCCACCCACATAGCACTGTCCGGCGGGGGTGCCGAGCGTGATGCTGTCGATGGCGGCAGGTTGCAGCGACCCATCGGTGAAACTTAGCGCCGAGGCACTGCGGGTGTCGGCACCTTCGCAGATGTAGAACGTCTGCGCAGCGGCTCGACAAGTGCAGAAGACTGCGATAAGAAGGCAAAGCGAAGGAAGAAATGCTCTGCCCGTGATGGCGATGCGGCCGACGTGATGATGAAAAAGCTTCTTCATATCTCTAAGTAGTTGTATTGCTGTTGATTTGCAGTTATTCGTTTTGGTCGAAACAGATGGCTCTTATTGGTTTGTTATGAGTATTTTTTGCTACGGGGCCACCTGGCAAAAATTTGGAGCGCTCCAAAATATTTTTTGGCGTTGACTTTTGAAAATTTGGAGCGCTCCAAATTTTCGCAAACGATGCCCTTTTTCAGAAAAAGCGCTCATGTCACCTGCCCTGTAGAGGAGAGAACGCATCAGAACATCAGCTGGCGGGCAAAATGCCACACGACAATGCCAGCGGTGACCGAGACATTGAGCGAATGCTTGGTGCCCAGCTGCGGTATCTCCAAGCAACCGTCGCTCACGTCGATTACCTCTTGGTGTACGCCTTTCACCTCATTGCCCAGCACGATGGCATAGTGCCGTCCTGGCTCTGCCGCGAAGTCGGGCAACAGCATAGCCCCTTCGGCCTGCTCCACGCTGAGCACCGTGCAGCCCTCAGCCTTGAGCTGGCCGACGGCCTCCACCGCCGAGGCGGCATATCGCCAGGTCACGCTGTCTTCAGCTCCCAAAGCTGTCTTGTGGATTTCGGGATGTGGCGGGATACCGGTGATACCACATAGCACCACCTCATTCACGCGGAAGGCATCGGCCGTGCGCAGCACCGACCCCACGTTGTGCATCGAGCGCACATCGTCGAGCACCACCGTCAGCGGCATCTTCGCGGCTTGGCGAAACTCACTCACCGTGAGCCGTTCTATCTCTATCGTCCTTAGTTTACGCATACATTATTATATTATAGGCAGACTGATGCCGCATATCTTCTGATACACGTCGAGGGCGTAGACATCGGTCATGCCGCTGATATAGTCGATGACGGCCATGATGCGGGCCTCGAGGTCGGGGTTCTCAATGTCGTACTGGCTGCTCACGCGACCTATCAGCTGCTGCGAGTAGTAGCGGTCGGGGTGCTCGATGGCCTCCACCATCAACTCCATGAGGGTGGCCATGATGCGATAACCCGACAGCTCCACGTCGAGCACGGGCTGACTCTTGTAGATGCGCTGGCGCGAGAGTGCGGCACAATGGCGGTAGGCTTGGGCGGGCGTGTCGCTGATGTGGTCGATGAGCGAGCCTTGGAAGGTGCCGGCAAGGATGTCCTCCTCATGGCCGATAAACGTCTGCACGCACTCGTTCTCCAAGAGTCCGATGGTGCAAGCACGCAAATACTGTATCTTCTCGTTGGCATCGCTCAGCCCCTCGTCGACAATGCGCTGGGAGATGCGATTTCTGCCCATTTCATCGAAGAAACTGAGCATCAGCTGAGCCGTCTCGTCGTACGACAGGATTTTTAGTTTGTAGGCATCCTCCAGATCCATAATCTCGTAGCAGATGTCATCGGCCGCCTCCACGAGATACACCAACGGGTAGCGTGCCCAATGCTCAGGAGCCGTTTGCACGATGCCTAATTGGGTGGCCAACGACTCGTAGTGCGCTCGCTCGGTGCAGAAGAATCCAAACTTGTTCTTCTTGGCCACCGACGAGGGGAAGGGGTACTTCACGATAGAGGCCAACGTGCTATAAGTCATGGCGAACCCTCCCTTGCGGCGACCCTTGAAGCTGTGGGTGAGCAGTCGAAAGGCATTGGCATTGCCATCGAAACGGGTGATGTCGCTCCAAAACGCCGGGCTGACACGCTCCTTCAAGCAGAGGCCCTTGCCCTCGGAGAAAAAGGTCTGGATGGCTTTCTCGCCACTGTGGCCGAAGGGGGGATTGCCCAAGTCGTGGGCCAGACAGGCGGTGGCCACAATCTGCCCAATCTCAGGAATCAGACTATCGATGAAATGGGGATTTTTGGCACACAGATGGCGCGCCACATCACTGCCGAGCGACATGCCCACGGAGGCCACTTCGAGCGAATGGGTCAGGCGGTTGTGCACAAACACGCTGCCTGGCAACGGGAACACCTGGGTCTTGTTTTGCAAACGACGGAAGGGTGCCGAGAATATCAGTCGGTCGTAGTCGCGTTTGAACTCGGTGCGGTCGTCATGGCGCTCCTGATGGCGATGTTCCTGCCCTAAACGGCAGTTGGAGATGAGTTGTATCCAATCCATTTATATATTGTTTATCCGTGCTGCTTGTTCGAAATGTTGGCTGCAAAGGTACAAAAGAGTTGGCAGTAAACGGTTGTTGGAAACGAGTTTTTTCTTTGGAAAGAATAAAAATTGTTAACCAAACACACATTACTCCCCGCTATCCACGACTAACTCCCAACTTTTTCGTATCTTTGCAGCGAATTATGGTTAAAAACCTATACATCATCAGCGGATGCAACGGGGCTGGGAAGACCACTGCCTCCTACACGGTGTTGCCCGAAATCCTTGGCTGCAAGGAATTCGTCAACGCCGACGAGATAGCCCGTGGCCTGTCGCCATTCAACCCCACGAGCGTGGCCATCGAAGCCGGCCGACTGATGCTGCAACGAATTGAAGACCTGCTGACGCGTGACAAGAGTTTCTCTATCGAGACCACTCTGGCCACGCGCTCTTATGTGAACCTGGTGCGCCGCGCCCGGTCACAGGGCTACCGCGTGAGTCTGCTCTACTTCTGGCTCAACAGTCCTCAGCTGGCCATGCGCCGTGTGGCGGAGCGCGTGAGCAAGGGAGGGCACGACATTCCAGAAGACACCATCACGCGCCGCTATGCCGCTGGCATACGCAATCTCTTCCAGCTCTTCGTGCCGCTGGTGGACTATTGGGCCGTGTTCGACAACAGCGACACGCCCCGCCGCACCGTGGCCTCAGGAGGGCTGAATGCCAAAACAGAAATCCTTGAAAACGTATCATACGAAAAAATGATGGCTTATGTCAAATAGAGAAGTGAAAAACTTTACCCGCAAATTAGAGTCTGGGCTGCGCATAGCCGAGATACGGATGTTGGAGGAAAAAGCACTGCGCGACGAATCCATCGTCGTGTCGTCGGCCGAAGGAGGAATCCAATACATTCCAGCTAAAGAAGTGCTGGCCATGTTTTAACACAGCAAAATCATCAACCACCGTGAAGTTGAAAATCGTCAACCGTGGACGTCAGCCCCTGCCAGCCTATGCCACGGAGCAGAGCGCTGGCATGGACTTGAGAGCCAACATCGACGAACCCCTCGTGCTGCAGCCCATGGAGCGCAGACTTATTCCCACTGGACTCTACATCGCCCTGCCCCCAGGGTTTGAAGCCCAGGTTCGCCCCCGCAGCGGACTGGCCCTGAAGCATGGCATCACCGTGCTCAACGCCCCTGGCACCATCGACGCCGACTATCGCGGCGAGGTGGGCGTGCTGCTCATCAACCTGTCGAAGGAGCCTTTCACCATCAACGATGGCGAGCGTATCGCCCAGATGGTCATCGCGCGCCACGAGCAAGTGGAGCTGGAACCCACCGACGAGCTTGATGAGACGGAACGCGGCGCGGGGGGCTATGGACACACGGGAGTGCGGTGAACGGTGAACGGTGAACATTGAACGGTGAACATTGAACGGTGAACATTGAACGTTGAACATTAATGGTGAACATTGAAGTTTGAAAATAATGAGAGTTTTTAGGAAAGGATTATCCATCAGGGAAAGGATGCGACGCTGGGCTATGCTGGTGTTGCTTTTTTTCCTTTTTCAGCCTTTCTCTTTCTCGCAATCGCCCAGTCGCGAGTACGACATTTTGTTCCATCATGCCATGCTGCAGCGTCAGAAAGGCAATCAAGATGCCGCCTTCGACCTGTTGCGACGCTGCTTGGAGTTGCGCCCCGATGCTTCTGAGGCCAACTTCTTCCTGGCACTGAGCTATGCCGACATGGGCGACAAGGAGCACGAGCTGGCTTTCTGCCTGAAAGCCCACCAGATAGAGCCGCGCAACGTCACCTATATGGAGCGCCTGGCCTCGTCGTATCTTGACAACGAGCAGCCACAAGAGGCCATTGCCGTGATGGAGCTGCTCTACGACATTGACCACGGCCGCGAAGAGCTGCTCGAAGCGCTGCTGCACCTCTACGGACAGCAGAAGGACTACGCCAAGGCCATTGAGACCATCAACCGCATGGAACTCATCAACGGTCCCACCGAGCGCACGGCACTCACCAAGTGCCGCCTCTACATCGAGATGAACGATGCCGACAACGCCATCAAGGAGACGCGCCGGCTGGCCGACCTGCACCCCAGCGACCTGCGCTACCGCACCCTCTATGCCAACACGCTGCTTGTCACCGACCACGAAGACGAAGCCTACGGCGTGCTGACCAAAATCCTGGCCGAGGAGCCGGGCTACCTGAGCGCACAGCAGGTGATGCGCAACTACTACATCCGCCGTGGCGACGAGGCGGCCGCCGACTCGGTGAACCACGCCATCCTGCTCAATCCCAACGCCTCGGTGGAGGACAGAGCCGCACAGATGCGACAGCTCATCATCGAGACGGCACAAGAGGGTGGCGACAGCTCGGTGGTGCTCAACCTCTTCGACGAGATGCTCAGCCAGCCACAGCCCAGCGCCGACATGGCCGAGATGAAAGCCGCCTACATGCAACTGTTAGGCATGCCGCGCGACAGCGTGACGAAGGCTTTCGAGCGGGCACTGACGCTGGCCCCCGACCAGGCATCGGCACGCTTGCAGCTGGTGCAGCGAGCATGGGAGGACGAGGACGATGAGCGCATCATCAGCCTTTGTCAGGCTGCCCGACAGTACAACCCCGAGGAGATGGCGTTCTACTATTACCAAGGCATGGCCTACTATCGCCAGCAGGACACCGACCGCGCCCTGGAAGCCTTCCAGAACGGCATCAACGTCATCAACGAGGAGAGCATCCCCGAAATCGTGAGCGACTTCTACGCCGTGATGGGCGACCTGCTGCACCAGAAAGGACGTGAGCGGGAGGCCTTCTCGGCCTACGACTCGTGCTTGGTGTGGAAGCGCGACAACATTGGATGCCTGAACAACTACGCCTACTATCTGAGCTTGAAGGGCGAGCGGCTCGACGAGGCCGAGCAGATGAGCTACATCACCGTGAAGGCCGAGCCGAAAAACGCCACCTATCTCGACACCTATGCCTGGATTCTCTATCGTCAGCAGCGCTATGCCGAGGCTCGCATCTACATCGACCAAGCCCTGCAGAACGACTCGCTGCCCGGCAGCGTGGTGCTGGAGCATGCTGGCGACATCTACGCCCACTGCGACGATATGTCGGCCGCCATCACCCACTGGCAGAAGGCGCTGGCCGCAGACCCGGAGAACGCCCTGCTGAGGAAGAAAATAAAACGCAAAAAGTTTATCGCAAAATGAAAATATCCAACATCCTTCGACTCGCTTTGTTCAGCACAGCACTGGCCCTCACGGCCTGCCGCTCTCACAAAGACGTCGTAAAGGATTCAACGTCTGTGGTGTTCAATCCCATCCAAGACGAGCTGCTGAGCAGAGTGGACAAGCAGGCTCAGCGTGGCACCGTCTTTGTGGGTTCCAAGCTGAAATTCTCGGTGAGCATGGGCAGCAAGAAGATGTCGCTCTCGGGCAACCTGCGCATGAAGCGCGACGATGTCATCCGCCTGCAGCTGATGGCCTTGGGACTGGTTGAAGCAGCCCGCATGGAGTTCACCAAAGACTACGTACTCTTCATCGACCGCATCAACAAGCAGTATCTCAAAGCACCATACGCCGACATCGAGTTTATGCGCAACAGCGGCATCAACTTCAACACCCTGCAAGCCCTGTTCTGGAACGAGTTGTTCCAGCCGGGCAAGGACAAGCTCACTAACGAGGACATGAAGCGCTTTACTACTTCGGGGCTGGACAAAGACGAAGCCATCATCAACTTCGAGGAGGACGACAACGGGCTGAAGAGCAAGATGTACTACAGCTGGATAGTGAACAACCAGACCGGGCGTATCAAGCTGTCCAACATCCAGCATCGCGACCAAAAGCACGGCAACACCCAGCTGAACTGGGAATATCGCGACTACAAGAAGCTGGGGTCCAAGCTCTTCCCCAGCGACATGGGCGTGACGCTGACCACGCCGAAGAAAGAGGTGAAGCTCGACGTGAAACTGAGCAGCCTGAACAACGACGACGACTGGGACGCGAGGACCCGCGTGAGCAGCAGGTATCGCGAGGTGGACTTCGACGAGATTATGGAGCGCATCATGGCGCTATAGCAATCAGACGTAACGACTATGCGTAAGCTGCTGATAACATTGATGATGACTCTGACGCTGACCGTTTCTGCACAGAACAGGAGCAGTCGGCAACAGACACGCAAGCCTACGCAGAAGGAGCAGCTGCAAAACCAGAAGAAGAAGCTGACACAGCAGCGACAGGCCGCCCAACAGCGTCAGCGCGAGCTGGAGCAGCAGGTGAAGAAGCGCATGCAGGACGTGGAGGCGCTGGGCAGCAACATCGACGACAGCCGTCTCACACTCGACAGCCTGCGCTTGGCCATCGACACGCTGAACAGCCACATCAGCGTGCTCGACTCGCAGCTCGTGGTGCTGAAGCAAGAGCTGGAGGAGCGGCGACAGCACTACATCAAGTCGGCACGCTACATGTATCGCAGCCGCACCGCCCGCAACCAGATGATGTTCGTGCTCAGCGCCCGCAGCTTCAACCAGATGTATCGTCGCATGCGCTTCATGAACGAATACACCACCTACCAGCGAGCACAGGGCGAGGCGGTGAAGCAGAAGAGCGAACAAGTGGGGCAGAAGGTCGACGAACTGAACAAGGCCCGCAGCCACATGAGTGGACTGCTGTCGAAAGGTGAAGCCGAGCAGCAGCGGCTGATAGCCCGCCAAGCCGAGCAACAGCGCATGGTAGCCGAGCTGCAACGCCAGCAGCAGACGGTGAAGAAGCTCATCGTGCAGCAACAGCAGGAAGAGGCCGCCTTGACCCGCCAGATTGACAAGCTGATAGCCGAAGAGCTGGAGAAGGCACGCAAGGCCGAAGAGGAGCGGCAACGCCGACTGGCAGAGCAACGCCGACGCGAACAAGAGCAAGCAGCGCAAGCACAGGCCAACAGCAACACCAACCGGCGCAACACCGCCAGCAACACCAGCCGACGCAGCACCACCAACAGGCGCACCACCACCAACCGACGTGAGAGCTCGCCTGCCACCACACAACCCACATACACTCCGGCCGACCCCGACCGCAAGCTCACTGGCAACTTCGCCAGCAACAAAGGCCGGCTGCCCATCCCCATCACGGGCAGCTACCGCATAGTGCGCAACTATGGTCCCTACACGCTGGCTGGCGTCACGCTGAACAGCAGTGCCATTCATCTGCAAGGGGAATCCGGCGCACAGGCGCGCTGCGTCTTCGACGGCGAGGTGAGCAGCATCTTCAACCCAGGCAACGGCATGGTGGTGATGGTGCGACACGGCCGCTACATATCGGTCTACAGCAATCTGTCGTCGGTCAACGTCAGCATGGGGCAGAAGGTGACCACCAACCAAACGCTGGGCAAGGTGGGGGCGAACAACACGCTCATCTTCCGTCTGCAAAACTGGGACAAGGTGCTCAACCCCAAGGTTTGGCTCAGGAAATAAGGCGTTGTTCGACACAAATGAATGAAGTGAATACCCAGCCCCTGATCGCCGTCTATTATTTTAACAACGAATTTTACGAATTAAACGAATTCCATGCGGATCGTGGAATCATAATGTCTTACAACGACGTTCCGTCTGTGCTTCAGACAGTCTGGTTGGTTTAACAACGAATTTTACGAATTAGACGAATTCCATGCGGATCGTGGAATCATATTGTCTTACGACGACGTGTCATCTAAGCTTCAAACAATCTGTTCTACATAATAATTCGTCAAATTCGTTTAATTCGTTTAATTCGTTGTCGTAGAAAACGTAGGACTCCTATATGACAAAACTGTAACTCTTTGTTTTGTTCAGGGGAGCCCCCGGTGGCGAACCAAGTAGTTACTGAATGAAGACGGATTACACGTGATACCAGTGTAATCCGTCTTCATTCGTTGTCACAAACGACGTCTATGCTTTCTCGGCGAATGCAGCCGCCTCGGCGGCGGCGATGATGTCTTCGCGCGAAGGCTCCTGCGGGTTGTGGGTGATGTCGGAGAGGTCGAATTCATCATCATCAGGAACCTCTGCCACGGGTTCCAAAGGCACCTTCTTTGGCTT
>JAEEGG010018289.1_pt1 | contig 14289 bp, 13 predicted proteins | sample 9134161 | NCBI WGS metagenome assembly JAEEGG01 (sample SAMN16246543, study PRJNA631951) | gut metagenome | biome: gut microbiome; feature: rumen; material: CR-attached | host: Bos | place: Iran: Karaj | collected 2018-10
CAGTTACAACTGAGTAAACTCTGTTGTAAAGGGTGCTGTCAGCCACCCTATGATGTAACGCCACTTTAGGTAGTAATACCTATCGGGGTTAAAGGCCGGAGGAGTAACATCCGTTACGACGGCTGGGCAGTTACAAGCCCATTTCCTTTAGGTGATGGGTAGTTGACGAAAAACACCTGTGCCGGAAAAAAATGAAGGGCCCATTTCTGAGCCCGCAAACATAAGGAGATATTTATGAAAAACCACTAGAAGAAACAAGAAAACAACAAATACCAACAACACTATGGGGTATCAGTTATGTTACTGTTATCGATTCTATTGACTGGAAGAACCGTTTTCAATGATCCCGTAGCTGTTTTGTTATTAGGATCTCTTTTTGGAAAAATATCGTGCTTTTTTGTGGTTTTTCATGCGTTCAGTTAATGTTTCAGTCCGGTATGGAGATCCTGAATGAACTTAAAAAGTAAATTTTAAGTCCGGATAACTTTATGATGTATCCTGTGGATCCAGGATCAACACTGTCCATTAACATATCCAATAATTTCAGTTGCGGAATACCACGGTTTTGTTTCCGTATATGAATACCTTGTCGTCTAGAACATAGCTAAGTGCGTGATCAAGCACCATTCTTTCTATATCCCTTCCGGCTTCAGCCATATCTGCCGCTGTGAAATTATGATCCACCTTGATGACGTCCTGATCAATAATCGGCCCTTCATCCAGATGCTCGGTTACAAAGTGAGCGGTTGCACCTATTATTTTTACACCGCGGTTGTAGGCCTGTTCATAAGGTTTGGCACCGATAAATGCAGGAAGAAATGAGTGGTGAATGTTGATGATACGGTTTGGATATGCGTTGATGAATTCCGGAGTAAGAATGCGCATGTATTTTGCCAGAACAATATAGTCAGGAGCATATCTGTTGATAACCTCCATAATCTTGCGGCAGTGTTCCTCTCGTGTGAGATTTTCGTGACTTACGAAATGAAAATCTATTCCGAACTTCTCGGTGAGATCTCGAAGTGTGTCGTAATTGCCGATGACTGCGGCAATTTCAAAATTCATGGTTCTCGCGTAGTGCTTGAGAAGAAGGTCACCTATGCAGTGCATCTCCTTTGTCACCATCACAACAAGCTTTTTGCGGGAAGCTGTAACCAGACGTACTGAAGCTTCCTTCGGCAGTGCATCCCTGACATCCTGAAGGAATTCCGCACAGAACTCACCCTCGAGAACTGTTCTCATAAAAAAACGCTGCTGCTGGTTGGCTACGAATTCAGTATTCTTTATGATGTTCAGATTATATTTGCTGCAGATGCCGGTAACTCTGAAGATAAGACCGGTTTCATCTGGACAGTCGGTTAACAGTATTTTGCGTTCCATTCAGAATTCCTTGAATTTCATGTTTCAGATAAAAAAATCCCGCATATTATAACTCATAGACGACGGGAAAACCCACGGTTTTAACTGTGAGCATGACGCGAGCATTCTCAAGGGCAGAAAAACAGAGTCAGGAGCGAAAGCATCAGTGCAGGAATCACTGATGAGGAATTCAGGGACTTCAGTCGTGTGAAGTGAAAGATCCTCCATGAGACTATTTTCAACTGGTGCAGGACTTTTGCTTTCAGGGAAGGATGAATCTTTTAGTGTGAGTTCAGAGACTGTAACTGTCTTTTGGATATCGACTGATATTTGAACTGTTAATTCATAAAATGCTTGACGAAAATAATTTTGCATCTATAATTCATCACATGATGATTTTTCATCAGTCGGTGATTAGCACAGCCCGGTAGTGCACCTGGTTTGGGACCAGGGTGTCGTAGGTTCGAATCCTACATCACCGACCACTTCAGTTCGGTGATTAGCACAGCCCGGTAGTGCACCTGGTTTGGGACCAGGGTGTCGTAGGTTCGAATCCTACATCACCGACCACTTCAAATTCGGTGATTAGCACAGCCCGGTAGTGCACCTGGTTTGGGACCAGGGTGTCGTAGGTTCGAATCCTACATCACCGACCATCCTTACTAAATTCCTTGAGCGTTGTTTTTATCCTGTTTTTTGTCTTTTCTGCAAATTTCGAGAGTTTCAGTTTTGCTGATTTCGAATGTGCTTAAATTCATCAGGAACCGGAAATTATTGAACTTTATTGTTTTTGCTCGGTCATAGGTAACGAACTTTTTAATTTTCTTTTTAGTTATCTTTCTACGGGAAAAAGATGAAAAAAATTACTTTAAAAACTGCCTTGCTGGTTTCTTTGATTGCGGTTTCAACTGTTGCAATGAACGGTTGTACATATAACTATGACGAGCAGAACCGCAGAATCATGGAAGAGGGATCAACTTATGATGTGGTTTATGCACGTATAGTAAGTGCTACTCCTGTTAAGATTAAAGAGGAAAAGTATGATGCTGATGCAGCAACTGCAGCCGGTGTCGTAGGCGGAGCTGTCTTAGGATCTGTGGTCGGGTACAATACCCACCATCACCATTACAGCGGCTATGATTATTACGGCCGTCATTATCATGGAACAACCGGATCAAGCGGCGGAGCTCTTGTGGGAGGTCTGATTGGTGCAGGTCTCGGTCTGCTGGTCGGTGAGGCTGTGAAGGCATCAAATAATGTTGATGGACTCAGACTGAATCTGATCACTTCATCAAATGAGAATTTTGCAGTTGATGTTCCAAGAAGCAATGAATTCAGATCCGGAGGTTATGTTCAGGTGAATATCTCCAGTTCCGGGCATACTCAGGTTGTTCCTATTTCCAGAGAGGCCTATGATATGGCCGTCAGAAACGGAAGGGGTACGTCACTTGATACATGGGCTGACAGTCATGAGGAATATCTGAATTCACAGACAAAAGGCGGCTCCAGAACGACATCATCAAGATCTGATGTTATTGAGTATGACGACTACTAATCTGGGTTTGTTGAGTGTTAAGTGAACATATAATTCAAATCATTAAAAAAGTGTTTGACGTCAGAGCTTAAACTTATTAATATATGCACCGTCGTTAACCGATGGTGAGTTTAGTGCTCTGATACGTGTGCCCTTAGCTCAGCTGGATAGAGCAACTGCCTTCTAAGCAGTAGGTCACAGGTTCGAATCCTGTAGGGCACGCCATTTGGTTATCTATGGTGAGAGTAGCTCAGTTGGCAGAGTCCCGGATTGTGATTCCGGTTGTCGTGGGTTCGAGCCCCATCTCTCACCCCATTCTCGCGGAAGTGGCGAAATTGGTATACGCGCCAGATTTAGGTTCTGGTGTCTCGGCGTAAGGGTTCGAGTCCCTTCTTCCGCACCATCGAACGCTGAGATTCTTGATTATTCCTCATTGAACTTTTCAAATATCTGCATTTGATTGCAGTGATTCTCATATTTGTAATTCGTTTCTGATTTTCATTGCTGGTAAATTTTTATCAGGTGTTTTGATGTTGTTTTATTAAGTAAAAAAAATCAGAAGACGAAATGCTGCATACGCCTTCTGATATCGGTAAATTATTGATATCCGTTCAAACAGTTATATCTACATTCTCTCCAAGCCGCTCACCAGGAACCGCACCCGGTGCTGCCGACGGCATATTGATATTTGCTGACGGAGCGTGCAGGGCTCCCCCGGACTGACCAACCTGCTGGGCAACAGCCACGGCACTGTCAACAAGGGTAAGGGCCATCTTTGCCTGCTGCTGACTCTGAGATTTCATGGCATAAACGTCCATCATTGTAAGCGGACTGTTTGTTGAGTTGACGTAAGACATGGAATCCTCCCTGTAATTCAATAAATAGATACAAACACCATTTATCAGTTAGTCATTTTATTTAAGAGAGTAAATAAACGAAAAGTTTTTTCGTTTCGTAATATTATTATTCGATGATGATCACAAAAATGTCTGTTTTTTGTTCGCTTGAATGCGGTTGATTACTGTGGATTTCGGTACGATTTTTGGTGCAAAGATAACTGGAACCAGGATTATTTTTACTGCAACGACTGAGCAGAAACTCCGGTTTCGCCTGTCCCCCTGTTTCTGGAAGTTTTTTCTCAGAGAATCAATGATCTGAAGAGCATATCTGGTCGATGAAACCTACTTGGAACTCTGCTTTTCTTTTTGAGCATTTACAGTGCTGGCTGAGCATTGACCACTGAAGGCAGCTTTCAGCACCTGATCCTGATAAATCATTGAAGTCTGCACCAGTTTTGGCAGTTCGTGCTTGATGATTTCTCTGCTCATGTTTTTAAGAATGATAGACGAGTAAATGGAAGTATCCTGTCCATGGTAGTTGGCACTTGATTCCCATACGTTGATTATCAGATCGTTTGAGCAGGTGATCTGCAGAGCTCCGATTCCGGATTTTTTTGTTTCCGGGTTCATGCACTTCATTTTTTCTGTAATTGTATTACTGATGTCTGCAAGTGCAATTGTTTCATGTTTTGTAACAAGGTAATAGATGAAATTGCTGTCTCTGATCTGGTTGTTTTGAAATACGATAAATGAATCGCATGGATTCTGACTTACAATACTCCAGCCGTCAGGCGAATCAACCGGGTGATAATCCTGGGCATGAGACACAGGAGAATATAATGATGCTACTAAAAACGACAGTAACAGTTTCGGCAATGACAGGACTTTCATCAGAGAGTAATCCAGGTTTGAAATAAATTTTCTACGTATTTGCATTGATTAATTTTCGGATTTATCAGTGACGATTATAACCCATGACGGATTGAAAACCCATGTTTATATACCTGTTGTGTCATGGTCCGGAAATTGCCAAGGGAGATAAATGTAAAGCATCAGGGTGCTCAGACGCCGACTACTACCTTGAGTAATCTGGTTCTTTAATGCCGTTGTTCATCTTTCATGGCAGAAACTGGCACAAATTTCAGAAACTCTTTTTTATCCGCATTCCCCGCTGCATTCAGGAGAACCGTCAGACGTGGGCTATTTTATCACGATCCAGCTTCCGCTTCTGTTTGAACCGATTCTCTCAATCAGGCCTTTTTTCTTTAGACTGAGCATTGTTCGTTCGACTGTTCGTCTGGTCACCCCCAATTCTGATGCCATTTCGTCAGCCTTTTTAGCTGGATTGCCTATCAATATCCCAAGAACGTTTTTTTCTGTTTTATTTATACCGACATTTATACCGACATTTATACCGACATTTTTCCTGCTTAACTCCAGAACCTTTTCATCAAACGGAATTCTGCATTTCAGATAATTATTGCTGATCTCAAAAACTTCCTTTCCGTATTTTTTTATAATCGTTGGAACACCGTGACCGGTGTGCTCTGTCAGTCCCATATTCAAAAAGATTCTCATCAACGTTGAATTTCGTGGATGACTTATTCCATTATAAAAGTCTTCTACTGAAAGTCCGCTGGGAAGTCCGCCGTGGGATAATATTTCCATGCGATCACTGAAAATAGAAATCTGAGGCTCTGTTACTGTCCAGTCATTATGCACCAGAGCGTTTAAAACAGCTTCGTTTACAGCGTTATAGTCAAACAGGTACATATCCTTTCTTGGTCTCTGAGTTGTATCGGAGACACAGATATTTTCAGCAGACAGCCTAGTTTTAATTTTTTCGTAAACAGATAAAAGACATCCATAGCCGTAATCGTTTCTTTCAGAAATGGCTGCTTTATCGGTGCCGTTAAATTTAACGAAAATAAAAGGAATGTTATTCCTGTCAGCCAGTAATTCTGCCAGAAGGTTGTAGTAGCCATCCCTGTTTCGAAGATGAAAGTTGATCTCAAAAGAAGAGTCGTCAACATGGAATCCTTTTTCCGCATAGAATATTTTGAGTTCCCTGAAGGTAAGATCTGATCGTGACGCTCGTTTTTTCAGCATATATTCTTCGTCATAAAAATTCTTTTCATACCGTATGCGGATCTGTTCTGGTGACATTTCCTTGCATGTCGTTCCTATACGCATTATGCATCCGCCTGATGAGAATCCGTATTTTTTCTGGCAGTAGATGTTTTTGGAACCTTTGGAAACGTATAAAGCGATAATTGTCTTACCAGAATCAAATTTCAGTTCAGTACGGATTTCATCCTGAGGATTTGGCTCTATTTGCGAGGTTATGATATCGGAAATCTTCTTCAGCGTTTCGTCTATTTTTTCAACGCCGATAACATTCCCGTTATCATCAACCCCGATGAAAATTTGCCCTCCGTCTGTATTCAGAAAGGCCACTATTTCTTTGCAGATGACATCTGTATATCTGGATTTTAATTCTGTTTTTTCAGACTCAATGTACTGACTCATGTGTTTACATCTCTTTTCATACATACTGCCGTTATGGTATATATATATTTTTTTTTTGTGACATTTATTTAAAATATACCGACATTTTTACCGACGTTTTTAATGTATCATATACAGCATGAATTAGAAAGCCGTTTCATTTAAGATCGTGATCAGATGGATGACTCTGGCTGAATTTGATTTGCTTTATGAATTTTTTTGCTCTGATTTCAGCTGCCGTCTGCTGCTCTTTGGAGAGTTGGCTTTTGATCAGCTGAATGTTGTCTTTTGTGGTATCGTTAGGGTAGAGTTCATTGCTGATAAGAAAGTAGAAGTAAGCCATGTAGTTGCTCGTGTTTTCTCCGAGTCCCCTGGCAGCCATGAATCCAAGATAGGCTGCACTGAAGGAATGTCCCTGATTCAGTGCCTTTTTGAACCAGTTTGCCGCCAGATCATACTTCTCCATCTGAAAATAGATAAGTCCAAGTTCATATTCGGCCGGTGCGTAACCTGACGCCGCCACTATGGTAAAGTATTCCTGTGCCTTTTTTACGTCAGGTTTTGTTCCGATGCCTTTGACATAGGCCAGTCCGAGATTGAAATATGCTTCAAGATTCGGTTCCTCGGCGGCTTTTTGGTACCAGAAAAAAGCTTCTTCGTGATTTGCCGGCGTACCGTTGCCATTCTGATACATTCTGCCAAGAGCTACCATTGCAGATGAATTGCCGTTATTTGCAGCTGTTGTATACCATGTAAGAGCCTGAAAGTAGTCTCTTTTAGTTCCGATGCCGTTTTCATAAAAGTAGCCAAGCTTAAATGCAGCTCCGTCATGACCGAGTGTGGCAGCGGATTCATAGTATTCCTTGGCCTTTTCCATGTTAGGCTCTGTTCCGATGCCGTTTTCTGACATTATGCCACTCTGGTATGCAGCCTCGACAGAGCCGTGGGATGCAGCTCTGGTTTCGTATATGTATGCCTGCTCGAAGTCGGGTTTTGTTCCGAGTCCGCTTTCATACATCAGTGCCAGCAGATGCTCGGCATCGGCATGTCCCCCGGATGCTGCAGCTTTGCAGTATGCGAAAGCTTTTTCATAATCAGGTTTGATGTTTTCACCGGAGGAATACAACTCTGCAAGCTGGTAGCTGGCATCATAGTTGTTGCTTTCCGAAAGATCTTTGAGCCATTCTATTGCCTCCTGAATTCTTTTTGTTTTCAGCAACAGTGACACGAGTCTTTCCTTTGATGGATCATGATTGTGTCTTGCCGCATGCCGGAGCCATTTGATTGCCACATCCTCATCGCCCTTTGTCAGGGTGCTGCCGTCCATGTAGTCATTTCCAAGCTTGATCTGGGCTTTTAAAAAATCTTTTGACGCTGCATTGTCATAGTATTTAAGGGCAAGGGAGCGACTCTGCCTTAAATCAAATTTCTTTGGAGGCAGTCCCTTTCCTGTCTCAAACATCTGGGCAATGTAGTATGAAATTTCAGGGATCTGCATATCCCTGGCCTTGTAGCAGTATTTGAAGGCTTTTGGATAATTTTCTTCCTTATAGAATTTTTTGCATTTCTGAATGTCTTTTTCCGTTACATGGGTGGATATGTAGTAGCAGTAATATGAACCGAAGCTTATCAGTGCCGCTGCCACCAGACATATGAAAATAATGATGTTTTTTCTTTTCCTTTTGGATATTTCAATCTGTCTTAATTCTTCCTCTGTCAGCTCTTTCCTTATCTCTTTCCTGTTTGCCGTATTTTTACTTTCTTCATCTTCTTTTTTGGGGCTGCTTTGGGAAGAAAAGAAAAGCCATTTGATTTTTTTTAATATTGGCAGTTTTCTTGGATCAAAGTCAGGCTCCTCCTGCCGCTGTGAAGAGTAATCTCTCTGTTTTGTATTTTTTTCTTTGTCCTGGGAGCTCATAAAAGACCTGCTTTTCTCAAAAAAAAGTGCCAGACGAACCGGCACTAAAAGGAGTAATTACCATGGATTAGAGTCAGGGCGGTGATGCACCGGTTATATATCTTACAAGACGAATCCTGAGACTTTCCGGAAATACAAACCTCTTCAGTGAACTGCTCGCCTTGTCTGCAAGTTCATTCATTCTCTGAATAAAACTGTCTATGGACCAGTACTTTCTGACGTATTTCTGAACAGAGTCAAAATTATAGATCAGTCTCTGGGGAATAAAATGATTCGCCTGATCTATAACCAGTTCTCTCTCAATTCCGGAACTTTTCATGTTGGTTCGTGTTATTCTTGTTTTGTAGGAACTTCCGGTGAGAGCTGCCGCCTCAACATCTGATCTGACAGTCAACTGGTGTTCTTCCTCGAGATACATTCTGTAGATGTAACTTCCGAGTATTACCAGTACAATCGGTGCAATGTGGTTTCCGCATATGCCGAAAAGAAATCCGAAGATCCCGGTAATGATAAGCAGCATACCTGCTGTGAGGTGTAATTTCGATTTTATATTTACGCTACTTTCCATATAGTCCTCTTCAGAGTCTCTTATTTTAGGTTATATATAGATTGCGGAATGATGCCAGTTTTACATAAAAAAAAAGATCAAACTTGCAACATACCACGCAAAATTGAAAATGTATGAAGAATGAGCAAAACAAAACTGAGCTTTTTACTCATTTGAAAACTGGAAGGTTGTATTTTGCATGTGGTAAACATGGAAAAGGACTGGTACAATCCCCGCGTATAATAACCTTATTATGTTGTTTTAATGTGTCTTTATAAACATTTAATGTGCATTATGATTTTTTAATGTTATTTTGAGCGGGCAGCACAAGATAGGGCGGAATGATACAACATTGTTTTGCGTGATGCTAAGGAGGTAAAACATAGCGCTGTCGAATCATTCCGCCCAATTCGGGAAACTGTACGATACATACGGAAAGATCGTACAGAATTATTAAGACAGGAATGAGATAATTGCGGGAACACAAAACGGGTATATGTTTCTTTTTATGTAAAAAATGCTCATGTGGTATAAAAAAACAAAAATCATGATCCGTTTTGGGTTTGAGATCACGATTTTATTTAAGTTTGCATCAAGGCCTGTTTCACAGATTGCTGTCCATCCAGGTGAATATTTCGGTCAGATGAGTTTTTGGACTGATTTTAGGAAATGAAGCCAGGATCCTGCCGTCACGGATGAGAAAACTGCTGCGGTGTATTCCTTCATATTCGCGTCCGGCCATCTTTTTCTTCCCCCACACTCCGAAATAACTGCATACGGAATGATCGGGATCTGACAGAAGCATAAAATTAAGATGTTCCTTTTCCTGGAATTTTTTAAGTCTTGCGGGAGCATCGCAGCTTATTCCAATCACTGTTAGTCCCCTTTTACTGATTTCAGTCTCCGCATCTCTGATTAGACACGCCTGTGTTGTGCAGCCCGGTGTCATGGCTTTCGGGTAGAAATAAAGAAGGATCAACTTTTGACTGAGTTCTGCGAGAGAGTGCCCGGTTCCGTCCTGATCGAACAGTGTAAAATCTGATATTGTTTCACCTGTCTGAAGAAGAGCCATATTTATCCTCCGTTTTGGTGTACCTGTATTGTATTCTTCATTACTGCCTAAGAAAAGTTGGTTCTGACTGTCTGAACCTAATCTTTTCAGAGATCTCAAAGTTTTGAACAGTCATTAACATCTATGAATTTCGATGCAATAACCTTTCCGGTGGTATCCTGATATTCAACAGCAATTTTTTTTGTCAGGTTTTTCGTACTGTAGAGCCAGGAGTATGATTTGCAGTACCTTTTCATTTCCTCCTTATCTCCGTTTTTGGCGTTCTGATTAATGATGCCGCTTTCTCTCATATCCTTAACGTATTTTTCTTCGCCGTTAACTTCATATATTATGGTGTAGGTGTGATCCCTGAAACTGCAGCCCTTGCGTGTGATTGTTCCGGCGTCGTTCCTTGTGTAAACGGTCGGCTTCATTTTTTCGCACATGGCGCTGATCCGTTTGGCAGTTAAGGAATTCTGATCCTCGGTTGTCACATCGACCGCGAAAACCGGTGCCGTAAAAACAAGCATTGCGGGAAGAATCAGATGAGTAGTTTTCATTTGTTATGTGTACTCCAGGATGATTGTTGGCTTTAATTGACAGATTCTATACTCCACTGAACTGAAGTCAGGAGATACAGCTTCAGTGTTTGCAGCTTTGCCACCTGAGCAACGGTTTCATTGTGTCACTGCGATCCTAAAACATGGATCCATGCGGTTCGGTTCAATTTAAATTTTGTGTTGTAAAGAACGTTATGCTGTTATTCATTCTGTCAGAAAATCGATTACCAGAAATGGCATATTGTTTTGATCAACATAGCTGTATTCGGTATGACTGGTAAAAAAATCCTGACTGGTACAGAAATTCCTTTCTTTTATGAATTCTTCAAGTTCCTCGTCCGTAGTAGAGTCATTCCGCTTTACTGCAGTGACAGCTTCCTTTGTCCTGCAGTTTATCACCAGCTTTTTAAAAGGAAACTCCTTTTCCGCCCTTGTTTTGAATTCATCTGACACAGAAAAAAAGTACCTGTCGGTGTCATTTTCATGACTGCAGTTTACGTCGGTGATGCTCTCGTCAATAACAATCTTTTTCAGTTTAATACAGTTTGCCGTCAATTCCGGAATCTTTGGTTCATCAGATTTCGGAACTGTAAAATAATCCATGAGAAAGTAGGTGCCTGCAACTATCAGAACAAGAAAAAACAGAAGTCTGACTGATCTCTGCGGTGTGAAATGACTGGACATTTGAATCTCCTTCTGATCTGATATTCTATCAGACATCAGAAGAGAGATCGATTGATGAGTAATGCTGTTATCTGCATTCGGTACGGTGGATTGTATAACTTGCTATCTCGTTCCTGTACTTGTCCACCAGGTTGTACTTTACTGTGTTGTAGGATCCCTGCACAAGCATGGAGTTTCTGTTACATGCCTGGATCAGCAGATTCTGACGAACGGCCGAAAGATTGGCAACAGCATTTGGATCCTGTGCGATTTCAATGATGGCTTCATCGGACAGAGAAAGGTATATGTTCATTGTCGTACCGTTCAGACGGCAGAACAGACCGGTAACTGAATCAGAACCTGTTCGGCTGATGGCATTTGTGCATCTGGCTTCTATATCCATTTTGTTCATGGCGGCTGCCGACATGGCGTTTGTCTGTGCATTTCTTCCGCCAAAGGTTATGCCTGCTGCATCTGCGTTCAGAATGCCTGATGCAGAAAGACAGGAGATAAGTAAAATCTGTGCAGGTATTTTCATAAAATAATCCATGGTTATGTTTTTATCTTAAACTGCTGATGCAGTTTTTGTACCAGATTATTTGACTTCTTTACCTGCTATTTTAGATCGTCGGATATGAATTTCTGAACTTCTGCAGATGTTTCTTTCATTTTGGAAGAGCTCAGTTTTCTCTGAACTGATTTCAGTTTGGCTTCTGCCGTTCTGTAGCCCCACAGATTTGCAATGCTCAGCCAGAACACTGCATCCCTGTATTCTCCCCCGTCATTCAGCATGCTTCCGAGTCTGTACGCCGCCTCCTCGTTTCCTGCCAGAGCTGCCTTTCTGTACCAGCGTATGGCTTCATTTCTGTTTTTCAGTATTCCTCTGCCTGTTTCATAGGCGATGCCGACCATCAGTGCAGCGTTCTGATGGTTTCCTGCGGCGGCCTGACTGAAGTATTCAAATGCTCTTTTCTGACTTTCTGCTGCAGTAAGTCCTCTCATCTGCTGATTGTAGATTGAGCCAATCTTGTAGGAGGCGTTGATGCTGCCGGCAGCGGAGGCTCTCTGATACCACTGAACAGCTCTTGCGGTATCCGGAGGATTTCCGGCAGTTTCCGACATATAAAGATCGCCGAGTATTTCGTAGACAAGAGTGGATTTTGATTTCCCGACAGCTCTCAGGCAGAATCCAAGAGCAGCGTTCATGCTTTTTATTTCATGGAGACGAATGCACTCTTTTTCGCTGTCTCCCAGTGTTTCCAGCCATTCAGCCAGTCTGTTCTGCTGGATCTGCTGTTCCTGTTCAGAAAGTCTTCTTGAAATTGAGTCGATATTGGATCTGGCGAGATAGTCTCCGTTTTCACTGGCGGCAAGTGCCCAGAAATAGCTTTCCTTAACATTGAGTTCGGGTGTTCCAAGACTGTAGTAGTCTCTGAGTGCCCGCTGTGCTCTCGGTTCTCCGCCGAGTGCGGCTTTTTTGAATAGTTCAAACGATTCTCTCGGTTTACTGACAGTTCCCTGTCCTTTGGAGATCATGAGGGCCGAATGACAGATTGCATCAGTGTGATTCAGATCTGCCGCCATTCTGAACTGTGCAAGAGCTTCATCATACCTGTGCTGTCGGTATAGCAGAATACCCAGACTGAAGTATGATGCAGGGTTTTCAGGATCAACAGCTTCTGCCTTCATGTAGGATTTTTCTGCAAGATCCAGTTTTGGAGGCATTCTGTTCACAGGTTTTTTCAGTATTTCAGCGTAGGCCATGAAAACAGAAAAATTGTGATTTTTCTGATCTTCTGCAGCGGCACGGCAGTAGCGTAAAGCGGAGAGATCACTTCCTGTTGCCGATGTCTGCAGACATTTTTCCTGAACATCAGCCCTGCAGATTAAGACAGCACCGGAGATTGAAACAATAAACAGAAATTTCAGACAGAAACTGAAGGTATTAAAAACGGTTTTTGGTGTGATTTTTTCTGACATTGCAATTCCTGTTTAAAATCTGTACTGAACAGCTTTTTCTGAATCGGCAGATTCAAATTGTTTTCTGCAGATTATTTTTTTGTGATTGATGAATAACCGGACATATGTTCTTAAATGTTAGCATATTCCTGGTCGGGTAGTAGTTGTTGCTGATCTAAATTGTTTGGCTTGTTTTTTTATTTCTTATACTTTTTTTAATGGTTAACAGAGTTCGGATCCTGCAGAAGTGAATGAGAATCACCTCCATATTACTTTAAATTCACCGAGAGATGTGTGTAATTTCCTGTCTGTGTACAACAACAGTGACTTTAGAAATTTCACGCTGGTTATAAACTATGATTTAAAGGGTTCATATGATTCTCCTTTTTATTCTCTCACCGAGGATCTGGTGATTGTTGATTTCGGAATTGTCATCGGTCCCGAATGTCACAGTCTGGATTATCTTTTCTACTGGTGTGCCAATCTGACCAGAATCCCTGATTTTGATATCAGTCATGTAACAAGTCTCTGCTATACCTTTGCCTACTGTTCCAGTTTATCAGAACTTCCGGAACTCCGTACATCAGGTGTAGAGGATATGACAGGAATGCTGGCCGGATGTCGGGCACTTACACAGATACCCGAGTTTGAAACATCCAGAGTTCAGGATATGAGTTATATGTTTGAAGGGTGTTTCAATCTGAGATCAGTTCCCCGTCTTGACACATCGTCTCTCCTGTTTGCAAATTACATGTTTCACGGCTGTTCGGCACTTACTTCCGTTCCTTGCTTTTTTCTTGAGAATGTCATAACAGCCGAAGGTATGTTCAAGGAATGCAGAAGCCTTTCTGCACTTCCTCAGATGAAAATGAACAATGTGTGCTGTATCAGAGATTTTGTGGCGGATACGGCAATTGAGGAGGAAAATGCACCCGTACTTACTGTATGCTCTGCAAGAGTAGACAGGGAAGACGGTGTCAAAATTGAATATGTCGAGAAATCGGTTCCGCAAGACGGTATCGTTGTGTTAATCTAATTTGGTCAGGGGGTAGACGTTCCCTTCACCCTTTATCCTACCACATAAGCCTATAAAAAAAATTTTTCTTCGTCCAAAAAAAAATTTTTAAGTTGCCAAAGCCTTATCAAATCTAGTTTTTCTTCATTGCATTATCATCTAAAAATTTTTCAAAAAAATATTTTTTTAGAGACTTTTTGCTTGCGATGCACGTCTACTAATGGTACAATAATAGACGTGCATCACTTATAGGAGATCGTCATGCTGGATAAGTACGGAAATGAATATGAAAGACCTGTTATTGAGAATTTAAAAAATTTTCCGGCAGGCGGAAGT
>JAEEGG010018293.1_pt1 | contig 14288 bp, 8 predicted proteins | sample 9134161 | NCBI WGS metagenome assembly JAEEGG01 (sample SAMN16246543, study PRJNA631951) | gut metagenome | biome: gut microbiome; feature: rumen; material: CR-attached | host: Bos | place: Iran: Karaj | collected 2018-10
TCGCTTCAGGTTCTTGGCAAAACGATGCAAGCCCGTATATCCGTAATAAGAAAGAGGCATCCGCAACATACGGTAGCACGACTCCTCCAATCCCTGCACAATGGCCGGTTTCAGGTCGACTTTCTCGGCAAAATCAGCCGCTGGCGGGTCGAGATAGAACATACGTCCTTCGGGGGCTGCCAGACCTTTGGCAAAACGAATCTTGCGCATAGTCTCTTCATCGATGTAGACATAGTCGTCGGTATATAGGCGGCTGTCGGAATCAGCGATGATATAGTTAGAGCCCTCTTTGCCGATAACCGTCAACACATGGCCATTGAAATGCGACTCATTGACAATTTTCCCGAAATAAGTCAAGCCGCTCACGCTGACCACCACCCCGACTGGAATTTTTTTCTCCACCAGTTCATCGAGATCGCGCATCGACTTGTTCACTTTGCAACCATATCTCATGCCATGATAGCCAATATGCATCCTTTCGGCAAAATTCTTCACAATGCAAGCAGGCTTGATGCGAAGCATGGGCAAGGTGACACCGCGCATTCGCAAAAACGGCGAATAAAGAAAATAAATACCCGAACCAATACCAAAAGCCATAGGCTCACTGATCTGATATCCGTAATATTCCAACATATTCAGAAAAGTGCCTGTCTCACAATGCTTTCTTCTCGGATTGGGATAGTTTTCTATCATCGTGATGTTTTGACTTTAGAAAAATAGTGCGTGCAAAAATACGACTTTTTCTTTTTATGACCCCACTTGCCAGTTTTTTCCAACGAAACACGCTCTTTTCTAAATTTTTATGAAGTTTTTGTATCTTTGCCGCTCGATTTTGAAAGGAACATCGCTCATATCCGCCATTATGGAAGAAACCTTAGGTCTATACGAAACATTCAAGGAAGCTGCAAAAAAGTATTCCGATAAGGTTGCCTTGAGTTATTTTAAGACGGATACGAGGTTTAGAGATTTACTGGAACGCATCGACATAACAGCCTTGGCTTTCAGGAAACATGGAGTGAAAAAAGGCGACATCATCTGCCTTGCATTGCCTTCGATGCCCGAGTCGTTGATGTGTTTACTGGCACTAAATAAAATCGGTGCCATCCCCTGCATGATTGATGTCAGATACACGCCCGAAGAGTTTTGCAAGATTGTTGACAGGACACATTCCAAAATGTTGTTCATCATGGGACTTTACGCGGCCAATCTAGCCACCGCCGATGCCCAGCTCAATGTGGAGAAAGTCGTGGTATGTTCAGGTGCCGATTCCATTCCTGGGATTTCTTTCTGGTTTGGCTTAGGTGAATGGTTCAACGGACGGAGAAAAGTGTTTCGCAAACATAAAAAATTCTGCCACTGGAAAGACTTCTACAACACAGCGCAAGGCAAAGATGAAACCGAGCCTTACCATTGGTTGCCCGATGAGATGGCCGCCTTGTTCCAGACCTCTGGCACAACCGGAACGGTGAAAAGCGTGATGCTTTCCACAGAGAACATCATGCACTCCGTGTTTCCCGACCCGCCCGTGCTCAACAACCTTTCAGGCAACGACACTGCACTATGCATCTTGCCTATTTTCGCTTTCTTCGGAGCGAATACCTTGTTGTTGCCTTTATTCAATGGCTTGCGTGTCATCGTCATCCCCATTGCACCACGGAAAGAATTCTTGAAACTGCTTACCCAATATAAACCTCAGCATGTCTTCTCGGTGCCAGCCTATTGGGATTTCGTCAACGAGGAAAAAGTGGTCAAGGAAGACTTCTCCTACTTGAAATCCATCAATGTGGCGGGTGACATCTTGAACACCGCTTTTGAGAAGCGCATCAACGAATGTCTGCACCAAGGTGGGTGCCGCTACGACCTCACGAAAGCCTACGGTATGACCGAAACGGCAGGTGTCATTTCATTTACTCCTCAAGGCAGCGAGAAACAATATGTACAAGGCTTCTCTGGAAAACCTGTAACGTGTTACGAGGTCAAGACCTTTGATGATGAGATTTGCGTGCGATCGGAGCTGAAATTCCTCGGTTACTATAAAAACGAGGAGGCTACCAAAAACCTTATCCAGACCCACACCGATGGCAACCCATGGCTGCACACGGGCGACATGGGCTATGTGGACAACGAGGGCAACATCTTCGTAATAGGCCGCAAGAAGCGTATGATTGTCCGTCACGACGGCTCCAAGGTGTTTCCCGTGGAGATTGAGGACTGCATTATGCGGCATCCCTTTGTGGCGGCCTGCGCCGTGGTACCTATGCAGGACCCCGACCATTCGGAAAGTCATTTACCCAAGGCGTTTGTAGTGTTGAAGGATTCCGACACCCAAGCCACCATAAAAGAACTGATGGCCTACTGTGAGGCGAACTTACCAGTACACCTCGTTCCAGCGGCCATCGAATTCATTGATGCCTTGCCGATGAACGGCAACGGAAAGGTCGATTACAAGAAACTGATCAAAGATTAGAAATTGACGCTAAACGTCATACCGTATGCCATATTTCCTTGTGATTGTGGTACATTTACGGGCATGACGGACGGCGAGAGGTGATAGGAAATGGCTGCGCTTTGGTTGTTTTGGTTGTATTCCTCAGCTATTCTGCTGATTTTTCCAGCACCTATTCCACGAAGGATATATCCTGAAGGTATCAGTAGGAAACTATTCAAGTATGCTGAAATACCCACAACATACATTACTGCACCAGTCGTTCTTAAAGATTGAGACTCTTCGTACATACTTAACATTAATCCAGTAAGACCCAGTCCCATTCCAGCACCAAAAGCAATCCAACCACCTGTTTTTACTCCATTTCCAACTTTGTATAGAACTCTTCCAATTTGATAACTATTATAAACATCTTCACTTAGAAGTTTCTGTAGTTCCACATCGGGAATCACTTCATTATTCTGTACAAAACAAAGGTGGTAGTCATCTCGTACCATTATTTTCGAGATGTCGTTTTCCTGTGCAATTGCTACCAAACCTGCAATCATAAGCACAAATGACAATAATAGTTTCTTCATAATTACTAATTTTCAAGGTTAAAAGTTGTTTGATTATTTGTTTTGAAATTTATACTGCAAAAGTATAGCAAATTTTCACTGTTCTGGCAAGTTTTTATAATATTACAAATTTTTTTAAATCTATATAATTGATTTTTAATTAGATAGAATTATTTATTACAAGTTTTTCTTGCAATAACATGATACTACAGTCATCGCAAAGTATGTCCTGTAATGTTATAATAGTAGCCTGTTTGGTGCAGGAAACAATTTCTAATACTAATACTTTGCTCTCACATCCACTGGATTGGCATAAATCCCTAAGAAAATCTCCTCCAATTCCTCGCGATTCATTTCGGGATACTCGTTCATCCAACCCATGTATTTAACGAACTTGGCTTTCTGTTCAGCAGTATAATGCTCGGCATAGGTGTCGCTACCGCTCCGCAGGTCATGGGCAATGTAGTTGTTCGGGTGTAGAAAGAAATGTGGATTGATGCGGCTGTCCATCAACTCGGCCACGCGCTTGTAGAACTCGCCCGAAGGGCAGTCGTTCAAGGCATTCAGATCATCTTCAGTAACCTGAGGACAGATATGGAAATGTACATGACCCTTAGGCTGCATGATGCCAGTCAAGATACTGTTGAGATCTTCGTTGGGTTTCTTTTCGTAATGGCCGTTTTTCTTGGTCAGATACAGTTCCAAGGTCTTCAATTTGTCGCACGACTCCCATTCATAGGATACCGCTACAGGTACGATATTGAGCTCGGCCAACGAGACCACCCTATCGTCGCGGCGGCTCATGCCGAACATCTTGATGATGGCAGGGTCGGTAGCATCAATGCCGTTTTTGGTGCGACCATTGCGCTGCGCAATCCACACCGACTCGTGCACCTCAGTGATGACATGGCGCATATATTCCGACATGTGCATCATGCTGTTGTAGAACTCTTTAGGCGAGCCTCCACGCTCGGTGCGGAACATCTTGTTGACCTTACCGAAGTCGATGACAAAAGGATGCGACATCAGGTTGCTGCCGAAGGTGATTTGGCAGGTGTTTTGACCGACTTCCGTCAAGATATATTGCAAAAACATGGCATCAAGGACGATGTCGCGGTGATTGGAAACGAACAGATAAGGTTTCTTCTCATCGATGTTTTCCAAACCCGCCCAATCGAATTGGGTTGTGGTCTTTTTCAACAGGGTTTCTATCACCTCTTTCAACAGCCCCAATTGGAATTCCTTCAAGGTTTTGATGCTACGGATCCTTTCACGAAGCGCCTCGGCAGGCACACCCAGATATTGGGCAATGGCGGGAATCACCTCGCTGTCGGCCATGCGTTGTGTCGCTGCGGGAATTTCGTCTGCATTGAAAGGTCTGATGTCATCGAAATTGGTCGTCATCTGTTTCTCAAATCAATGAATTTAATGGGTTTGCGACTCTTTGCGGGATAGTTGATTTGCCTAATCTCATCAACGGGATGTATCTCTATGGCAGGAGCCACACGGATACGTGAACGGAAACTGTCTTTCAAAGTTTTGACCACATCAAACTCGGGTTCATACTTCAGGCCTATCTTCACCACCACATCATCAGTGCCAGCCTCGCTTTGGCGCACCTCGATGACATAGTTCTCCACATAGTCAGTGTTGTCCAACACATCGTTAATCGCTGGCGGATAAAGCGTGGTGCCCTTCAACTTGATCATGTTGTTCTTGCGGCCCACAAGCGGTGTAAGACGATAAGAGTTGCGGCCACACTTGCATTGGTCGACTATCTTGGCGGCGATGTCGCCCGTGCGGAAGCGCAACAGCGGCATGGCTTCCACGCCAAGGGTGGTAACCACGATTTCGCCTGGCTGACCATCGGGAACGGGCAGACCGTCCTCACCAATGATTTCAACGATAATCAGCTCGGGATGCACATGACCGCCAAGGCCATATTCGCATTCTGAGAAGGTGGCGCCCATCTCCGTCGAGGAATAGGTGGCAAAAAGCTGCACATCCCATTTCTCCTTGATCTTCTTACCCAAGAGGTTGAGGTTGAAGTCTTGGTCGCGCAAGCCTTCACCGATACCTATGATGCGACGGATGCTGCTGTTCTTATAGTCGATGCCGTGCTCTTCGGCATATTGGATTAGCTTGAGGATGAACGAAGGCACACACATGATGGTGTCGGGCTTGATGCGACGGATGGTGTCCCACTGCAACTCGGGGATGCCGTTGCCCACGCGGATGACACCCGCACCCAATTCGCGAAGACCAAGGAAATAAGCCAGTCCCGCCATGAAGCGTTTGTCCAAGGTGGTCATCAGCTGCACAACATTACCTGGCTTCACACCAGCACATTCAAACGATTTCTTCTCATTGAAGGCCAGACGCTGCAAGTCCTTCTCGGAACAACCAAAGGTAACGGGGTCGCCCAAAGTGCCTGAAGTGGTGATGTAGTCGATGATTTTATCCTTAGGGCAGCATAAAAACTCATCGTTAAAGAGCTGGAGGTCTTTCTTTTCCGTGAAAGGAATTTTCACCAAGTCCTCAATATGCTTGATTTTGTCGATTTGAATGCCATAGCTCTTGAACATCCGCTGGTAGTATGGGGAATGAGCCTCCAAATAAGCCAAAGCTTTGTGCAGCAAGCCTTCTTGATAGGCTTTGATTTGTTCTATGGACTGGTATTCTATGTCGTTGGTAATCATTGTTTATGTTTTAAAATCCAATTTCTTTCAGCCATTTGACAAATTCTTCCTTCCATGCATGGCACTCGGCGCTACCCTTGTAATTGCTCATGCCAAAGCCATGGCCTCCGGTTGCATACTGGATATAACGGTGGTTGACACCTGCTGCCGTCAAAGCTTCATCCAAAAGTACTGAGTTACGGTAGTCGACCACGGGGTCGTCGACGCAATTGACAAGGAAAATAGGGGGACAGTCCTTGGGAACATGCCTCTCAAGAGAGAGCGAATCTTGCAATTTGGCATCGTTGACATGTGTATCTCCCAACAATCCCCTGCGCGAACGCTTGTGGACGCAGTCCTCCGCCATGGTGACTACGGGGTAGAGTGATGCCACGAAGGCAGGCTGCAGGCTGGTCTCGGTCATCACGCCAACTTGCTTGAGATAGTCATGGTCTTTGAAGAAAGCCGCCGACAATACCAAATGACCGCCAGCCGAAAAGCCCAACATGCCCACTTTCTCGGGGTTGATATGATATTCTTCGGCATGCTCGCGTACCCATTGCAGTGCCCGTTGCGCATCAGTCTGCATATCAGGATACTGATAGCCACGGAAAAGATAACGGTAACGCCAAGCAAAAGCAGGAACACCCGCCGTGCGATAATGCAATACGAAAGTGGTGATGCCTTGGTCGCGAAGCCACATCGCCACCGAATCGCCTTCCACCTTTTTGTCAAGCCAATAGTAACTACCGCCTGGACAGACGATGATGGCCTTCCCGTCGGGATTCTTGTCAGCAATAAAAGGAATCAAACCAACTTTGCGAGCGCCTTTCACATGGACATCATTCCATATCGGGATTTTTTCTTGTGCCATCGAAGTTCCTATGTAGAAAACAATTACTAAACTGGTTAACAGTGTCTTAATTCTCATTATAATTAAGTATTTTCATTACCTCTTCCTTCGTAAGCTGTCTGTATTTGTGCTGCATGTCAGCAAAGAAATCCACTTGAAAATACTCTTCATCGTAAAACGACAACTTCGAGTTGGTGTTGGGAGTGCATTCCAAATAGATAATATCTTCCAACTTCAGGTTCTTTGCTTCACAAATCTGATCGGCGAGCTTGCGACCGGCATAGGTCACGGAAGTGCCGGGGTTATCTTGATACAATTCTGTGACAATGACATAGGTTTTGCCTGCCACTTCCCGGATTTTCAAGCCGCAGGTCGATTCCATGTCCCATTCGCCTTTAAAAGGAAATATTTCGTCGTAATAATCTGGGGAAACTTTCATTAATTTAAAAATTCAAAATTTAAGATTCTACATTCAGCATTCCTCATTCAGCATTCTTGACTATCAGCTTTTGGCTTTCGGCTCTTACATTAACATTGCGCTTGCTGCGATCCACATCGCGACCGAACGACTTGTTGGCCAAACGGCGGTCACGCGGACGATAGGTGCCTTCCTCCATCTCACGCAAGGCCACATTGCAGAACAAGCGGAACATTTTCGCCTCTTGACTCTCGGAGGCATAGAAGCTCTTCCATGCGTACTCATAGAGGTCTTGCAACTTTTCGGGCGTCATGTGCTTAGGCTGATACACCACCTGACCGGCATTGTAATGGTCCCAGTCGAAGTCGAAGATGCGGCCTTGGCGCAACAGGTCATCGTGACCTTTGGTATGCGGGAACGGAGCAAAAATGGTGAACTCGGCCAAGTCGAGGTCAATTTCGCCCAAAAAATCAATGAGACGCTTAATGTCATCTTCGGTCTGGTTGTCAAGGCCAAAGAGGATGGTGCCTTCCACGCCGATACCGTAGTCATGATAGCGCTTCACGCGCTCCTTAATGTAGTCGGAGGTGTCGTAAACGGCTTGATATACATACCAAGCACCAGCTTTTGCAGCCAGATCAAGCACTTCTGGGTCATCTTCAATGGTGTGGCTGATCCATTTCTTCTTTAGCGGCGCAATGGCACGGAAGAGGTCCATCTCCCACTGCTTGTCCTGCGCCAATGAGTTGTCGACGATGAAAAGACGGTTGTTGTCGATGCCCGCCATATCTTCCACCACCTTGTCAATGGGACGCGGACGGAACTTGCGGCCGCCGAGATACGACACAGCGCAAGGATAGCAACTGAAACGGCAGCCACGACTAGCGTTGAAAAGGTCGACCATCTGCACGCCTTTATGGTTATACAAGTCACGTTTGTAAAGGTCGCGGCGGCAGGGACCCACTGAGGCAATGTCGGGTTGGTTGCCAATGTAGTTATATATCTTTTTCAAATATCCGTTCTTCCAGTCTTGGATGACCTGCTCGGAACGACCTTCCGACTCGCCCAAAAACACGCTGTCGACATGGTTCACCATTTCTTCGGCATGCAACATTGTCGAAATACCACCAGCAAGGACGGTTTTACCGCGTTTATGGTATTCCTCTGCAATGGCCCAACCACGTTTCACCTGCGTGGTGAGCATCATAGAAAGAGCCACAAGGTCGCACTCTTCATCAAAATCGATCGGTTCCACATTTTCATCGGTAAACGATATGTCGACATACTCTGGTAAAGTGGCAGCAAATGCAACAGGACCATGTGGCGGCAAGTTGAACGTTGTCTGACCCGGCAGCTTGTTCCACTTCGGATAAATGAGCTTCAGTTTGATTGTGTCCATTTCATATTGTTGAAACTGCAAAAATACAAAAATATATAGTTGGTTTTAACTTTTGTTGATTTTGCGTACTATGGCATTGGCCCCTACAAACGCCTCGACTGTCTGTATGGCCGTGAGCGAAACGCCGCACAGTCCATGTATGTTGACATTCTGCCCAGTCAGAAACAGGTTCTTGACTTTTGTATAGACCGACATCTGCGAGAGCATAATATTGTGGCTATCCTTTAAGAAACCATAGTTTGAACCTTCCTTGTTGCCATAATAGTCACGGATGGTGAGCGGCGAGGATGCCATTACAAAATCTATTCCGTCACGGAAACCAGGATAGAGTTTTTCCAAAAAGTCAAACACTTTCTCTGTCATCATTTGTTTCCATTGTTCGTAAGCTTCTCCCCGATGACCTACTTTGGTATCTTCCCAAGGTTTGACCCATTCAAAGGGCATCTCACCAATGATGACCATAGTCTCCGCAAACTCACCCTGGTTTTCAATGGCAGGGGTATAATACATCAAACTATGGGGCCAGCCTTCTTGTCGCAGGGTTTTGAGGTCAAACTTCGAGTCGTAATTCGAAATGCAATAACAGGTATGGTTGAGGAATGGAAAAGCTCTCTCCTTGAATTTAACATACACCTTGAAACTTGAATACGTCTCCGGGATCGATTGTAGCCTTTTCTTGAAAGATACAGGGAAAGCTTTTTCGCCAACGAGACGTATGAGCACATCGGGATGCACATCCGAGATGTAACCATCAGCACGATAAAAATGACCATTCCGGGTAATGACTTGTTTCACTTTATGGTCATTCACCTCAATATTAACCACTTCTTCATTGGCAAGCACTTGCCCTCCATGGTCTTCAATAATGCCTTTCAACAAATCCGCCATCTGTTGGCTTCCCCCGACAAACTGGTAGGTGCCACCGATGTGAAGCACGCCGAGCAAAGCTCCCATAAAAGCAGGAGTGGTGCCTGCCACGCCTCCGAAAAGTGGGTTTGTATAAGTCAGTAAACCTTTCAGTTTCGGGTCACTGAGATAGCGATCCATCAACTCATCATAGGGCAAAATAGCGTCTTCCGAAACCGACATGAACATCTGTGACGGCCTTTCGCGCAAATAGAAAAGGTCCTCCTCTTCCGAAAGGGCATATATCTTTTCAACATAGGCTCTGATATTGTCTTTTTCGGCGGGGAAAACTTGTGCCAAATAGTTGATGTAGCGTTCCTTGCCTCGAGGTAAACGATAAGTGGTGCCATCTTCAAGCACTTTGACCACATCATAGCCATCTTCATCCATAGCACGGAGAGAAAGACGGTCCATAATGCCGAGATAGGAAAACACCTTGCGCAATTGACCCTCTTCATCAAAGCCACCGAAGACGTGCATACCCGTCGGGAAGCTGACACCTCGCCGCTTGAAGTTCTGCAGGCCGCCGCCTATGATAGCATTTTTCTCCAATACGGTCACCTTGTAGCCTTCCTTGGCCAACAAGGCACCCGAAACCAAGCCTCCCAAGCCGCCTCCGATGACAACAACGGTCTTTCGGTTGGCTTCCACCATCTGTTGTCGAACCTTCTCTTCGCCCAATAGATGCTGACACACCGTCATCGTGCCCACCAACACACCTAACATGCCATGTGAATTGATGTTTTGCCCCACCAAAAGTAGGTTAGATACCTTGGTCTTAAACGACACCCTGTCGGCGATGTTGTTCACATTCTTGGCCAAGCCATAGATGGAGCCTTCGGGTGTCAAAGTGTAGTCACGATAGGTCAATGGTGTGGCGGCATAATAATCGGCCAAGGACTCACGGAAACCTGGGAAGTCTTGCTCCACGGCATCGATAAGGCGTTCGGCCATCTCGTGTTTGAACCGTTCATAGTCCTTGCCTCTGCGACCAATGGTTGTTTCGCTCCATTGCTTCACCGCATCCATGGACATATAAGCCAAAACGACACCACCTTTAGCCGTCTTAGGATTAGGCTCGTGGCAATGGTGCATATAGAGGTAGCCTTGCGGCCAAGTGTCATCAATCGTTCCGCTCATCTTCCAGGGCGAATCCGTGTGGAACCCATAGAAATTGGAGTTGATGTAAGGCATCGCACCTTCTTTGAAACGAAGGAAAAGTGAAAACACGGAGATGGTGTCTGAGATATTCTTGATGCGCGATTTGTAAGCTTCAGTGAAGATTTTGGGCTCCACTAAGTCTATCAATTGCTTGGGGTTGACATCGGAGATGACAATATCGGCGGTGAAAGTCTTGCCGTTTTCGGTCACCACGCCCGTGGCTTTCTTGCCTTCCACAAGGATTCGACTCACTTTGTGACGGGTCAAGATGGTACCACCGTATTGCTCAAGCACTTGAAGCAATGCCTTCACAATGGCATCGCTACCGCCCACAATGCGAAATGCACCCTTATTGTAAAAATCGAAGATAAAAGCGTGAGTCGCAAAAGGTGTCTTGTCCTTTTGGGCGGCATAGAGCGAGAGGTTGCCTACCAGCACTTCGCGCAGTAAAGGATCGGTGATGGTTTGGTCAATCACCTCGCTCAAGCTTTGGTACAACAACTTGTCATCAATAAAACGGTTCTCATCTACACTGTGCTGTAAGTCGCGGAAGGGCGACAAACTGGCCACCTGTTCCACCAAGTCGCAATACCGCTCAAGGTTTTCCCTTTGTGAAGGAAAACGCTGTGCAAACTGCTCAACAAAAGCCTCGCGACCGTTGGGAAAAGCAAAACGCTCGCCTTGCAGCGCCACTATATCATAGGCTTGGGAATCTAACCGATTGAATTGTATTTTATCCTTGATTTCGAGGTAGTTGAAATAATGCGAAAGCACCTGGTCATCATCAAGACTACCGATGAAATGCATCCCCGTCTCAAATTTCACACCGTCACGAGTGAAGCATTGCAGACAGCCGCCCACCTGCGAAGCCTGTTCCAAGATAGTGACCTCATAGCCATTTTTCGCCAGGATGACTCCCGTCGAAAGACCACCTAAGCCACTCCCTATGATAACGCATTTCTTCATTTCAAAAAATCTTGGGTTTCAATAACATACTCACATTGCGGAGCAGCATCGCCTTGCTGCACGAAATGCAGGTTTTCGGGGATGTAGCTGCAATGCGAAGCCAATAAGTGTTTGTCCTCATCTGCCTCAACGGCATATATCTGTGTGTCGCGATGCACCAAGGCTACCGTCCAAGCCAACTCGCCAAAGCCGCTGTTTTGGATCAAAAGGCTCTTTGTATTCATTGCATCAATTTCCAAAGCGTGTGCTTTGATTTTCTTCAAGTTGCGGCGACATGCTCGTTCCACTTCAGGACCTTTGTAGATATACTTGTAACGAACAAATGGGAGCACGTATTCTGTATTCTCCAATTGGTTTCTGAGTTCAGCAAAATGCTGAGTATAGTATGCACGGAACTGCGAAGTCAAGGCGCGTGTTTCCATTGTGGCTAATTCTTCGTATGGCTTACGTCGTTCGATCACCACATGCAATTGTCCTTCGCGCAAAACAACGTCCTTTTTGGGCATCACATGGTTGGCGCCGTGAATAAAGACCGGAAGAATGTCGAGCTGCAGCGACTGCGCCAATTGGAAGGCTCCTTTGTGGAAACGGAGAATTTCACCTGTCTCGGAGCGTGTGCCTTCGGGGAAAACCACCACGGAATAGCCGCGTTTCACCAAGTTTTGCAAACGTTCCAGGTTTTTGTCGTAACCGTCGGAAACAGGATAATATTCGGCATAACGGATGATGAGGCCATAAATCGGGTTTTTCCATACCCAGTCCGTCGTCAGCAACACCACCTTGGGGTTGAGCATGATGGTGCACAACAGGTCGAGATGCGACTGGTGGTTGGCGATAATGACGGCAGGCTTTTTGAAGGTTTCATCATACTTGTTATCCAAGGTGAACTTCACCCCAGGCAACAACTTCAAGGCCAAACGCATGATGCTGGCGATAATTCGATGATAAAAATAGCGCTTTTTTTCTTTATTTGGTCCTAAAATAATGTAAATCAAAGTGAAAGGCGTGAACAACACGAAGACAAAAATGAAGAACACCAGCAATGAAACAATGGTATAGATGAGCCGTTTCAAGGTCAGCGGCACTTCACGAAGTTGGCCTTTTTTCTTGGTCAGCCAACCGAAGACAATGGGAGGAAGATAGCAGGCCATCAGAACCACCGTAGCCATACCGATGATGGCCACCTCGGCCAAGGAACGCATGGCGGGATGCTTGGCGAAGATTAAAGTTCCTATACCGATAAACATCAAAATACCAGAAAGGATGACGCTATTGCGGTAGTTTTTCAGCATGCGCTTGCCGTAGGCATATTCGTAAAGCAAACCCTCGGTGATGAAGATGGTGTAGTCATCGCCTTGGCCGAAGATGAAGGTGGCCAAGATGATGTTAATGATGTTGAACTTAATATCAACCAGGTTCATGATACCCAAAATCCATGCCCAACCGACCGTCAGCGGGAGGAAAGCCAACAAGGCAAGCTCCAAGCGACCAAACGAGAGGCAGAGGAAGAAAAACACCACGATGCTGCACACATAAAGGATGTAGTCGAAGTCGCTTGATAGCGCACTGACCAAGTTGTTGCCCACATCACTGATACTGAAAGCGAAGCCATTAGAAACCGAGGTCCCTGAGCCCGTCGAAGGGCCGGCTTGAAGGGTCGTTATTTCTGGATTGCTTCGTCGTCCCTCCTCGCAATGACGCGAAGCGACCACAAGCCTGATCTGTTCCTTCACCGCCTCCGAATCCTCCATCGGCACCCTCAAAAAATTCACCACCCGCGCCACCGAATCGTGCTGCAACATATAGTTGCCACACAAACCTAACAGCGGCTCCATCTCGCTTTCTGTCAAAGGCTCGTAGGTTTTGGTGATGCCCTCAATGAATGGAGCAAAAGCGTTTTCAGTGAAACCCGCTTTCACCGCCTCAACCTTGACTTGCTCGGCCAAATCTGCATGGCGTTGCCAAAACTCCTGCCACAATGCCAGCGACTTCTCTTGTCTTTCCACCGAAGGCAACAGGCCATCCATGCCCGAAATGCTGTATTCCACACTGTCGGAAACTGATTGTTTTAGCTGGGCAATGATATTTTCATTTTGCTTGATGGCCTCTTGGAAATCCTCGGCTTCCGAAACCACATAGATCAGGTCTGTCTCCCCTTCCTTTTGCAGTGACTCGCTCAGCACGGCCAAGTCTTCCTGCTCTTGGCGGGTCATATAGTTGATGTTGTGTAGGTCGGCATCGAAGGCGGCTTCTTTACCGAAGTAACTGAGTATCAATGTAATAATAACCAAAGGCCAGAAAGCGTATAATTTTACCTTGCGCCACCATTCCGAAGGGGCTTTGCCGTCATCAACGAAGAGTTTCTTGGTCTTTTTCGGCACCACGGCAAACAACGGCAGGAAGACCATCACGAAGAGTATCGTACCAACCAAAGTCAAGGCACCGAAAAGACCCAAATCGCGCATGGCTTCGGCCTTCACGAAAACAAGGCAGGCAAAGGCAGCCACGGTGGTGATGTTGCCGATGACCAAAGGCTGGATGACATCCTTCAAGGCCTCGCGCTTGTTGGGTTCCTGTTTGATGTGGTCGAGGTAATGCAAGGGATAGTTGACCGCGATGCCCACGATGACCGAGCCGATGCCCACCACGATGATGGAGATGCTCGTTTTGAACAGGGCGATGACCGCCAAGGCGAAGATCCAACCGAAGAGGATGGCAATGCCGAGCCAAAGCAGATTGCGCTTGCGCGCCATGGTAAACATCAAAATACCGAAGATAAGCACCAGTGCCAAAGCGATGGAGAGATAGCTGTCGTGCTTGATTTGCCGCGCGTTGGTGACGGCGATGGTGGGCGCACCGACGGCCGAAATCTTTACTTTTGGATGCTCACTCTCGGTCAGTTCG
>JAEEGG010018294.1_pt1 | contig 14288 bp, 9 predicted proteins | sample 9134161 | NCBI WGS metagenome assembly JAEEGG01 (sample SAMN16246543, study PRJNA631951) | gut metagenome | biome: gut microbiome; feature: rumen; material: CR-attached | host: Bos | place: Iran: Karaj | collected 2018-10
TACCGCAAATTGCAGTGATGCGTCAGACAAACGGCACTTCGATCATCTATACGATTTCCCCGGAGAACACCGTACAGCAGCACGTAATCACCATAATATCGGAATTCGAAAACAAGTACGTTATCAAATCCGATGTAAAGGCAGGTGACCGTATCATCACCACCAATCTGCAGAAAATCGGTCCGAAAAGCCCTGTGATTCCTGTGGAAAACAAGCCTCAGGAAGCTCAGTCAGGTTCAAACAGCAAATAACCACCAGAAGGAAGTAAATTTAGTATGGCACACTTCTTCATAGATCGTCCGATATTCGCATGGGTAATAGCCATTGTGATTATGCTGGGCGGTCTCATGGCAATTCATACATTGCCTGTATCGCAATATCCGACCATTGCTCCTCCTACGATTTCCATATCCGCAAGCTACCCCGGGGCAAGCGCGGAAACTGTCGAAAATACCATCACCAAAATAATAGAACAGAACATGGTGGGACTTGATGGTTATATGTATATGAGTTCTACCTCTGATTCATACGGCATGGCCAGAACTCAGATTACCTTTGAACCGGGAACCAATCCTGACGTTGCTCAGATGCAGGTACAAAATAAGCTCCAGCAATGTCAGTCTCAGCTGCCCGCTACTGTACAGCAAAACGGCATTGATACCAGAAAAAGCACCAACAGCTTCCTGATGGTTGTCGGTCTGGTTTCAAACAATCCGGAAGTGAAGGAAATAGACCTGTCCGATTATGCCGAAAGCTATCTCAAAGAGCCTTTGAGCAGAATTGCAGGTGTAGGTGAAATCTTTGTTTTCGGTTCAGAATATTCCATGCGAATCTGGATTGATCCTGATCGGATAAACAGAGTGAATGTCACCATTCCTGAAATCATTGCTTCCATCAAGGCTCAGAATGCCCAGATTACCTTCGGATCCCTCGGAGGAGCTCCTGCCGTAAAAGGACAGGTTTACAGCTACACCATCAGAGGCCAGTCGAGACTTACCTCCATTGACGAATTTTCAAACATTGTCATTCGCATGAATGAGGATGGTTCCAAAGTGCTGCTTAAGGATGTGGCAAGACTCGAGCTTGGCAACGAAATGTATCAGTTCGGAGCAACCTACAACGGACAGCCAACTACCGGTATCGGCATTCGTCTGGCTACAGGGGCTAACGCTCTGGGCACCGCAGCACAGGTCAAGAAGGAAATACAGCGTCTTTCGCAATATTTCCCCAAAGGCGTTTCCTACATTTATCCTTATGACACCACAGACTTTATCAAAATATCCATTGGCGAAGTGGTTGACACCCTTATAGAAGCCATCATCCTGGTATTCTTTGTTATGTATCTGTTCCTGCAGAACATCAGAGCAACCATAATTCCGACCATTGCCGTTCCGGTAGTGCTCCTCGGAACCTTTGGCATTATGTCAATCCTCGGATATTCGATAAACACCCTGACCATGTTCGGATTGGTGCTGGCCATCGGTCTTCTGGTTGATGACGCTATCGTTGTTGTTGAAAATGTTGAACGTATCATGACTGAAGAAAAACTGTCTCCCTACGAAGCAACCAAAAAATCAATGACGCAGATAACCGGAGCTCTGATTGGCATTGCGCTCGTTCTTTCCGCAGTGTTTATCCCGATGGCCTTCTTCGGCGGCTCCACAGGCGTTATTTACAGGCAGTTCTCCATAACGATAGTATCTGCCATGATTCTGTCAGTTGTTACAGCTCTGTCTCTCACTCCGGCCCTTTGCGCTACTATTCTTAAGCCTGTTGATCTGCCTCATCCTGAATACAAGGGGCTTATCGGAATATTCCTGCTCATCAGAGACAAGTTTGTAAAGCTGCTGGATACCATCTTCCTGTCTCATTTCTTCAAGCTTTTCAATACCACCTTTAATTTTTGTTCTCGCGTTTACAGAACCTTCGTGCGCTATGTTGTAAAGTCACTGGTTTTGTATGTTTTCCTGTACATGGTTATCTGCGGCGCTTTGGGGTTTATGTTTATGAGAATCCCCTCCTCCTTCCTGCCGGAAGAAGATCAGGGTGTGCTCATGGCCATGATCCAGCTGCCTGCCGGAGCCACCATGGAAAGAACCCGGGAAGTTCTTGGAAAATTGAGCGATTATTTCCTGACCGAAGAAAAGGACAACGTTACGTCTATCATGGGCGTTGTCGGATTCTCGTTTGCCGGTTCCGGACAAAATGCCGGCATGGCATTTGTCAAGCTGAAAGACTGGTCTCTGCGCACGGATCCGAACAGACATGTACGGGCTATAGTGCAAAGAGCATTCCCCAAACTCCTTGGCATAAGAGAAGGCATGGTTCTTGCGTTTAACGTTCCGGCCATCCCGGAACTTGGCACAGCTTCAGGCTTTGATATGTTCCTTACTGATCCGGATCAGGGGTCTCATGAAAATCTTATGAACGCCAGAAACAAGGTTATCGCCATGACCGGAGAAGGAGATGCCCGAAATCTTCTTACCCGAGTGAGAGCAAACGGCCTTGATGACACGCCCATGCTTAATGTTAAGATTGACTATCCCAAAGCTATTTCTCAGGGATTGGATATCCCCAGCATTAATTCCACACTCTCTGCGGCATGGGGTTCTGCCTATATAGATGATTTCATGGACAGAAACCGTGTTAAAAAAATCTTCCTTCAGGCAGAACCTGAAGCGCGAATGAATGAAAAGGATTTTAACAAGTGGTACATACGAAACAATGCTGGCAAGCTTGTGCCTTTCTCTTCCTTCGCCCATACAGAGTGGTCTTTCGGTTCGCCGCGACTGGAACGGTTTAACGGACTGCCAGCCGTGCAGATCAACGGTGAAGCCCAGCCTGGTATTTCCACTGGTCAGGCCATGGACAAAATGGAGGAAATTGTAAATTCACTGGAAAATGGCAATTACAGCATCGCCTGGCACGGCGTATCATTCCAGGAAAAGCAGTCAGGCGCTCAGGCCGGGCCTCTTTATGCCATATCCTTGCTTTTCGTGTTCCTGTGTCTTGCTGCATTATATGAGAGCTGGAGCATTCCGTTCTCTGTAATGCTGGTGGTACCTCTTGGTATTTTCGGCGCCGTAGGAGCAGCCTATCTGACGCAAGTTTTTCCTCATATGTTCCCTTGGGCAAGACCGCTGGAGAACGATGTCTATTTCCAGGTAGGTCTTCTTACCACTGTAGGTCTGTCAGCCAAAAATGCCATACTTATAGTTGAATTTGCCAAGGAACTATATGACAAAGGTCATAAGCTTACCGATGCTGTAGTGGAAGCTGCTAAGATCCGTCTCAGACCGATTCTTATGACATCCATGGCATTCATACTCGGTGTGCTTCCTTTGGCTCTCAGCACCGGTGCCGGCGCCGCAGGACGCAATGAAATCGGCATCTGCGTTATCGGTGGCATGTTATCCGCCACAGTTCTGGCAATATTCTTTGTTCCGGTGTTCTTCGTATTGGTAATGCGTTACTTTACCAAATATAAGCCGCGTTCAGAGAAGATTGCGGAACAGCAAATCACTGCATAAGACTGCAGAGTCTTTCTTCTAAAACAAAGTCCCCTTCCAAGAAGGGGATTTTTTTTGCGCAAGCATATGAAATCCTGTCAGATACTGTCCGCTGTCCAATGGAGTTAAGGGCATAGAGGAGAGGAGAGGAGAGGAAACGAACCGAGCAGGAAATTGAGCAGGACCAGATTCTTCACTCCATCGAAAAAACAAGAAGATCCAACGATCGAATACAAGAAAGAACAGGGAATACGAAGAAGAAGGTGAGAAAAAAGATGGTGCGAATGGAGGGACTCGAACCCTCACGCCTTGCGGTACAAACACCTGAAGCTTGCGCGTCTACCAATTCCGCCACATTCGCAATAATGGCGCTCCCGACGGGAATCGAACCCATGACCTTTGCCTTCGGAGGGCACTACTCTATCCAACTGAGCTACGGAAGCATTCTTAACAAACAAGCGTATTATATATAACCGTGCCAATTCGTCAATAAATTTTTTAACACCGAAAGAATTGACACCGTTATGCTAAAACACAATAAAATAACGTATTAGGTCTAAAGTCAGCGCTTTAGGCCTTCTTAAATTCCCATGGCATTGCCTGCTCAAGAATAGCATTTCTTCTTTCGTCAGACAGCGATTTATCTTTTAGCTCGTCTCTGTGAATCCCCATATACCTGAACAGAAATTCAAGATAATCTTCCAGGTCAACTCCATGGGTTTTGCAGGTTTCATGAAATGATGAGAACACAGCAGTGGACTTAGCTCCCTCAACAGAGCCAAATCCGCTGGGCATTGAATGTCTCAGCACGGCAAAGTCACGGATAGCTCTCTCGGCGGCCGAGTTATCCAGAGGAATAGCGCCGTCCTCCAGGATTCTGGTGAATTTTTCCCACTGATTGTGAGAATACTTGACTGCTTTGATGAATTTAGCCGTATATATCCCCTTAGGGGACTCGCTTTCAGAAACGATTTTGAAATGTTTTTCTGTCAGCTGCCTTATTTCTTCAAAATACCGTCTGAAATCATCGCTTTGTCGCAGTTTCGTTCGTTCCTCGATGGTGCTGCACTCACCATCCCTGCGAAACACTTCCCCGATAAGCTCAACCACACGCTTTGAAACCTGGTATTCTTCACTTTCTTTGTCTATGTGGTTCTGGTGAGCGCCGTAAATATCGAAGAAATATCGTCGGAGATGAACCATGCAGCCAACCAGCTTCGCCCTGTACTTGCCGTTCTCGTCCTTCAGCCATTCAACGTCATACCATCCATCAGTGGAGATTACGATTGAATCGCCGTCATCAGATAACCACTTCCCATCGCCAAACTGTGCCTTCATGATCTTGAACGGAACAGACTGAGATCTGGTGTTTGTATAGCTGTAAAAACAGCCTGTTGTTTCAGATACAAACACCAGCATGTACTGGCGGCTGCCTTTTTCGGCCTGACAGCTGATGAAGGTCTCATCAAGGTGGAGAACCTTGCTCTTCAGCACGCAGGCCTTCAGATATTCGTATGCCGGAAGGATCCATTCTGCCGAGAAAGCTGAATACCTTGCCATCTGCTGCCTTGAGACATCAAATCCCAGGCTTTTGCTGATTTCCTGCGCTATTCTGTTCATCGGGATGCGATTCCGCATTCTTTCAGCGATTGTCTGAGCCGCAAAGGAAAAGCCAAATACAGTCTTGGGAAGAAAATCCTTTTCCGGATTCATTCCGGCTATCACGGCCGGCGTTTCATCATTCTGAGCCGGCAGAACTTCCTCATAGACAGGAACGTATGATAAAACCCTGACGCTTGTTCTGACCTGTTCAATTTTCTCGGAATCTCTTTTCCAGCCCTTGAATGCGTATTTCCTGCCGTCCTTTTCAATGGTCTGAGCAATTTCTTTTGAGGCGTCGTCTCTGGTAGATGCCGCAAGAGTGTTGCCATTGAAATCGAGGAACTTTTCTTTCTCGCTGTCGCAGCAGTCGGTCTTTGCTGAATTGCTCTGTCTGTTTCGGCGCGGGCTGTTTACGTGAGGTTGTTTTGGCTTTTCTTCGGCATTCTGAGACGCGGCTTCTTTCTTATCCTTCTTCTGTTCCCTGCCGCCTTGAAACAGGAGTCTTCTTAATGCGTCAAGATCAACCTCTTTGGAAGACAGGAGCGTCTTCAGGGTTTTAACGAGTTCTTTGCTCTCTGAAAGCTCTGATTCTTTCTTCTTGAGTGTATTAGTGAGTTTGCGGATCTCTTTATTTTGTTCTTCGATGGTTTTGTCTTGCTTTTGAATTGCTGCAGTTTGTTCTTTAATGGTTGCTTTCAGTTCTTTAGTGGTTAAGGTAAGTGTTTCGACTAATTGCCGCATAGCCGCGAGCTCAGCGTAAAGGAGCTCCAAGTTGACAGAACCGGTATCGTGCTGACTGAGTGGAAGGTCGCTATTTGTAATCTTAACTTCCATTGCAAATCCCTTCAGCATGCCCCGATTTTTGTGTGCGATATGGTACGGATTCACCAGTACTCTTGTCAAGAATTCCTGAAGCCCTAAAATAGGGGTTTAAGACCTAATACCCTTTTTTATTTGTCTCGGCTTCAATGGCGACTTTCAGAAGCTTAAAAGCCGCCCACCTCACTTACCCACTGCTCGCTTACGCAATCACAAAGCTGTCCATCCCGAAGCGACACCAGATATACGATTACCCCCGAAAAACCGCCCTCTGCCTGATCGGAAATCCTGAGAGAGCGCTCTTCCGGCAGGATTAGGGGAGTAAAACAGAATCCGGGATTGCCTGCTGCTATCCTGTCCCAGAGTTCTCATGTTAACAGAAAGCAGGCTTAAAGCGGCCGTCCATGGCTGAAAAACAACGGCTAAAATGATGGAATTTTGAGAAACGCTCTCCGGAAAAGCCGCATTCCGCCGGAAACGCCCTCTGAAAACCGGAGGCAGGAAATGTTTTTCAGGAGGCGGTCTAAGGTAAAATACAAAGCTGTTCCGTGTGTTAAAAAATCATCGATCATGTCGGCCCGCAGCAGCCGCTGACTTCAGCTTCAGGAACCAAAGATCATGCCCCATGTATACAGAGAGCGTCCGGCAATCCCGATTCCGGTGGATGCGTGCGTCAATCATTCAGACGCCAGGGTTTATCTGATTGATGCGGTGACCAGGAAGAGAACCGTCATCGGAGTGGCTGCCTCGGATACCGCCATGCATCCCAATGACACCTACCGCAAGCTTTACCCGGACTTATGGGCTGAGTTTTATTCCGAGTATCACGACCGGAATAAACAGGTGGCACGGGTGGGCATGTACGGCCTCTGTCTCGGAGCCTCCTGCCAAAACGGGCTCTATGAGATTCTTCTGGAGGCTTACGGGGCGGAAAGGGCCAATCTCATTATGGACGCCTCCATGTATGCGATCATGGATTGTCTGGATGAGGAACCCAGGCTGTTCCCGGACAGAATGGAAAACCAGGTGCTGTTCTCCCCTGATGCGCTGAGAGCCGCCGATCTTGCGGAGACTGCAGCCAGGAGTATTACGGAGGAAATGCAGGCCGGGTTCCGGGAACGCTGGATCCGGAAGTGCGCAGAAAAAGGCCTTAAGGAAGTCTGGCTTATTGCTGCCGCCCCTGACCATGACTGCTTTTGCGGCGCCTCCCGAACCCCGGAGAGCTCCTATGCGGCCCATCCTGAAAATCCCCTCCCGGGCTGCATTTACGCCGTTTCCGCTGCTGCCGGAGAACCGGTTTCATATTTCGTCAACCCGGACGGAAAGGCGGATGCCGAGACCTTCCGGAAAATCATTGACTCCCTTAAGGAATACGGAGTTGACGTGGCCGGGGTTATTCTGGACAGCGGCTTTTATGCGCCTGATACGGTAAAGGCCCTGAAAAAACTTAAGCTTGATTACGTCATGGCGCTTCCGGAGGACAGCAGGGAATACCGGAATGTACTGGAGAGCCGTGGTGATGAGCTGTTTTTCAATCCGGAATTCCTCATTGAGGGCCTCCTTGAAAAACCAGTTAACAGGATGAACCTCTACGGCTTATCCCAGGAAGCGCCAGGCCGGAGCAAAAAGCCCGGTGGCAAGAGCATCAGCCTGTACTATTCCTCCGAGATCGGTCTTCTCCGGGGGCAGGACTTCAATATGGCCCTGAGCGCGGCCAAGGAACAGGCGGAAGAGGATTGTGACAGAGGAAAGGAACCCGTTATCCCCGCAAAGTTCCGGGCCTATCTGGAGTCCGTTAAGAATCCGGACGGCAGCTTCAGCGTCAACTGCAATTTTGAGGCATGGCGGCAGGCCCTGAAAGACCGGGGATTCTTCGCCCTGCTGTCCTCCCGGGATTTCGGCCCCCGAAAAACCTATGAACTCTATGCGCTCAGGAGCCCTGCGGAAGAGCAGTACCAGATTCTTAGAGCCCTGGAAGGATTTACTGCGGCGGCAGAGGAGACGGGAACGAACCCGAATGCGGACAAAGCTCAGACCACGATGCTGAAATTCGCCGTTTGCTTTGCCTCCGCCGCGCTCCGGCATGCCATCATGACCGCCTGCCGGAACAGAAGGCTGGATCCCAATGACATGATCCGGGAAATTGACGAGATCCGGCTCCTGAGCCTTGAAAACCGGGAATACATGTTTATCAGAAGCATGTCCTCTGAGGCGAAAAATCTCTTAGAGGAGTTCTCCATGAAGCCGGAGAGCTTTGATGCGATCGCCAGGGATTACAGCCGCAGGGAAAGGGAATCGGTCAAAAACCCGGTTCATACCCTGCCTGACATGGGAATGATCGGTAAAAGGAAACGCGGCCGGCAGCCCGGGAGCAAGAATAAGGCCACGCTGGCCCGGGAAGCGGCCATTGCCGAAGCCAAGGTTCGGGGAGAGTATGAGGAGGAACCGAAGCGGAAAAAAGGAAGGCCCTTTGGGTCAAAGGACTCCGCGCCCCGCAGGGTACGGAGTGATTCCGGAGTTACAAGAGGCCCCCGCAAGAACGAATCGTAAGTTTTACGGAGGGGAAATCAGCGGAGAGCAGGACTTTCGCCTGATAAACGATGCGGCAGCAATGTCAGACATTGAAATCAGGCGTCTTCAAATTTGCCGTTTTCTGGAATCATTTTTAAAAATGAACTAAAGATTTAAAAAATTTCCCATGACATGGCACATACAAATTTTAAAATACATTTTTCAAAAAATAATCAAGAATCACATAACAACCTGTTCAATGAACACTTCTCTTACATCAAGATTATTTATAATACCGATATTAAACCTGTCATATATTTTTGGGGCAATTTCATCATAAATATAACAAACATTCTGAAGATCATCCCAGTCAACAAATTCCATTCTTAACGGAGTGATATCAAAGCCCAAATCTTTAATTAATCTTAATACCACGCCGTACCATTTTTCATTCATCTTCTCCGGGAAGTCTCCGTCAATCATGTCTATTGTTATATCTAAGATGGCGTCATAAGCCATCCAGGCCTTTTCGTAAACATTCAAAGACGAATATGACACCTTTGGCAGACTGTTTTTAAATCTTGAAAACGAAGTAGTGAATTCCATAATAAAACCTAAATTCTCTTAATAAGATTAAGCACCTCTTTATCTGTTAATTCTTCATTCCAGTGTTTAATAAGCGCATCATAATTTAAAACAATCCATCTCTTAACATCCGCAAGACCGGCGATTTCAGACGGAGGCAGATTTTCCGGGGACAAACATGCGGGATCAGCCGCATCAATACTTACGGAAATATAGTCATCAGCAATTTTTACTTCTATTGCCGGCGCCTTGCAAGATGATTTTCTGCAGCTTCCGACCGAAAATATCAAAATCCAGCATGGCAGTCCGAATTCTCCCGGAGCTATATACGCCATCTCGAAAAATCGTTCATCTTCCAGACTGTTATTTAAATTTGCCAAGCTCTGCTGATTCATAGCAAACCAACCTCATAAATCATTTTGATTAACCGGCATTAAATAATCATATACGCTTTAAGTATATCGTTTCGCAATTCTTTAACTCAACCTTTTTTGAAAATTTTTTTATTTTTTTAATCGCAGCACAGGAAGTAAATCATGCTGACAGCCTGAATTTCCCTCTCGCCCCCTGCCCCGAAATGATTTGAGGCGGGAAACCCCGCGCCGGTTTTCCGGAAAAACGGCATCTTACGCCCCGAAAACAGCTTAAAGCTGCTGCAAGGCAAGGCGCCAGGTTCAGGCAGGAGACAATGATTGGTATTGACTGTCTGGGGGATTAAGAACAAAAGCTGCCGCAGGCAGGTTTTGCTTATGTTTCGGTGATTAATATCCGTATTCCGGAAAAGCTTTTCCGCTGTTTGAAGGCGTCATGATATTGGTCACAGCAAAAAATCGCGCAATTATGTAACCTTGGAAAAGAATTGCCGTTAACACAGTAACAGAGGCTGAAACCGTTTCTCGGATTGCATAACGGCACGTTATAAGATGATTCTGATGCATGGTGATTGAATGCTTACTCTCGAAAAAACTAACGAATTGCTTAAAGCGGTCGGAGACCAAACCCTTGAACTGGATGAGAACAATTGCTGCGAGATAGGTCTTACTGACGGCGACCTGATTATCAATGTCCGCTTTGTTCCGGAGGATGGCAGACTGCTGATCGCGGCGGTTATCGGTGAAATACCGGATTCCTCTCCCATGGCTGCTCTTCATCTTCTGGGAGAGCTTATGAAGGCGAACTTTATGTGGGATACCACTTCCGGAAATACTTTGTCTCTGGTCGATGATACCCGGATTGTGCTGCAGAGCTGCTACACCGATGCCAGTGAAAAGCCGTTTTCCGAATTTCTGCTGAACTACGCAGAAAGCTGTGAATACATAACTGCCTGGTATGCGGATCTCAGGAACGAAGTCCTGCAAAACTTCACAGAAGAGCAGGAACTTAACGAAGATGATATTTACGTTCCTGATGATGATGAAGAGCCTGAAGAGGACAGCATGGAGAACATGGGCGCTGATATAAGAAACCTGATGATCCAGGCTTAGTCCGGAACAATTTGATTAACACCGGCAGATTTCTGCGCCGGCGGGATTTTTTAAAATGAGCTTTTTAGCTGGGAGGCTGAAATGACTGACGTATCTCACATAAACGGACATGCTCAAAATTTCTTTGACAACATGCTCGATCAGAATATAGGCGCCGACGGCGGAACTAAGGTAATGCTCGATTCCAACGGCAAAGTAACCGAAAGCCGGGAGAGCCGCGGTCATATTTTTGGAAGAGCGATAAACAAAACCCTTACCGAAAAAACTCAGGTCAGCGTCAATGTTCTTCGCAACGCGCTTGTGGGCGAAATCGGCGCGAAAGGACTGGAGATTTTCAACCGTTTTGTAAGCGCCAAGAATATTTCCGGCAAAAAGCGTCTCACCCTGGATAACCTCAGAAATATCAAGACTGCGGTAAACGAGTATAAGGCTTCTCTGAACGAAAATGCAAACAAAAGACTTGATCCTAGACTTGATCTTACGCAAATTAAGCGTCTGGGGCATAAGAGTACCTATTACGATAATTCCGCCATTATTTCGGCGGAAGGTAACAAATTCATGTCCCTCTGCAAGACTCACATGGCAATTCGTAATGAGATTGGTAATGTTGGCAGACTCATAGACGGAATCCCCAAGGATTTCACCTCCGCCGTTATGAAAGGCGATCGGGCCTTTGCCAATCTGGAGACGATTCTTATCGATGCCACGACGAAGCTGGAGCTTTGCAAGGAAAATCTTGATACTCTCCTTTTCAATGTCGGGAATAACAAAGGCGATGACTTCAAAGATGCAACTCCGGATGATGCCAAAAAGCTGCAAGAAACGCTCGATGTCATCAAGCCCAAAATTGACACCATTATAAACGGACTTAATGCCAAGATCCAGGACTGCCAGATTGCCAAAAGCAATGACGGAAATATTTACGGTAATTTTAAAAACGGCTTCGATGCCAAGGTAAGAGCAATTTCAGATACCGTTACGGAGGCGCTGGAAAAGATTGCCGCAGCCGTGAGTGCCAGCAACGATCAGGCCTTTATTGCCAAATGCAACCAAGCCCTGACGAAGCTTACGAATATGAAGTATACCTATGATGAGCACAAAAGCCGTCTCGATGGCTATGATCTCAGGGACGAAGACAGCGTTCCAAAGCGTTTTCTGAAACTCTTCAAAAATATGGGCAAGGATGCCGGCAAGGATATTAAGGATATCGTCGGAAAGCTTCATCTTCAGAACTATGCTCCCACCAAAAACTGCGTTATGACCAAGTTTGCTCAGATTATGGGGGCCCAGGATTCATGGAAGAAGGAAATTTCCCGTGATCTGACCCTGAATGTAAATGGTAATGACCAGAAGAATTTCCGTTGCAGCCTTACCCCTGCCAAGATGATGAACCCCTCCCTGTACGGCGAGGGAATTAATGGCAATCCCAGCACGGCTCTGGAGTCCCCCGATCTTACCAACTGCTTCCGCTCGGAGATCTCGGACGAGAATGGCAAGAAGCTGTTTTCCGGATACCGGCACGGCATTCTGGATTCCATTAAGGTCAAGAATAATGCCACGCGTCAGAGCAATGCCGAAAACAAGGCCAAACAGCTCCTGACCACTATCGTAATGGATCGCTTCAAGGCTGATAAACTCAGTACTGCCACCAAGGCTAACCCGCTGGAAATTAATCTTACTTCAGTTAATCTGGTAAATCCTATCAGCATTGGAAAGTTTGATGAGAAAACCATGGCTCTTAAGCAGATGAGCGCTCTGGAATCCCTGACCAAAGACGCAAACGGCCAGCCCGGCCCCGTCAAGCTGACCATAAATAATCAGGATGTCTGGGTTAAGGTGAATCTCCGTACCTTCATGACACCCTGTAACGAGTATTCCCACGGCGTGTTCGGAAAATTCGTCTGGGACAACGCCAACAGCATGGGCAAAAACAACGAGAGCTTCACAAAGATGTTCGGCCCCCGGTTCATGACACAAAATTCCCAGCCGGATCGGCTGAAATCCGCTGTTTCCTTTGAGCAGCAGTACAGGGAGTTCTTTGATAACATCAGCGCTGATTCGGATCTGGGCAAATACCTGAGAAAAAATCCGCCCCCTTCACTGGCAGACAAGAAAAAAGTGTTTGTCCTGGCGCATGAAATTAACATCCTGATGCAGAACGGCAATTTCCGCAACAAGAAAATCGATGCCTTCGAGCTTCCGGCCCGGCTGGCCCTGCTCAATGACATGATTGGCAATGTGTGCTGCTATAACTGCAAGAGCGGAAAGGATCGCACCGGTCATATGGATATCATCACCAAGCAGCTGGCTGTCAAGATGACCAAGCTTGATAATGATGCTCTTACGCCAAATAAATACCTGACCAACTCCAGCTCGATAATGCGCGTTTTAGACGGACGGACTTATTCCACAGACGAAGACGTTCAGAATTTTGACCAGCTGGTCAAGAATTCCGGAAATCTCGAGGTGCATCAGATGAATACCGGTCTTAAGGGCTCCAAGGTTAACGACATGCCAGGTGTTATCAATCATCTGGGCAGCGCGGAACTCTTCAAGTTCTACGGGGGCGCCAGCAAGTACGTAAAATCCTGATCCTTTCGGAAACAGGCGCGGGGAAATATCTCCCCGAGGCATTCAGCGCGGTCTCCCCTGCTTTCCGGCAGCAGGAGCCGCCCTTCTGGCAAGGTATCAGGCTCTGTTTGCCATCCTTTAATGGATGCCGGTTTCCTGCCGGCATTTTCTTCTGCCGGTTCCGGATTCTTAAAAGTGCCCGGGCACCGGATTTGCAGCCGCTCCCTCAGAAAAGTTTTCTGTGATGTGATAGCATGACAATGCGGCTTATTTATCTGAATCTGAACTCGTGCTCAGGCTGTCTTCCACAGACTTTGCGCCGGCGCTTTTTCACGAGAGATGCCGAAGCCGCCCGCCCGGATCTGAAAACCAGCTTCGCAAGAGAGGTCTCTGCCATGAATACGACATCCTCCTCCGGCTTCACCCTTATTGAACTTGTGGTTGTCATTGTCATTCTGGGGATTCTTGCCGCCACTGCCGCCCCGAAATTCATGAACCTCCGGGGGGATGCCCGGGCCGCAGCCATTCACGGTCTTGAGGGAGTGCTGAAATCCGCCGATTCCATGGTCTATTCCAAGGCCGTGATCCTGGGGAAGGAAAAGGATCAAAATGCGGAATTTACCGTGGAAGGGCAGGTGGTGCGCACCAGATTCGGCCATTTGGCGGATGCGCACGAGATTATGAAGCAAACGGATGCCGATCTGGTCAATGAATGGTTTGTAGCCCCGAAAACCTCCGGCGACTACTACGAGCTCTATATCTTCATCAAGGATCCCAGCCTAAGGCTGGATCAGGAGTACCGGGATCTCTACCAGGACAAGTGCTCTCTGCTCTACAAGAGAAACAATAATCGGGATGAGCTCATTATCAAAGCCAGCACCTCCGGCTGCTGAGAACCCGGCTTTTGCGGATAGGCAGGAACGGGCCTTCCGGGGGTGATTCCTGTCGGCTTCAGCTGGCTGCAAGTCTTCTCTGATACGGTGTGCGGCAGTTCTGTTTCGAGAAAATGAATTTTTTCATTTTCTCGAAATACGCTGCTGCCATGCACACTGCAAGGCATGCCGAAAATCTCCGGGCAGTCTTTCTTATTCCGAATGTCTCTTTACGAATTTCGGTTACGCAGGAACGGGTTTTCAGGGCGTAAATCCCGCCGGCTTCCACTGACAGCAATCCTCTTTGATACGGCACACGGCATTTCTGTTTCGAG
>JAEEGG010018298.1_pt1 | contig 14284 bp, 9 predicted proteins | sample 9134161 | NCBI WGS metagenome assembly JAEEGG01 (sample SAMN16246543, study PRJNA631951) | gut metagenome | biome: gut microbiome; feature: rumen; material: CR-attached | host: Bos | place: Iran: Karaj | collected 2018-10
TCCGACTGACAGAGCAGTACCGGAACGTGACGGCGCTACACGTGGCGCTGAACGTACTGGCACGCGCCAAGAACCAACTGAACGTGTTTACGGAGTACCTGGCGCTGTCGGGATGGGACCAGGTGGAGGAGACGGGACTGGAGCCTACGGGACCTCAGCCCACCGAGGTGACTCGCGAGGAACTGATGAACGTCAGTGGGTGCTCGTCGGCTACGCTGAGACAGTTGGAGCAGCGCCAGATGCTGGAGTGCTACGAGGTGGAGGTGGGGCGCCTGAACCACGGCGGACCGTACCGTCCGGAACTGATAAAGCCACTGAGTGCTGCCCAGGAGGAGGCATACAACCAGCTACTGCTGTCGATGATGAAGAAGCAGGTGACGCTGTTGCACGGCGTGACGTCGAGTGGCAAGACGGAGATATACATCCACCTGATACAACGGGCACTGGACAGGAAGGAACAGGTGTTGTTCCTGATGCCGGAGATAGCGCTGACGGTACAGATGATGCAACGTCTGCAGCGCGTGTTTGGTGACCGGCTGGGCATCTACCATTCGCGCTATTCGGATGCGGAAAGGGTGGAAATTTGGCAGAAGCAGTTGTCGGAGAATCCCTACGACGTCATTCTCGGTGCCCGCTCGGCAGTGCTGCTGCCCTTCCAGCGCCTGGGACTGGTCATCGTCGATGAGGAACACGAGACGAGCTATAAGCAGCAAGACCCAGCGCCCCGCTATCATGCACGCAGCGTGGCCATCATGCTGGGTACTAAAGTCGTGCTGGGTACGGCGACACCCTCGTTGGAGAGTTATCATAACGCTATGACGGGGAAGTACGGACTGGTGGAGTTGAAGGAGCGCTACCAGGGCATAGAACTGCCGGAGATACAGATAGTGGATACCGCCGACCTGCAGCACCGGAAGATGATGCATGGCGCCTTCTCGCCCTTGCTGCTGACGCGGATGCGTGAGGCCCTGGAGCGTGGCGAACAGGTTATCCTGTTCCAGAACCGTCGCGGCTTTGCCCCTGTGGTGGAGTGCAGGCAGTGTGGCTGGGTGCCTACGTGTCAGCACTGTGACGTGTCGCTGACCTACCACCGCCAACTGAACCAGTTGACGTGCCACTATTGCGGTTATACCTACAAGATACCTTCGGAGTGTCCGTGTTGCGGCTCGACGAATCTGCGCAGTCGCGGCTACGGTACGGAGAAGATAGAGGAGCAGGTGCACGAGATGTTCCCTGAGGCACGCATAGCCCGCATGGACCTGGACACCACACGCACCAGGAATGCCTATGAGCGCATCATCAGCGACTTCTCGACAGGAAGGACGAATATCCTGATAGGTACGCAGATGATCAGCAAGGGACTGGACTTCGACAAGGTCAGCGTGGTGGGTATCATCAATGCCGACTCGATGCTGAACTACCCCGACTTCCGCGCCTATGAGCATGCCTTCATGATGATGGCACAGGTCAGCGGACGTGCGGGACGTAAGGGAAAACGCGGACTGGTCATCCTGCAGACGAAGCAGAAGGAGGTGTCGGTCATCGGACAGGTGGTGCGTAACGACTATACCTCTTTATATAAAGAACTGATAGCCGAACGACAGGCCTTCCGCTATCCGCCATACTACCACCTGACGTATGTCTTCCTGCGGCATCGTCAGGAGAATGTGGTAAACACTGCCGCCATCGAGATGGGCAGTCGCCTGCGCCAGTGGTTTGGCGGCAGGGTGCTGGGACCAGATAAGCCTGCTGTCGCTAAGGTGAAGTCGCAGAACATCCGCAAACTCGTTCTGAAATTGGAGAACGGCATAGACATGAAAAAAGTCCGCGAGTACCTGTTGCTTGCGCAGACACAGATGCTCGCGGATAAGCGCTATTCGTCGTTGCAGGTGTATTACGACGTGGACCCGCTGTAGTTCCGATGGGGAACCCGTCGGACGCCCGATTAGAAATCGAGCTGACAGCCTACGCCCAGTACGCGGTTGGTACGGGTGAAGGTGTCGCTGACACCAGCGGTGGGATAATTCTCGCGTGTATATTTGTCGTAGTTCGTCTGGAAATAGGCGGCAGAGAAGGTGATGTTCTCCTTGACCTTGTAACTGAAACCGAAGCCAAGGCTATAGCTGTTGACCACGAACGAGATATCGTTCATGTACTCGTCAGTGAGTCCGTAGCGGGTCAGCTGTCCACCGCATGATACGTTCAGGCGGTCGGTGACGTCCCACTCGACACCTGCCAAGTACTCGTTGGTATTACGACGCAGCAAGTCCTGCGTGTTGTTGTACCAATTGGCATCCTTGTCGAAATAGTGGTGCCAACCTAGGTTCAGGCTTACCTCGTCGATGGGCTTCCACTGAGCACCGATGGTCAGCAGGGCAGGAGCGTCCTCGTTGACTTTCTCACCATCACGGAAACGGTTGACGGCAGGAATCTCGCTGGCCTTGTTGACCGTTGACTCGTTCTTCATGCGAATCTGGGTCTTGAACTCATACTTGGCGGCGAAGTTGAAGTTCTTTACTCTCCAGTCAATACCAATGACAGGGGCAATACCCATACCGTCCTGGTTACAGAGCAGGTTAACACCCTCAGCATACTTCTGCAGGGTACCCAACTCCGTTCTTGTGCCTTCCAGCTGAGCCTGCTGAGCCAGCAATGCTTGCTGCTGAGCCAGCAATGCTTGCTGCTGGGCTGTCAAGTCTGCAGGAGCCGGAACACCAGCAGCCTCGTACTGGGCAATACCGGCTTCAACCTGTGCAATGCCTGCATCAACCTTTGCAATGCCAGCATCAACCTGTGCGATACCATCTTCTACGTAGCCGATGGCACCCTGCATGAAGTCACCAAACTCGACATAGCCACCAGCCGTCTTTACAAGGATGTTGTTAATCTTAGCCTTATAGGTAGCGTCGCCATAAAGCAGGCGCAGACCACCATAGACGGCGAGGTTCTTGTTGACTTTGTAGGCAGCACCTACCTGAATGCCATAGTAGTACTGGCGTCCCTTCATATAGCTATCCATATCGTAGCCTGCAGCACCCAGCGGCTTCAGCATGTTGGCAATGCTACCAACCACGCTCTCGAAGGAGCCCAGACCGTCGGCAAACTCACAGGAACCGCCACCACCAGGAACAGCGAGGTTGAACTGGAGACTCCAGTCGCCCTTGTTCCAGGCACCCTGCAGCGAGGGGATGATAGGTGCGTCAGCCACGCCCTCGAACTCTTTTATAATCTTACCATCGTTCTTCTTGCCTAAACCAAAGACAGGGTTGGTAGATGTGATGGTACGTGTCTGGCGTGCATACTGCCAGTTGAAGGCAATGTGGAAACCTTCGGGCATGAAGACTACACCAGCGGGGTTAGAATAGACACCATCGAGGCCGATAGCAGCATCGCGGGCAGGGTTCTTCAAGAATAATACACTCTGATTGGTGTTGGTAAGGATACCGCCAGCAAGGGCGCTTACCGATGTCATCGTGAAAACAATCAACGACAAAACAATCTTTTTCATAACTTTTAAACTTATTTCGCTAAAATCGGGTGCAAAGGTAGTCTTATTGCACAAAACAGCCGCAAGAGTGCAGTTATTATTAAGACTTATTAACTAAAATCTGCACACTTTCTGCACAAATGTGCCAAAGTGTGCAGAAATAAGGGTGTATTTTCTTCACTATTAGGTCAATCAGACTACGCCTTCTTCTCAGTCGGGTAGTTGACGCGGGTATGATAGATTGTTTTCAGCTTTTCAATCAGTACCGTCTTGGCATACTGGATGTCGCGGAAAGTGATGGGACACTCGCGGAAATAGCCCTCGGCAACTTGGTTGTCGATGAGGCGTTCCACCAGATTGCGTATGGACTGTTCGGTATAGTCGGGCAGCGAGCGCGATGCAGCTTCTATCGTGTCGGCCATCATCAGACAAGCCTGTTCACGGGTAAACGGATTGGGACCAGGGTACGTGAACAACAGGTCATCGACGGGCTCATCGGGATGCTCGTTATGGTAATTGACATAGAAGTATTTGGCCTTGCCTTGTCCGTGGTGGGTGGCTATGAAGTCGCGGATGACATTGGGCAGGTTGTATTTGTCGGCCATCTTCAGACCCTCCGTGACGTGGCTGATGATAATCTGTGCGGACTCGATGTCTGTCAGCATCTCATGGGGATTGATGCCCGACTGGTTCTCCGTAAAATAGATAGGATTAGCCAACTTTCCAATGTCGTGGTAGAGGGCACCGGTACGTACCAGTTGCGCCTTGCCGCCAATCTTGTTGGCTATCTCGCCAGCCAGATTGGCAACCTGGATGGAGTGGTTGAAGGTGCCAGGAGCCTCCTCGCTCATCTTGCGCAGCACCTCGTTGTTGGTGTTGGAGAGCTCAATCAGCGTGATGTCGCTGGTGAAACCGAAGGCTTTCTCGATAAGGTAGAGCAGGGGATAGGCGAAGAGCAGCATGATGCCATTGGCTATCAGGTAGTTGTAGTAACTGTAGTCTATCTCGCTGATGCCGTCGTTGTTCATCCAGTCGAACGCCATGTTGACAGTGATGCAGGACAGGGTGACAAAGATGGCCGTCTTGAAGAGCTGGGAACGCTGGGAGAGTTCGCGCAGACTGCTGATGGCCACCAGACCGGCTACCGTCTCCATGACGATGAACTCGAACGGGTGTTGCAGCATGACGGCACAGATGAGTACCATTGTGCAATGGGCCATGAAGGCCGTGCGAGAGTCCATGAAGACACGTATGAAGATGGGTACCATTGCATAAGGCAGCAGGTAGACATGAATGAACGTGTTGCGCATGAACAATGCTGTCAGCACGGCAAAGATGATGATGAGCGCATAGAGCATCATCATGCTGCGAGGCTTCTCGAAATAGTCCTTGCGATAGAGGCTGAGGTAGATGGTGAAGCCGAGGACGAGGATGGTGACATAGATAATCTGACCAAAGAGTGCCAGGTGGTTCTGCTTGATATCCTCGTTGCGGAGCTCGTTTTCTCGCTTGAACGACTCGATGATGCGGTAGGTCTTTTCTGTGACAATGTCGCCTCGGCCAATGATTTTCTGGCCTTTCTGCACCAAGCCGCTAGCCAAGGCGATGCCTGACAGCAGGTCGTTCTTGCTGGACTCGCTGCGTTCGCGGTCGTAGGTGAGGTTGGGGGTGATATACTCGTTAAGATTACATTTCTGGAGAATGGTACGTGCAGCGGATATCTTCTCGTCTTGGAACAACTGCTCGTAAGCCTGTTTGGGCGAATAGAGCTCCATGATGGAGACGCTGGTGGCCTGCTTGTCGTTGACGATGCGTATCATCGTTGCAGTATCGTTCAGCAGTTCTGTATAGTCCTTCTGGTCGATGATGCCCTGCTGGTAAAGGCTCTGCAGGCGGTTGGAGATGATGTCCATATAGCTGGCAGGCAGGTCTGGGATGCCATCGGCATAGTCCTTCAGGAACTTCTGTACCATCCTCTGCTCCGTCTCCTGATGGTATTTGTAGTAGGGCTCATACTGGCTCAACGCACTGTCGCGCTCCTCACGGATGACACTTTCCGACTTGTAGATGGGAAAGTCGAAGGGGGCCGTGAAGTCAGCGTATTTCCAGGGCTTGCCTTCCTCTACATGGAAATAACTGCGGGTGTCGTGCGGCATGGACCATACGGTGATGGTAACAGTGACGATAATGAGTAATGTTCGGGTGAGAATATCACGCCAATGGAGTTCTTTCATACCTATTATTTACTTTTACAGTGCAAAGATACGAAATAATTCATAATTCATGTTTAATAATTCATAAATATTTTGTACCTTTGCGCACAAAATACACGTTTATATATGTCTGATAGAAGAGTAAGAGTACGTTTTGCACCCAGTCCGACGGGTGCTTTGCATATCGGTGGTGTACGCACAGCCTTGTATAATTACCTGTTTGCCAAGCAGCATGGTGGCGATTTGGTGTTCCGTATTGAGGATACCGACTCGAACCGTTTCGTGCCTGGTGCAGAGGAATACATCATCGAATCGTTCAAGTGGTTAGGTATTAAGTTTGACGAGGGTGTCTCGTTTGGTGGCGACAAGGGTCCCTACCGTCAGAGCGAGCGCCGCGATATTTATAAGAAATATGTCAAGCAGTTGTTGGATGCTGACAAGGCATACATTGCCTTTGATACTCCTGAGGAGTTAGAGGCCAAGCGTGCTGAGATTCAGAATTTCCAGTACGACTGTCACACCCGCCAGCAGATGCGCAACTCGCTGACTCTTCCAAAGGAAGAGGTCGATGCGCTGATAGCCTCTGGCCACCAGTATGTTGTCCGCTTCAAGGTGGAGGCTGGTCAGGAGATTCTGGTCAACGACCTGATTCGTGGCGAGGTGCGCGTGAAGAGTGACATCTGCGACGACAAGGTGCTCTACAAGAGTGCTGACGAGTTGCCCACCTACCATTTGGCCAACATCGTTGACGACCACCTGATGGAAATCTCGCACGTTATCCGTGGTGAGGAGTGGTTGCCCAGTGCCCCCTTGCACGTCATGCTGTATCGTGCTTTCGGCTGGGAAGATACTATGCCCCAGTTTGCCCACCTGCCATTGCTGCTTAAGCCTGATGGCAAGGGTAAGTTGTCGAAGCGTGACGGCGATCGTCTGGGATTCCCTGTATTCCCCTTGCTGTGGAAAGACCCGAAGAGTGGCGAGACCAGCCGTGGCTATCGTGAGGACGGCTATTTCCCCGAGGCTGTCATCAACTTCCTCGCCTTGTTGGGTTGGAATCCGGGTACGGAACAGGAGTTGTTTACCCTTGACGAACTTGTTCCTCTCTTCGACATCTCCAAGTGTTCGAAGGCTGGTGCCAAGTTTGCCTACGAGAAAGCCATCTGGTTCAACCACGAATATATCCTGAAGAAGTCGAACGAGGAGATTGCTGCCCTGTTCGAGCCTATCGTCAAGGAGCATTGTCCCAACGAGACCTCTGAGCGCGTGCTGGAGGTAACGCGTATGATGAAAGACCGTGTGTCGTTCGTTCATGAGTTGTGGCCACTATGCTCGTTCTTCTTCGTGGCTCCTACGGAATATGACGAGAAGACGGCCAAGAAGCGTTGGAAAAAAGTTGATGGTTCTGACCCCTCCGAAGGAGTGGGTTCTGCTGCACAGCTCACTGAACTGATGCAGGTTCTGGAAGGCATTGATGACTTCTCGTTGGAGAACCAGGAGCAGATTGTCCACGCTTGGATTGAGCAGAAGGAGTATAAGTTGGGCAACATCATGAATGCCTGGCGACTGACACTGGTCGGTGAGGGTAAGGGACCTGGTATGTTCGACATCTCTGCCTTCCTGGGAAAGGAAGAGACTCTCGCCAGAATGAAACGAGCAATTGAGGTTTTGGGCTAATGTATAACTTAATCATATTCCTCTATCTGTGTGGCGTAGCCATTGTGAGCCTTTTCAGTGAGAAGGTGCGCAAGATGTGGCGTGGCGAGCGCGAGGCCATACGCGTCATCAAGGAGAAGATGGATCCTGATGCCAAGTATGTATGGTTCCATGCAGCTTCGCTGGGTGAATTCGAACAGGGTCGTCCACTGATGGAGCAATTGCGTCGCGAGCATCCGGAATATAAGATTCTGTTGACGTTCTTCTCACCCTCAGGCTATGAGGTGCGCAAGAACTATGAGGGTGCTGACATCATCTGTTATCTGCCCCTTGACACCATCACCAATGCGCGTCGCTTCCTGCGTACTATACGCCCTGTGATGGCATTCTTCATCAAGTACGAGTTCTGGTATAACTATCTGCATATTCTGAGCCATCGTGGCGTACCCGTCTATAGCGTTAGCAGCATCTTCCGTCCTGGACAGGTGTTCTTCCGCTGGTATGGTCGCCAGTATAGTCATGTGCTGAAGTGCTTTACGCATTTCTTCGTACAGAATGAGATTAGTAAGGAACTGCTGGCAACTATTGGCATTACCAACGTGTCGGTGGTTGGTGACACTCGCTTCGATCGTGTATTGCAGATTAAGGCTGCTGCCAAGCAGTTGCCTATTGTTGAGTCTTTCTGCGATAAAAAGAAAGTATTTATTGCAGGTAGCAGTTGGCAACCCGATGAGGAGATTTTCATCCCCTGGCTCAATGAACATAAGGACTGGAAACTCGTCATTGCTCCACATGTCATTAGCGAAGACCATTTAAAACAGATTGAGAAGATGTTGGAAGGTCGTAAGGTGGTACGCTATACGGAGGCTACAGAAGAAAACGTAAAGGATGCTGAGGTGCTGATTATCAATTGCTTTGGCTTGCTAAGCAGTATCTACCACTATGCTGACGTGACGTATGTGGGTGGTGGCTTTGGTGTGGGTATCCACAATACCTTAGAGGCTGCAGTATGGGATGTCCCCGTATTCTTCGGCCCCAACAACCAGCGTTTCCAGGAGGCACAGGGCTTGAAGGCTTGCGGTGCTGGTTTGGAGATTGCCAATGCTGAGGATTTCCGTCGCTATATGCAGGGCTTCGAAGAGCATCCTGAGGTGATGCAAGAGTTGGGCGAGAAGGCAGGTGCCTATGTCAGCAGTCTGGCGGGTGCCACTGAGAAGGTCTTGTCTCAAGTAAAACTATAACTCGTAATAACGACATAACGTTATCACGTAATAACGAAAAAATTAAAAAATTGGCTTTAATCAAATCCTATCGTGGTCTGACGCCCAAGTGGGGCAAGGACTGCTATTTCAGTGAGAATGCAACGATTGTGGGTGACGTACAGATGGGTGACCAGTGCTCCATCTGGTTCAATGCCGTTGTTCGTGGCGATGTGGCACCTATTACTATTGGCGACCGCTCGAATGTGCAGGATGGTTCTTGTATTCATGTCACCCACGAGACGGGACCTACGCATATTGGCAGCGATGTCACCATCGGACACAACGTCACTGTTCATGCCTGCACTATTCACGACGGTGCCTTGATAGGTATGGGTTCTACGTTGCTGGATGGCTGTGAGGTGGGTGAGGGATCCATCGTTGCAGCTGGTGCCTTAGTGTTGCAGAATACGAAGATTCCTGCTGGTGAGATTTGGGGTGGCGTGCCTGCCAAATACCTCAAGCCCGTTCGCCCTGGTCAGACTGACAACTCCAAGCACTATGTGGAGTACGCCAAGATCTTCATGGAAGAAAACCCGGATTGTCGCTTTTAACCTCTTCCATCTTCTCTGCAGAGCAGAGTGTGGCGTTGCGAATTCCTCTTATCTCTAACACCACGTATTCCGACTGGGTGCCGATGCGGAACATACCGCCCCAAATACCCATTCCGGAACTGATGTAGTAGTGGGTGTCGCCACGCTGGTGACTACCCCATGAACACTCGTAGACGGCATCAGTAATCCATGAGATGGGCCATACCTGTCCACGATGGGTGTGACCACTGAACTGGAAGTCGATGCCAGCCTTCTCAGCACGTTCCAGATGATGAGGCTGGTGGTCTAATACGATGGAGAATATCGACTTGTCAATCGTCTTGGCGAGGTCTGCTAGCGTTTTACGTTTTCTATTCATTGCATCGTCGCGACCAATGATAACTAGAGTGCTGTCGATGATTGCAGTGTCGTCCATAAGCAGGTGGATGCCTGCGTCCTTGTAGAACTGCAGGGCGTCGGGTTGTCCGCTGAAATATTCGTGGTTACCCAAACAGGCATAGACGGGAGCCTGCAGGAGGCGAAACTCTTCATGCATCCGTTGCTCCTTTAGTGGACGCATGCTGCCATCAATGATGTCGCCAGCAATAAGTATCAGATCGGGTTTCTCGCTGTTGATGATATCCACCCAGCGATGCAACTCGTCGCGTTGATTGTGATAACCCAGGTGCAGGTCGCTCAGCAGCACGGCTTTGAAGGGCTTGGTGACTTTCTTCGACGCAATGGTTAACTCCTGTCGCACCTTGTGCTTGTAGTTCAGATGACCATAGAGGAACAAACCAAAGATGAAGACTGTAATGCCACCCGCCATCCGCCAGTTATTATATAATAAGGTACGCGGGATGAGATGCACCAGTCGCCCTAAATCCAATGCAAGGAAAAGCATGAACAGGTAGAGTAGGATGAAGATGCTGGAAGTCCCTATCACATAAACCGTAGTGGCCAGTGGCATCGGCATACTGTCGGTAGCTCGTCTGAAACCAGCAAACAGTAATAGGAATGAGGCTACCATCATGGCAATCACGATAGTTTTGACATACCACTTGACGGGTAACAAACACCATACGTGCCACCCGATATACGACAGTGCCAGCAGGGGCAGTAGCGTAAACATCATCATCCACATCATCTTCATTATTTTTGCTTTGGTGGGGCAAAGGTATCGATTTATTTTTTATTCACCAAACAAACAGACAAAAAATAAGCCCGTCATCCCGACGGGCATACATTGCAACGCCACACTCTGACCTTCAGGTCAGAGAATCCAATTACTATGAAAAAACTACTAACCTTAAATGATGAATCTAAAACTATATGAAAAACCTGTTTCTGTTTTCTTGATGCAAAGGTATAAAGAAAACAGGACGTCCGCAAAAACTTTCAGCGAACGCCCTGTTTCTTATTACGAAATCAATTGAAAAGCCTCAATTGATTACAAGTTCGGGTTAATCTTGCTCCACTCAGCAATGGGAGGAACGATGTTCAGCGTAACCAGCTCGTCGCGCATCTTGCACAGGTGCTCGTAGCTCTGGTCGAGCTTAGCATTCTCCTCGGCAGTACCCTGAGGAACCTCGAACTTAGCACCCTCAGCAGTCATGGTGGTCTTCATAGCCATCATGATGTGGTCGTACTTGTCGGTCTTTACGTATGTGCCAACGGGGAAACGGAAAGGCTCACCACCCATAGCAGCACGAATCATCTCGACCGAGAGGTATGCGGGGCTCTGGAATGAACTGCGTCCGCGAAGCTCGATAATCTTGGCACCACCCTTGGTGACATCAACCTTCATCTGCTCCCACTCCTCAGCGGGGAACTCTGCAGTACCGATGATGTCAGTCAGCTTGCGACCAGCAATCTCTACGTGGCTGCCGAATACAGCCATCTGCTCACCATGACCACCATAGGTAGCGCAACCCTTAATCTCGCTCTGCATAACACCGAACTTCTTTGCCAGTGCGCTCTGCAGACGGGTAGTGTCCAGACCTGCGAGGGTAGTAACCTGACCTGGCTTCAAACCAGAATAGAGCAGGGTTACCAGACCAGTGAGGTCAGCGGGGTTGAAGATGATGACGACGTGCTTCACATCGGGGCAGTACTTCTTGATGTTCTGGCCCAACTCCTCAGCAATCTTACAGTTGCCGGCGAGCAGATCCTCACGGGTCATACCAGCCTTACGGGGTGCACCACCAGAAGAGATTATGTACTTAGCGTCGCGGAAAGCCTCCTCAGCGTTGGTGGTAGCCACGATGTTTACGTCGTCGAAACCACTCTGGCGCATCTCTTCAGCAACACCCTCGGGTGAAAATACGTCATACAGACAGATGTTTTTGGTCAGACCCATCATCAGGGCGCTCTGAGCCATGTTTGAACCAATCATACCGGCTGCGCCGACGATGGTCAGTTTGTCATTAGTTAAAAATGCCATAATACTTATTTGTTTACTTAGAAATTTCCAACTGCAAAGATACTAATTATTTCATAAAACATAAATCATTATTCAAAATAATTATGTTATAAATTCTGAAAACCATCGGCTTTGCAAAGTCAGTATGGCAAAACGAACATCACTTTACGGCATTAGGCACCTACAATCTCATTGGCACGTGCCAGAGCGAGGTCAATGTGGTTGCAGATGTTCTCCTTGCCCAACAACTGTTCGAAGTTGTTGCGGCGCAGCACAGCATCTACTTTCTCGTTGACACCAGAAAGGACGATGGTGATGCCCTCTTTCTGACTCATCAGACACATGTTCTCCAAGTTGTGGAGTCCCGTGGAATCGATGAATGGTACCTTACGCATGCGGATGATGCGCACCTTGGGACGACTGCCATAGCGGGCCATGATATCCTCAAAACGGTTACCTGCTCCAAAGAAATAAGGACCATTGATCTCGTATACCTCGACACCCTCGGGGATGGTGAGGTGCTCCAAGTTGCCAGCCTGCATGTCGGCATCCTCATTGAGGTCAATCTCGTCGTAGATGGCCTTAACATCAGTGGTCTCAGACATACGACGCATGAAGAGCAGACAGGAACAGATAAGGCCGAACTCGATAGCAACGGTGAGATCGAAGATGATGGTCAGGAAGAATGTCAGCAAGAGCACAGTGACATCGCTCTTCGGATTGCGAGTCATGGCCAGGAACGAGCGCCAACCACTCATACCGTAAGAAACGACGACCAGTACACCAGCCAGACAGGCCATAGGGATATACTGCGCCAGTGGCATGAGGAACAGGAAGATGAGCATCAGCACGGCAGCATGGATAATGCCAGCCACAGGTGTGCGTCCGCCGTTGTTGATATTGGTCATGGTACGGGCAATGGCGCCTGTAGCAGGAATACCACCGAAGATGGGCGATGCCAGATTGGCAATACCCTGACCGATAAGCTCAGTGTTTGAGTTGTGGTGGTCGCCAATGACACCATCAGCAACAGTGGCTGACAGTAGTGACTCAATAGCACCCAACACGGCGATGGTGACAGCAGGGCCGACAAGCCCTTTGATTGTCTCCCATGAGAGTTCCGGAACAACGGCACCCGGTAATGTTGAGTTGATGCTGAAGCGGTCACCAATGGTCTCGACGCTTGTCACACCAGCATACTGCTTGAGTAACAATACGGCAACGGTCATCACAATGATGGCAACCAGCGAACCGGGTAGTGCCTTGAGTGGTGACAAATGGAATAAACGTGCCAGCATGGGCCATGCAGCAATGATAGCAACGGAAACAACACCTACCAACGCACTCCACGGGTCTATATTACTTATATTAGATAGGTATACTCCCCATTTGGCGATGAAGTCGCTAGGAATGGCGCCCTCAATCGACATGCCCAGTAGGTCTTTTACCTGCGTGGTGAAGATGGTAACGGCAATACCGCTGGTGAAACCGACCACGATGGGGTAGGGAATGTACTTGATGATGGTTCCCAGGCGCAGCACACCCAGCATGATGAGGAACACGCCAGCCATCAGCGTGGCAATGGTCAGTCCCTGAATGCCATACTGTTGGATGATGCCATAGACGATGACGATGAAAGCACCCGTAGGTCCACCAATCTGAACTTTACTACCACCGAACAATGAGATAAACAGTCCGGCAACGATGGCGGTGATGATGCCCTTCTCAGGGCTTACACCGCTGGCAATACCGAAGGCAATGGCCAACGGCAGTGCAACGATACCAACAATCAGTCCGGCCATCAAGTCGGCTACGAAGGTCTTACGGTCGTAGTTCTTGATGGCCGAAAAGAATTTGGGTTTGAAATCTAATGTCTTTTTCAAATCTTTTCTATTCCAATAAATAATTACTTGTTCTTCAACAGGTCACGAATCTCAGCGAGCAGTTCTTCCTGCGTGGGACCCTTGGGAGCCTCAGGAGCAGCGGGCTCTTCCTTCTTACGGTTCAGCTTGTTGATGGCTTTCAGCATCAAGAAGATACAGAAGGCGACGATGATGAAGTCAACAGTGTTCTGGATGAAATTTCCATAAGCCAGTACAGCAGCATCCTCACCCTCGCCAATCTTGAATGACAAAGTCGTGAAGTCGATGTTGCCCGTGATCATGCCAATAAGAGGCATCAGTACATCGTTGACCAGACTAGATACAATCTTACCGAAAGCACCGCCGATGATAACACCGACTGCCATGTCCATTACGTTGCCCTTCATGGCAAACTCCTTGAATTCTTTAATAAATCCCATAGTCGTAATCTTTAAATTGTAAACTATAAACTTTAAACTGTATTTTTGCTAACTGCGTTTTACAATCTTAACCTTGAAACGTTGATTTGCCGCTTTTTCGCTTTTGCTTTTTCACTTTTCACTTAAATTAAGACTGATTTCAAGTGCAAATATAGATATTTTTTTGTAACTTTGTGCCCGAAAACGGAAAAAAGTGCAACAAAAGGCACATTTTTTGATGTAGAAAGCAAATTTATAACTCATTTTTTATAAAAAGATTAAGAATTATGACAAAAGTAGCAATTAACGGTTTTGGCCGTATTGGTCGTCTCGCATTCCGTCAGATGTTCGAGGCCGAGGGTTATGAGGTAGTAGCAATCAACGACTTGACCAGCCCAAAGATGCTGGCTCATCTGCTGAAGTATGACACCGCTCA
>JAEEGG010018301.1_pt1 | contig 14283 bp, 7 predicted proteins | sample 9134161 | NCBI WGS metagenome assembly JAEEGG01 (sample SAMN16246543, study PRJNA631951) | gut metagenome | biome: gut microbiome; feature: rumen; material: CR-attached | host: Bos | place: Iran: Karaj | collected 2018-10
ATCTTTTGCGCAGCTTACCAGCAGAAGAGATGCCAAGGCAACGAACAGAATCCTTTTCATAAATTACTTGATTAAATATTGTGAACTGATTGACTCGTTACTGATGACCCTGCGGATAGTCTCGGCAAACATCTGGGCTACAGAAAGCTGCTTGAGTTTCTTGCAGGGGATTGAGTTACGGTAAGGTATGCTGTTGGTGAAAATGATCTCCTCCAACTGTGAGTTGTCCACGCGTACGGGAGCATCACCTGACATAACGCAGTGTGAAGCAAGGGCGCGTACAGACTTGGCACCGGCCTCCATCATCACGTCACCAGCCTTGCAGATTGTACCGGCAGTATCAACGATATCATCTACAATAACCACGTTCTTACCCTGAACGTCACCGATAATGCGGATGTCATCAACCACATTGGCGCGGGTACGTGTCTTCTGGCAGAGTACCAGAGGCACATCCAGGAACTTGGCGTATGCGCTGGCACGCTTACTGCCGCCTACATCAGGAGCAGCCATAACCAGTTCATCCAGTTTAAGGCTCTGGATATAAGGCAGGAACACCATCGATGCATACAGATGGTCAACGGGAACATCAAAGAAACCCTGAATCTGGTCTGCATGAAGGTCCATTGTGATCAGACGGTCAATACCGGCGGTGCTGAGCATATCGGCCACCAGTTTGGCGCCTATTGATACACGCGGCTTGTCCTTACGGTCCTGACGTGCCCAACCAAAATAAGGAACGACAGCGTTTACAGACTTGGCCGATGCACGCTTGGCTGCGTCAACCATAAGCAGAAGCTCCATAAGATTGTCCGATGACGGGAATGTGGACTGAACCAGGAATACATCCCTACCGCGGATTGATTCCTCATAAGACACTGCAAACTCGCCGTCTGCAAAATGAGCCACATTCATGTTGCCCAGGGGGCAGTTAAGGTAATCGCATATCTCTTTGGCCAGGTACATAGTGTTTGTACCGCAGAAGACCAGAAAGGAATTGCTTGAATCCATTAAGATCTGTTGTTTAGTAAAATTTTACAGTGCAAAGTTACAAATAATTAGGACGCACCCATTGACGGCACGTCCTAATTTAATAATATTTATCAACAGGTCTGTCAGACCCTGTGATTACTTCTTGTAGTAAGGAAGATCACCCTTTGCCCAGTCTGAATTTGAGCCCTCTTCCCAACCGGCATTCTGGGTCAGAACACCCTCTGAGAGGACAATCTCGCTCTCAGGGATCTTAAAGAAGCCACCGCCTGTAGCAGCGTAACGGGCCATGAAATGACCGGGAGCGCTCCACTGGTATGTGCCGGCAACACCCTGGTTCAGGATGTTGTTTCCTTCCTGATTCGTTACAATGACGCTTACCATATCCCAACGGCGCAGGTCATTCCAGCGCAGGGCCTCACAGCAAAGCTCATAACGACGCTCCTTAACCAGATTGTCAAAGCTGTAAGCCACATCGGGCAGTCCGGCACGTGCACGTACTGCATTCAGACCGCTCTTGCCGCCAATGATGACAGCACCGTCGGTAAGCTCTGAGTGCATGAGCAGCACATCGGCAAAACGCAGCCAAACGAGTGACTGGGTAAGACCTGTCTGCTTGTTGTTAGGACCGCCGTATCTCATAGCGTAAGACTCATAAAGGGTTGTGCTGTCTGCCGAGTAGGCACCGCATCCCAGATACTTCTTGCAAAGCAGGTCAGTGTTCTCAACCTCCTTGGCGGCATCACCTGCATAAGAAGGAATCTCAACGGCACGCTTGCAGATTGAGCCCTCACGGCGATAGTCACCTGCATAGTCGGGATCGGCAGCCCAGTCAGTCCACAGGGTCTCGCAAACAGGACCGTTGGAGTAACCGGTGGCATTGAACGGGAATGATGAAGCGCCGGCCTTACGGGGATTATAGAACTCAACGATACGGTTATGACGCTGTTCGCCAGAGGTGAATGAACCCTTGTTGGACATCTTTACAGCAAACATGCTCTCTTTGTTCTCATCGGTTTCCCATACAAGTCCGTTGTCATGTGCATACGGATAACTTCTTGCAGTGTAAGGATTTGTATAAGGCCACAGGTTACGCTGGTCAGTTACCAGTCCGTGTCCGCTGTTGGTAATGCAGTCTGCAAGCCATGCAACAACCTGATCCTTTGTAACAGAACCGCCGCCAACCAGAGGCAGTGAAGTCTTGTTATAGAAACCTGTGTAGAACAGCCATACGCGGGCCATCATACCCTCAGCAGCCCACTTGGAAGCCTTTCCTTCACCAAAGTCGGGATAACGCTTGGCAGGGAATGTCTCAATGGCAGTCTTAAGGTCCGATGCAATCTGAGCGTAAATCACATCGGCCGATGACTTGGGCAGGTTCTCGGGAGCGGTCTTGAGTCTGAGAGGAGCCTCACCGAACACCTGAACCAGATTGAAGTAGTAGAATGCGCGCAGGAAATATGCCTCACCGAGCAACTGGTTCTTTGCTTCAACCGATGACCATGCAGTCACGTTATCCATGGTCTCAATGGCGTTATTTGCGCGGAAGATTCCCTGATAACGCTTATCCCAAAGGTTCAGCAACTCATCCTTCTTGTTGCACATAAGACGGTCGCAAGCCTGCGCACCTATGTTACTCTGGCTGCCGCCGCCCAGACGGTCATCGCTGGCCAGGTCAAATATGAAGAACGGATCACTCTCAGGATCCTCAAGGTTATTGTTCATTACGGTGTAGATACCGGCCACCATCTGCTGAGCATCGACCTCAGTCTTGGGGAAGTTACCTGTATTTTTCTTTGTAAGGCTCTCCGTATCAAGAAAATCCTCACAACCCACCAGACACATTGCACCTATCGCAAGTGAGCAGATATATGTTATCTTTTTCATAACTTTCAAGATATTAAAGTGTTATGTTCAAACCGAATATCCATGCGTTGGAACTCGGATAGTTACCTACATCAACACCTGAGCACCAGGCGTCGCCATTACCCCAACCAATCTCAGGATCCATACCTGAGTACTTGGTGAAGGTGAACATGTTCTGAGCCGATACGTACATGCGTATCTTGCTGAATCCCTTAACCTTGAGCAGACGGTTGAAATCGTAGCCCAGAGTGATGTTTGAAATCTTCAGGTAATCACCGTCCTCCAGCCAGATGCTTGATACCTCTGACATGTTGGTGTTCTTACCGTCACTGAAACGCGGGTAACGGTTGGTTGAACCATCGCCTGTCCAGTACTTGGTGTAAACGTCAGTGCAGTAGTTCTCATCGGGTTTGTTTGAGAAGTGACGGTAACTCTTGGCAATCTGCTGGCCGAATGCGCCGTAACCGTTTACTGACAGGTCAAAGCCCTTGAACTGAGCGTTCAGTGAGAGACCAAGGTTGAAGTCAGGATTGGGATCGCCTATCATAGTCTTATCCTCAACGGTAATCTTTCCGTCACCGTTTGTATCGGCAAACTTGCAGTCACCGGCCTGCAGTCCTGCACCCTGCAGGGAATTGGCTGCATCACCGCCGCAGTTTGCATCCAGGTAAGACTGCTTGTCGGCATCGTTCTGGATGATTCCGTCAACCTGATAACCATAGAAATAACCGATAGGATAACCTACCTGTACGCGGTAAAGCTCATCGGTATTCTGGGCAAGTACGTTCAGACCTCCGTGGATAATACCCTCAGAGTTGGCAATACGTGTAACCTCATTCTTGTTGTGTGAGAATGAAACCGATGCGCCGTATGAGAAATCCTTCATGGGAGAGTCATTCCAACCCAACAGGATCTCATAACCTGTGTTGCGGATATCACCGCCGTTTATGTAAGGAGCGCCTGTACCGTAGCTCTTAAGAGCGGGGGCGTCAACCAGCCAGTCCTTGGTAAGTTTGTCATACCAGTCAAATGACAGGCTCAGACGGTTGTTCAGGAAACGGAAATCGGCACCCAGGTCAAGCTGCTGTGATGTCTCCCACTTAACATCCGGGTTGGGAAGAATATCGGGATATGCACCTGTCTGAGGTATATCCTTGTTGTCAAAGTAGTAGGGAGCATCGAATGCTATGGTTGCCAGATACTGGAAAGTCTTGATGTTGCAGTTACCGTTCTGACCCCAACTTGCACGCAGTTTCAGGAAATCCAGAACGCCCTTGGCCGATGACATGAAATCCTCATTGGTCATAACCCAACCTGCAGATACTGAGGGGAAGTAACCCCAGCGGTGACCGCGCATGAAGTTGGATGAACCGTCGGCACGTATCAGAGCCGAGAACAGGTACTTCTCATCATAGTTGTAGTTTACACGGGCAAAGAATGATGACAGGGCACCCTGCTCCTGCGGCTTGCCTGAAATCTCGGTGTTTGCCACATCAAGGCCCTGAGTGTTGTCAATGTAAGCATGGTCATATGAACCCGGGAAGAGAGAATTTGAGTTCTTGGCGCTTACGCTCTCACCGTATCCCCACTTCTCGACTGACTGACCCAGCAGGATATCAATGTCATTCAGACCGAAAGCCTTATTGTAGTTGACGGTGTTCTCCAACGACCAGCGTGAACTGTAACTCTGACGCTGTGTAACATCATCGGTATTATTGCTGTTGTTGGCGCTCAGCTCATACTGCGGAACATATACGCGTCCCGATGTCTGGTTGTAGTTCCAACCGGCGCTTGACTTTACTGTAAGGCCGATGACAGGACGAAGTTCAAGGAAGAAGTTTGACTGAAGTCTGTAACTCTTGTCGTTCTTGTTTCCGTGGTTGTACTGGATCTGTGCCAGCGGGTTGCGGAAATCCTGGTTGAAGTTCCAGTTATCGGCCTTCATATCCCTGTAAATATAGAAATCACCCTCGCTGTTGTAAGCGGGCAGCAACGGAGTGGCGGTAAGCAACTCACGGACGTTGTTGTTATAGTTGTTACCTATGGCCACGCCGGCCTTGTTGGTGGCGGTGAAGGTGATGTTCTCACCGAATGTCACTATATCACGACCCTGCTTTTTCCAGAGCACATAATCAGAGTTCATACGTGCGGTAAGACGGTCGTAGTAGGGATTTGCGGGATAACCAATGGTTCCCTCCTGCTCAAAGTAGGTGAATCCCAGTGCATAACGGTTATAGTCATTACCTCCGGTCATGGAGATTGAATGGTTCATAATGGGAGCGTTATGGTTGGTAGCCTCCTCAAGCCAGTTGGTACCGTTCCATGTACCGTTCTGAATAAGAGCGTACTGGGTGGGAATCTCGTTGGCAAAATTATACTGGGTTGTACCCTGAATCTCATAAGCCTTGTTGATTATCTCCATGTACTGCTTGGCGTTCAGCGGAGTAACACCGTTGGTGTTGGGGTTCTGGAAACCGTAGTATCCGTCATAGACAATCTGCTGGCGGCCGCCTGCCTTACCCTTCTTGGTGTTTACCAGAATAACGCCGTTGGCGGCACGGGCACCGTAGATGGCGCTTGATGCGGCATCCTTCAGCACGTCAATGCTCTCAATATCGTTAGGTGAAAGGGCTGTGATTGAACCGCCGGGAACACCGTCAATAACGTACAGAGGCTCAGAGTTTCCGATGGTACCCATACCACGTATGGTAATCTTGTAACTCTCACCGGGCTGACCTGAGTTAGATGTAATGTTGATACCTGCAGCCTGGCTCTGAATGGCGCCGATGGCATCGATCGAGTTGGTAGCAGCAATCTTGTCGGAAGTGATGTTCACGGTTGATGTTGTCACCAGTTTCTTACGCTGGGTACCATAACCTACCACAACAACCTCATCCAGGAGTTCAACATCCTCCGAGAGGGTGACATTGATTGTAGTACGGCCTCTTACGGGTTCGGTTACAGTATTGTAACCCATAAAAGAGAACTGGAGGGTAGCGTCCGATGCAACCGTAATGGTGTAATTACCATTCAGGTCTGTAGCCACACCGTTGGATGTTCCAACCTCGGCTACAGCGGCAGCCATAAGAGGCTCACCGGCACCATCCTTTACCTGTCCCTTAACAGTCACGTTCTGTGCGAGCGCACAGACGGGCATAGCCAATGCAAGCAGTATGCCCACCACTTGTTTTTTAAGATTCATAAAAAGGATAAATAGTTAAACAATTATTGGTTAAAAATAAGAAGGTTTTTAAAGGACTAAATCATTAATATTCTGATGGTTTTATCTCATAAGCAAAACAAGTACAGTGCTCCCCGAATGTGAAAGCAATGCAAATATACACAAAGATATGTTACACCAAATTTTTTAGTCACAAAAAAAGGTCGCCCCATTTGAGCGACCTTTTTTATTACCACTAATATAGATTAGAAGTAGAAGTTCAGTGTAACGTTTCCACCTATGTTACCGGTACCAACGGTAATCTGGTTGCTTGAAGGTGATACCAGCTCTGTCCACTCTCTCTTGGCTATATCAACAGTTGAGAAACCCTCAAGATCCTGATATTGAGCCTGATCAAATGAAGCAAGTGCTGTAAAGTTCACCTCACCGCCAATAGACATCTTGGGGATGATGAAATATTCAACACCTACAAATGTTACGATACCGGCATGCATTGAAGCGCCCAGGTTGTAATCCTTGACAAGACGGTTATAAGAGAAACCGTTCATGGCAGGAACAGTACCACCGTTTGACTCAGAAGGAGCCTGGTTGATATCTGTAATTGCATTACCATAGGTATATTTGTCATACACATTGTTCATGGCAAACAAAAGACCTGCGCCGTAAACACCCTGCAGTCTCTCCTTGCCTGCTCTCTTCTCCAGACCAACCATCAGGCTCAAACCTGTATTACTATTCAGGTGTGTGTCAATAACCTTCTTCTGTGAGAACGGATTCACTGCGAACTCAGCATCATCACGAGCATAGGTTTTTGTGTTGGTACGCTGATAAATAAGACCCAGGTTTACTCTGAGTGCTGTCTCCTTGTCAAGAAAATACTTGCCGGAAATAGACATCAGCGGAGCAATCTTACGGAACGGTGCGGTTTTGATATCACCACCCATATATGCCTGACCGGCAAACTCATCAAGAGTGTTGATACCAGCGCCGTTAAAGAACTGGCCAATGTACTGTGTCACAGGTAAGCCGCTGACAGATATTGCATAGTCACCTGTCTTAGGGGTATATTCAACCTCAGTCTCCTGAGATCTGGCGGTAGCAGTGACAAGGGTCAGAGCCGCCAAAACCATTAACTTAAACTGTTTCATAATCAAATCCTTTCAGATAATAAAACAATTATTGTCATTACCAATTCCATTTGTAATTCAGCGCACCCTGTGAATAAAGTACCGGACCTTCCGGAGCATCAATATTATTATTGCCGATACCCTTGATTCCAGCCTTATCCTGCAGTTCGGGGAAAACAGTCAGATCATTAAACTTAAGAGGTACAAGCTCATTGTCTTCTGAAACGAACTTGCTGGTGCTTACTGACGGATAAAGAACTGTGCAGGTCTGGCTCTTCCATTGTGCCTTGTCATTATCATAGTACCTACCTGTAAAGTCTGTGTCAAGCTCGGCCTGAAGTGTAACCTTGAGCTGAGGCTTATTGGTCATACTCTTCCAGTTATCGGGCAGATTAATAGTGAATGAATAAATACCTTCATTATTAGTCTGGATTCCGGTCTTGGTATAATTCATATAAGTATTACCTGAGTCATCCCAAGTCTTGATCTCACAAACCAGCTTCCATTTCTTTTCATCAACCTGAGTCTTGATATCATACTTTGAAGCATCCTTATTCCAAACCCACTGCTGAAGCAGAACCTTACCGCTAACTGAAACTGTCTTTGACATTCTCTCGGCTACGGTAGCATCGGATGTAACATTGAAATCATAAGTCTTGATATCTTTGTTGGTCATTGACTGTGTAGTAGGACCAACGCCTGTGTTATACAGGGCATTGGGTATTGAAACGATCTCACCGGCTGAAACGACCTTCTTTTCTGCATAGAAAGGAACAACTGATACCTTTACGTTAGTAGCGTTAATACCAAGGGGAAGAGTAAAAGAGAACTTACCTTCCTCATCAATATCAGCAAGGAAAGTCTGATTACCGGTTGAACCGCTTACATATGAACTGTTGCCGACTTCAATCTTAACCTGCTTTCCGGCTGCCGGAACAAAGTGTTCCTCGAAGATTACTCCGTTAGCATCCTTGTAAGCACCTGCATCATACTTTACAGTACCAACAACAGCACCATGAGGAAGAGCCTCATTATTGAGGTCGTTGGAATTGAACTCTGATTGCTCTTTTGTGCAGCCTACCAACATAAGAGCAGCCGCAGCAACTAAAAAATACTTTCTCATTTTTAAAAAATTAAAATGTTTGGTAAATCCTTTTTTATAATGTTGCCGCGAATTTAGGATATTAACAATAAAAAACCAAAATTTAATTAAAAAAAATTATCAATAGAACCACTTTACGTAGCAGAAGTCCTGACGGTGAGGCAGGTCGGCGTTCTTGGGATACATGCGGTATGCAACCTTGAACGATCCTGCAAAGTCATTCTTGACGCTGCCGCGGAACGTATAAAGGTTACCGTCACGCTTAACCAGTTCAAGCGGAATAACCTTCATCAGCTTGTCATTGCCGTCGGCATCGGCCCCTACAACTACCATCTCAACGCCAATTGCATCGTCCAGGCCCTTCTCGTCTATGACATACTCCACGTCATAGCTCTTACCGGTCTCGAACTGGCCCTGATTGACAGTCTCGGTCTTGTTGGCGCTTACCACGCTGATGGTATCCCAACGCTGTGCCACAGTCTCCTTCCAGGCTGCAATCTCCTTGGCCTTGGCAAAGTCATCGGCCTGCAGAGTGTGTGAGCGCTCGGCCATCTTGCAGTAGAACTTGCTGAAATAGTCGTCCAACTGACGCTTCATAGTATAGTGCGGAGCTATCTGGGCAATTGAGTTCTTCATTGTAGATACCCAACCCTCGGATATGCCCTCGGCGTTCTTGTTGTAGTACAGCGGCAGGATCTCGTTCTCCAGTATGCTGTAAATGGTAGCGGCATCCAACTGGTCCTGATAAGCCTGGTTGTTGTATGTGCGCTTATCGGTCAGAGCCCAACCGGCACCCTCGCGATAACCCTCATACCACCATCCGTCAAGCACTGAGAAGTTAACCACACCGTTCATAAGGGCCTTCTCGCCCGATGTGCCCGATGCCTCCAGAGGACGTGTCGGGGTATTGAGCCAGATATCAACGCCCGATACCAGACGGCGTGCCAGATGCATGTCGTAGTTCTCCAGGAATATGATCTTGCCCAGGAACTCCGGACGACGGCTGATGTCTATGATCTGCTTGATAAGTCCCTGACCTGCACCGTCATGCGGGTGAGCCTTACCGGTAAAGAAGAACTGTACCGGGTAGTCGGGGTTGTTCACAATCTTGGCCAGACGGTCCAGATCGGTAAAGAGCAGATGTGCACGCTTGTAAGTGGCAAAGCGGCGGCCGAATCCTATCGTCAGGGCGTTGGGATTGATCTTCTGCATCAGTGACATGATGCGTGAAGGATCGCCCTGGTTCTTGAGCCAGCTGTCCTTGAACTGCTGGCGGATATACTCAATGAGCTGCTTCTTAAGGTCGTTGTGCAGATCCCATACAACCTTATCGGGCACCTTATAGATATCCTCCCACATCTTCTCGTTTGACTGGTCGCTCAGGAACTTCTTGTCAAAATACTTGGCATAGAGAGCCTGCCACTCCTTTGATGCCCATGTAGGCATGTGGCCACCGTTGGTAACATAACCCACGTGACTTTCCTCGGGGAAATAACCCTTCCAGATTCCGGCAAACATCTTCTTTGAAACCTCGCCGTGAAGCCAGCTTACGCCGTTTACCTCCTGGCAGGTGTTACATGCGAATGTAGACATGCAGAAACGCTCGCCCGGATCGCCGGGATTGGTTCGGCCCATATCCATGAGTTCGCCCCAACTGATACCCAGCTGCTGTGCGTAACCGCCCATGTACTTGCCGAACAGGCCCTCATCAAAGTAGTCGTGACCTGCGGGAACCGGAGTATGAACGGTATACAGTGACGATGCGCGAACCACCTCCATAGCCTGGTTGAAAGTCAGACCCTGCTTTACGTACTGTGTAAGACGATACAGGTTGCACAGTGCGGCGTGACCCTCGTTGCAGTGGTAGATATCCTTCTTAATGCCCAGAGCCTCAAGGGTAAGCATACCGCCAATACCCAAAAGGATCTCCTGTTTGAGACGGTTCTCCCAGTCACCGCCGTAAAGCTGTGACGTGATGGGGCGGTCATAATCGCTGTTCATGTCGATATCGGTATCCATCAGGTACAAGGGCACGCGGCCTACGTTAACCCTCCAGATAGCGGCATAAACGGTATAGTTGATATAAGGTACAGCCACAGTCAGAGGCTGTCCGTTCTTGTCAAAGACGCGTTCCAGAGGCAGGGTGTTGAAATCCTGCGGCTCGTAGTTGGCAATCTGCTGTCCGTCCATTGACAGGCTCTGTGTAAAGTAGCCGTGACGGTACAGGAAGCCCACGCCGCACATATCGACGTTGCTGTCGCTGGCCTCCTTCATGTAGTCACCTGCCAGCACGCCCAGGCCGCCTGAGTAGATCTTAAGAACGTGTGTCAGACCGTACTCCATGCAGAAGTATGCAACTGACGGACGCTTGCTGTCGGGTTTAACGTCTATATATTTGCGGAATTTGTCATAAATGGCATTCATCTTGTCCAGGAACAGCTGGTCCTTGGAGAGTTCCTCCAGCTTGTCATAACCAAGACTCTGGAGCATCATGATAGGATTGTGACGAACCTGGGTCCACTTATCGGGGTTGATCTCCTTGAACAGGGCCTTTGCGTCCTCGTTCCAAACCCACCAGATGTTGTGAGCCAACTCGTCAAGTTTCTGCAATGCCTCAGGCACACTTGATTTTACATAAAAATCACGCCATGAGGGTTGATTCGAATTGCTAGCTTTAATCTTCATATGTTGTCGAAATGTTTTATCAGTTGTTAGAATAAATTTTTGTCCATGTTTTGTCTACGGCATAATCATAGGCTTCAAGGTAGTACTTTATAAAGTGTTTCCACAGTGCCTTCTCAGCCAGCTTGCCTGCTTTTTTGCGCACCTCCTCACGCTGTCGGAAATCCATCTGGATCCACTTCTCGATCTGGTTGCTGATACTCTGCGCAGCCTCATTCCAATTGCTGTCGGTACGGTGAACCACCTTCACGCCATCCTCAATCTCGGCATCGCGTCCCAGAACGGTATTGACCCAAAGTCCGAATCCCGCAAGGTCCGATGTCACCGTAGGAACCCTGAATGCGGCGCTCTCCAGCGGAGTATAGCCCCAAGGCTCGTAATAAGACGGGAACACAGCCAGATCCTGGCCGATGAGCAGGTCGTAGTATGTCTTGTTAAAGATACCGTCGTTTCCGTCCAGATAGCACGGTACGAACAGCACCTTGATATTATCCTCAGGGGCATTGCGGAATCCCATGGCCTGCAGAGTGCAGATCACGCGGTCCTCGCCCATATTGTGCAGCCAATGCGTGGTAAGCGGCATTGACAGGGCCGATGTGCCAGTATCCTGCATATTGACACGGTCCTGCAAGTCGCGGCGCGGCTCCATTACCCAAGCGGGCACGTTCACGAGTGCCAGGATATGGGCATCGCCCGTTTTATGATTGTCACGCAGCTGGCGCATCGACTCCAGGAACAGGTCAATGCCCTTGTTGCGGAACTCATATCGGCCTCCTGTAGCAAGAATAACGGTCTCATCGCCCCACTCTGTTCCGAACAGTTTGTTGGCAACAGACAGTATCGTGCTACGGGCCTCCTTACGAACTGCTTCGAACTTATCGGCCTCAGGCAGGAAACCGTCCTCAAAACCGTTTACAGTAACAACATCAGGGGTCTTGTCGAGCAGCTGTGTGCACTCACGGGCGGTAATGTCGCTGACCGTGGTGAAGCAGTCAACCTGATGGGCGGTCTGCTTCTCGATGGAGTGCTTGGACTCCATGTTGAGCTCCTGTGCCATCTGGTCACCGTTGTAACCGTCAAAGAACTCATACAGAGCCTTGCCGTTGCCGCAAATGGAGCGGCCAATCGACGTGGCGTGAGTTGTGAATACGGTTGATATCTGCGGAATAAAGTATTTCAGGAACAGCGCACCCAGTCCGGTCATCCACTCGTGTGCGTGGTAAACCACCGTGTCATTGGCGCTAATATTGAAGTTGTAGAAGCTCTTGACAGCCATCGCTGCGGCGTATGAGAACATCGATGCCTCGTCATAATCACCGTAAGCGTGCATTGAATCCACCTTGAAGAGTTCCCAGGCACGGCTGTAGATGGAATTCTTCAACGGGAACATGGTCATGAAGTCTACCAGGAACACTATGGGACGGCCGGGAATATCCCAGTAACCTACCCTGACTTTCAGTCCGTCAGTGTCACGTGCATAGTCTTTCCAGATTGCGTAGAGAGATTTGTCCTCAACAAACAGGGGATTGTGCTTGCCCTCCCAGACATCGGGGCCCACATAGATGAGTGTAGCGCCACTTTCCTCCTTGAGCGTCTTGGCCTGGGTTGAAAGCACAGTGTAAATGCCTCCAATCTTGTTGCATACCTCCCAGCTGACGGAGAAAATATAATTCGGCTTCCTTTTGGTACTACTCATAACTAACTCTAAAATAAATAATCCCTTTTATCAGATTTTACAGGCTGCAAATTTACGCATTTCCCGCGCTAATGTTTACAACATTAACACACTTTTTATAAACTATCAACAAAGGCGGTCCCGATCGGGATCGCCTTTGTCATTTATCAGTTGCACTTTTATTATTTCTTTATGGGAGCGGGAGCGTCTTTGTTGTCCTGCTTGGTGAATTCGGTCTCCATTGCAAACAGGGTGCCGTCTTCGATAAGCACCTCAAATGACATGCCGTCAGCCAATATGACCGTTGCGGTACCGTTCTCGAAATCGCCGTCCTCGGACATCCGGTATTGGCCCGTGGCGTTGATATCGTATTCAGGTCCACGGCCGTCACCGATATTGTAGAACTTGCTCTTGGTAACTAACAGAGAACCGTCTGTAAACAGGAATACACACTCATATGTTACAGTGCCGTTACCTACGTTATCATACTGGTACCAGGCTGCGATGGTCTTACTGCCATACTGTGCAGGCAGGTAAGGCGTAGGATCGCCGTTGTACTGTACTTCACCGCCTTCACCACCTTGCTGGCCTTCACCGCCTTGCTGGCCTTCACCGCCTTGCTGGCCTTCACCGCCCTGCTGGCCTTCTCCGCCCTGCTGGCCCAGATCGGTGGGATCAAGGGGATCAGGGATATCGGCCAAAGCACGCTTGATGTACTCGCCGTACAATCCATCAACTGTCAGGACTCCTTCTGCAATCTTTACCTGATGTTGTCCCATTTCTTTCAGTTCCACAATTCCCAAGCCGGTTTCATAGTCGCCCTCTCTGAGTTTGTAACTACCAGTATCTTTAATATAACGCTCGGGATTCATTCCCACTTCCTCACCAAAGACTTTGTTCTCTGTAACGAGAACTATATTGTCCTCTAACAGGAACACAGCCTCAACTCTTGTTTCACCTTTCTCTCCCTCTGAGAATGAGTACCATGCTACAACAGTCTTTTCGGCATAGGCTTTCGGGAAGAATGCCGGAACCTCATCGCCCTGGTCTTCGCCACCTTGGCCTTCACCGCCTTCGCCTTCACCACCTTCGCCTTCGCCGCCCTGCTGGCTATTCTCGGTAGGATCCGACGGCTGAGGAACTGATTTATTATCCTGCTTGGAGTAGATAGTCACCTGGCCGTCCTCCGTTTCTATACCGGTCAACTTGCCGTCGGCTATATCTACTACTATCACCTTTCCATCGGCGCCTATCAGTTTCAACTTACCGGTTTCAAAGTTTCCTTCAACCCATTCGTAGCGACCTTTTATTGCGATTGCCTTGGTAGGTATGGGACCGTCAGGACCTGTTATCACGCTGTGGGCAGTTGCCACAAATTGGCCGTTTGCGAAGAAGAAGATAGCTGCATTATACTGCATCTCATATCCCTGTTCAGAAACAGTACCAGACTGTGCATACCATGAAGCAACGTCCTTGCTTGAAAAGCCGTTCGGGAAGAATGCCTCAATGCCGTTGTTATCACCGCCTTGGTCTCCACCTTGGCCTTCACCGCCTTGGCCGCCTTCGGATTCCTCAGATGGTTTGGGAACCTTCTTATTGCTCTGTTTGGTAAAAGTCTCTCCCATTGCCAGCATCTTTCCGTCTTTGATCTCAACGGTCA
>JAEEGG010018302.1_pt1 | contig 14283 bp, 13 predicted proteins | sample 9134161 | NCBI WGS metagenome assembly JAEEGG01 (sample SAMN16246543, study PRJNA631951) | gut metagenome | biome: gut microbiome; feature: rumen; material: CR-attached | host: Bos | place: Iran: Karaj | collected 2018-10
TATGAATTAGCGGATTCCCATTTATAGGGTGGTCGAGGTGACAGGACTCGAACCTGCGACAGCCTGGTCCCAAACCAGGAACGCTACCAACTGCGCTACACCTCGATTTTTGTTTGCGGGTGCAAAATTACGAAAAAATTTCGTAACACGCAAATTTTTCCGTAACTTTTTACCTATTACTTGATGATTCCTTGCTCTACGAAGATCTTCTTCAGGGCAACGACGGAGCGATCTACCTGTTCCTTGGTGTGTGTAGCCATCAGGGCGTAGCGAACGAGCGTGTCCTGAGGAGCACAAGCGGGAGGAATCACAGGGTTGATGAACACACCGGCCTTGAAGGCGAGTGATGTTACCAGGAAAGTCTTATCGACATCGCGCACATAGAGCGGGATGATGGGGCTCTCGGTGTCGCCAATCTCGAAACCTTCCTCGCGGAAACGCTTCAGGGCGTAGTTGGTGACATCCCACAGAGCCTGAATACGCTCGGGCTCGTTCTGGATGATGTGCAGGGCTTCCATAGCAGCTGCGGTAGCAGCGGGCGTATTGGATGCCGAGAAGATATAGGTGCGACAGGTGTGGCGCAGGAAGTTGATGGTATCCCAGTCGGAGGCGATGAAACCACCGATAGAGGCCAACGACTTCGAGAAGGTTCCCATGATGAGGTCGATCTCGTCGGTCAGACCGAAGTGATCACAGACACCCCTACCCTGCTTACCGAAGACACCGATGCCATGAGCCTCGTCGACCATGATAGAGCAGTTGTACTTGTGCTTCAGCTCAACAATCTCGGGCAACTTAGCCAGATCGCCTTCCATTGAGAAGACACCATCGACCACGATGAGCTTGATGGCTTCGTAAGGCAACTTCTGCAGCACGCGCTCTAGATCGGCCATATCGTTGTGCTTGTAATGCAGCTGACGGGCAAATGACAGACGGCGTCCGTCGACGATAGATGCGTGGTCGCGATCGTCGCAGATGATATAGTCGTCCTTGCCGACTACCATAGCCAATACGCCCTGATTCACTGAGAATCCGGTAGAGAAGCAAAGGCAGTCGTCCTTGCCGATGAATTCTGAGATCTCTTTTTCGAGCTGCACATGCAGATCGAGCGTTCCGTTGAGGAAACGACTACCTGCACAACCTGAACCGTATTTGTCGAGAGCGGCCTTGGCAGCATCGATAATGCGCTGGTCGCCCGTTAAGCCTGTATAGGCATTCGAGCCGAACATGAGCACCTTGTGGCCACCCATTTCCACTTCCGTTCCCTGCTTTCCCTCAATAGCGCGGAAATAAGGGTACACGTCAGCCTCCATGAATTTCTGCGGCTCACGATAATGCGAATATTTCTCTTGTAACTGTCCCATTCCGATAAGGTATGTTCTATTATTTTTATTTTCAGCGTGCAAAGTTACACATTTTTTGCGAAATCGTGCAAGTTTTTCTTAATAAATGTCGTATTTCGTGTTTTTTTATTGCATTATTACCCGTTTTTCATCCAAAATTAGTACTTTTGCACTGAAATATGGAACAGAAAAAGAGAATTATCTTCATATTGAATCCGATTTCGGGTACTCATTCAAAAGAAGAAATACCTAATTTGATAGACAGCACGCTCGACAAAGAGCAATACGACTACGAAATCAGATTCACCGAATATGCCGGACACGCTGCGGAGATTGCCCAAGACGCTGCCCAGGCACATTTTGACATCGTGGTGGCCGTAGGCGGCGACGGCACGGTGAACGAGGTGGCGCGATCGCTCACCCACACTGACACGGCTCTGGCAATAATCCCTTGTGGTTCTGGCAACGGACTGGCACGCCACCTCTGTCTGCCTCTGGACATCAAGAAGGCCATCCAGGTGATTAACCAAGGTAGGATCGAGACGTTCGACTATGGCGTGATTAATGAGCTGCCTTTCTTCTGTACCTGTGGTATGGGCTTCGATGCCTTTATTTCGCTGAAGTTTGCCGAAGCTGGCAAGCGCGGGCCGATTACCTATGTGGAGAATGTGCTGAAAGAGGGACTGAAATATAAGCCCGAGCGCTACGAGGTGGAGGACGAGACGGGCGCCCATAAGTACAAGGCTTTCCTCATCGCCTGTGCCAACGCCTCGCAGTATGGCAATAATGCCTATATCGCCCCAGGTGCAACGATGAAGGACGGCGAGATGGATGTGATCATCATGGAGCCCTTCGATGTGCTCGATGCACCACAGATGGCAGCCGACCTGTTTATGAAGACGCTGGGTAATAACTCGAAGATCAAGACCTTCCGCACCAAGAAATTGCATATTCATCGCAAGGAACCAGGCGCCATACACTACGACGGCGATCCGATCATGATGGGGTCCGACATTGATGTGCATATAGAGCATCAGGGTATCCGTATCCTGACAAATCCTGAAGCGAAGGAGGATAAGGGGCAGCCCAATTTCCTGCTCAATGCTTTCAGCGATCTCTTTAACAATATAAATAATGTACGTGAGGACATCGAGAAACGAGGCAAGCGGATTCAGAGGGTGAATAAGGTGCTGCTTCGTAAACTCACGAAGCTATGATATGTGGCAGGAGTTGGCGGTAAGCATTGTTTTGGTAGCGGCGGTTGGATATGCTGGATACAGGATCTACAGGACGCTGACGGATAAGAATGAGGCTTGTAAAGGATGTCCGCTGGCAGAGAACTGTACTAAGAAGAAAGGCTGCAAAAACTGCGGATCAGATTGCTTCAAGTGTTAAAAAAAGCCAACAGCAGGCAATTATTCACTAATCACTATCTACTATTCACTAAAAATTATGTACCTTTGCACCCGAATTAAAAATCGGTCTTTTTTTGGTGCCTTGGATGAGTGGCTTAGTCTACGGTCTGCAAAACCGTCCACGGCGGTTCGAATCCGCCAGGCACCTCACTTCAGAGACGAATAATCCCCGCAGAAATGGCGGGGATTATTTTTGTTATGACGGGGATTGGGCGGGATCGTCTTCGAACAGGGAGTCGGTCTCTTTGATCTCTTCCTCGTCGAACCACTTCGAGAGTTTCTTTTTGGCAAGCGCCACCGTCTTGGCATCGACACCATCCCATACCTTCTTCAATACAAAGAGCAGTACGGCGAGGTCGTCGGTGAGTCCTGCGATGGGAATAGCATCGGGGATGACATCGAAGGGACTAATCATATAGCCCAGTGCTCCGATGATGAGGGCCTTATCGGTCTTGCTCACCTTGTCGCTCTTCAAGGAGTAATAGAGGATCAGGGCGACATATACCAGTTTTGCACCAGCCCGCTTAGCAATGCGGGAGATCTTTTTAACAAATTCCGTTGGTGAGAATTTGTCGGAATAACTCATAAAATCGGGTACTTCCATTTCTTTTCGGTTTATTGGTTTTACTTATTGATTCTAATCACACGGATGCCTGTATAGGCGCTGTTAATCTTGAGATAGTCGCCAAGCAGCAGTGGATCAACGAGCACCTTCTTGCGCATCATCGAGGCATGCAGGAAATGCAGACCATCCTCGCGCCACAGGGCAAAACCCAGATGGGCAATGTCGAGCCCTGGCTTGGTGCAGGTGATGGCGATGATGTCGCCGTCGTGAATTGTCTCGCGCAGCAGCTGGGTGTTCTTCACCTTATCGCGTGGGATAAAGAAGAACTTGTTGCCAGACACACGCTGCTCCATCTGACGGATCTCGGGCACATACTCTGGATGCTGTTTCAAAGCCTTATAGGCATCGGGATGGGTGCTCATATAACTTACCTTCACCGTCTGAACGCCAGAGAACGGCGGATTGGGTTTCTGGATGTCAGTGACGATGCCGCGCTGGTTGTTCTGCATAATCCACTCGGTGAAATAGTTGATGCGACTGGGATAGCGGTTGATCTTGCCACCGCGATAGCGCATGGCCGTGAGCTGCTTCAGGTAGTCGGCCCAGGTGTAGGTGTTGTTCCTGGCACAGAGCGTGAGGGCGGTGATGGTTTCCACAAAGGTAGTGCAATCCAACTGACGGGTGTTCACGACCAGACCTTCATCGTCCTGCACCTCTAAGGTGTGAGCCACGTATGGCAATCCGAGGAACTTCTTGGCGAAGAACAGCGGATTAACCGCATCGCCCTGTTTCTGAGCCTCTGTGAGCAGACGACAGATCTTGAGGCTGTCGGCCTGCTGGTAACAGACATGGCCTGCCTTACAGGCAGCCAGACTCAGCCAGAGTCCACATATCAGGAGTAGTTGTTTCTTCATTCTTATATGGTTTGTTGTTGTCTGTATTTCTTCTTCAACATAAAGTTGTACCCTATATAAACGTTCAACGACCCGAAAATATTGTTGGCCGTAAAGCGCGACGTGCTATATTTATTGGTGCGCATGATGAAACTGGCGCCAGCATACCATCGGATATTGTTGTAGACCAGTCCGAAGCGGCCGATCACATCGGGATTGACCTTCTTGAAATCGAAGCCTTTCTTCTCGTCGGCGGTCTTACCATGGCTCGTCTTATAGGCCAGAGCCAGTTGGGCGCTGGCACAGAACAGCCAGTTTTTCGCAAACACCCAGTTGTAGGCATAGCCACCAGACAGCATGAAATCGTTGTAACTGATTTTGCGGAAGAGCATTCCGCTGTCCAACGGCACTGTATGTCCGATACGCTTGTCGATGGCCTCCTGCAGGGCCTCGTGATCCAGTTCGAGGGTGTTATGGGTATAACCCAATCCCGCCATCCACGAGCCACAGCTGATCTTCTGACAGGTAGACTGCGCGAAAGCTGCAGGATAAGAGAAGCGCCGATGATTGAAGATGTAATAGGCGCTGGCTCCTGTGATGCCCACATTCACACCTGCAAAGGGGATTCCCTCAAACAGGTGACCATCGACATCCTTACCGAACTCTGCATCGCGGATCTTATAGTTATCACCCGTGCGACGATAGAACAAGTCGACTCCAACCTGCGAGGAGTAGATGCTCAGGTCGAACTCCTTGCGCAAGCCATTCTGACTGAAGCTGATGTTCTGTATATCGAACGTATAACCTAAGAATATCCAGCGCCAGCCGAAGTAGGGACCGATCTTCGTCGTTCTGTCAGGAGACAGAGAGAGCGACTGTTCATTGCTGCTCAGACTGAAACTCTCATAAGTTCGCGTCAGCTGCATCATGAAGGTGAACTCGTAGTGGTTAGGCTCGATATAGGAATAGTCCTTCTTGTCGAAACCACGAATAGTTCGTATGATCACGCCTTGATCATCGTTTGTCGCCAAGGTGTCAGTGGACAGTGTATCCGTCTCATGGCCCCAGACCATCAGACCATTCATCACAACCATCAGACCTATCAGCAACCTCTTCATGTTTTCACATCAGAATTTGCCCAAAATGCGATCCATCACCCAGTTAACTGGCGTTGCAGAAGCACTGGTGCAAGTGCAGACACCCAGTCCTTGCAGGTGTTCTATCACATTCTTAATGAGCGGATATTGTACGTATGGGGGATTAGGTACGGTGATCTGCTGATCGCCCTCGCTCGTCTGCAAACGAATGGGGGTATAGTCGAACACAGAGAAGCTGACCTGTCCCTCGGTTCCAATAATCTCAATACAATCCTCGCGGGCACTCTCGTGCGCCAGATAGCACCAGGAACCAGAACCTGGCAGGCCGTTCTCGAAACGGAAACAGGCGCTGACGGAATCCTCGGCACCATAAAGACCGCCGCGATTGGCACAGATGCCGCGTGCTTCGAGAATCACGCCGAAGATATCCTGCAACAGATCCAGCTGATGGGGAGCCATATCGTAGAAATAGCCGCCACCAGCAATCTCCGGCTGGAGGCGCCAAGGCAGCGGAGTGCCGTTCTTGATGGCTTCGGCATCAGCCTCACGCAAAGGCTCTGTATAACGGATCTGCACATTGAGGATCTTGCCGATCTGTCCACTGGTCACAATATCCTTGACCTTCTGGAAATAAGGCAGATAACGGCGATAGTAAGCTACAAAACAGGGGATACCAGTCTGTTCGGAGATACGATTGATGCGGGCACAGTCCTCATAGCTGGCGGCCAAGGGCTTCTCCACATAGACCGGCTTGCCCGCTTTCATGGCCATAATGGCGTATGTAGCGTGACTGGAAGGCGGGGTGGCCACATAGATGGCATTCACATCAGGATCGTCAATGAGTTCCTGCGCATCGGTGTACCATTTACGGATACCATGTTCCACAGCATAGGTACGTGCCCGCTGCTCTGTACGACTCATCACAGCTTCGACACTCGACCCTTCAACCTCGCTGAAAGCAGGTCCGCTCTTCTTCTCTGTTACTTCACCACAACCAATGAAGCCCCATTTTAATATCTTCATCTTATTCTGGTTATTTGGGTGCAAAGATACTACTTTTTATTAATTATGTACAGCCAAGAGTCAAGAAAATGTGTTACTAATATGCATTTTTTCTTAATTATTAACTCTAACTCTTAACTTTTTTGTACCTTTGCAGTCGATTATAATGTTGAACGATGGGAAAAGATCATCAAGAAATTCTTCTGAAGCGTCGCAGTGCCCGAGGTTGTATCCGAGACGGACTACAGTTTTATTTTGCCCATTTCAGGCAGATACTCCGACAGACATGGCCCATAACGCTGGGTTATGCCGTGCTGTCGGCTGTCGCATCGGCTATCCCTTTACTGTTTTCCCCTACTCTGCTGCTCTGGGGTACGCTGATTGGGGTGGTGGCAGTGATTCTGTTGTTAGCAGCATCACGATGGCTCCTGCATAAGAAGCAGATAATGCATGCTTCAGGTAAGGTGTCGGTTTTATCATGGCTCATGCATCTGGGCGCTATCATCCTGATTGCCATCGTCTGTCTGTTCGTCATCTCCATCCTGACGCTGTTGACATCGTTGCCCAGCATAATAATGATGGCAGCCAACTGGCAGTCGCAGATGGGTATCATAAATGGCGATCCTGTGGGCATGCCCGATTATGTGCGCTGGCTGTCGTTAGGCGCTTTCATCATTGCAGGATTCTTCCAGGCCTACGTCTGGCTGTCGATCCTCTTCCCCTTCCATCTGCTGAAAGCCTCGATATCGAGTAAGGAAGAAGAGATGAAACAACTCAACAATTTGAAGTGATTATGAAACAGAAGAGAATATTATTTATCGATCGAGACGGCACCCTGATTGAAGAGCCAGCCGACGAGCAGATTGACAGCTTTGAAAAACTGAAGTTTACGAAGGGCGTCTTCCGCAACTTGGCTTTTATCAGAGAACATACAGACTTTGAGTTTGTGATGGTGAGCAATCAGGACGGACTGGGAACAGAAGCTTTCCCAGAGGATACTTTCTGGCCTGTACACAACTTCATCCTCCAGACACTCGAAGGCGAAGGCATCAAGTTCGATGAGATTCTGATCGATCCACACTTCCCTGAAGACAAAGCTCCGACACGTAAGCCTAACACGGGACTGGTGGAGAAATATATGAACAACCCAGCATATGACATCGCTAACTCGTATGTGATCGGCGATAGGGAGACAGACAGAACCTTTGCTCAAAACATTGGTTGTAAATCTCTGATTCTGAATAATGAAGGTATGTCATGGGAGAAGATCGCAGAAATGCTTTTTGCTGGTGAGAGAACAGCTGAGGTAAAACGAACCACCAAAGAAACAGATATACATATCAAGGTAAATCTGGATGGCACTGGCAAATGTGATATCTCGACGGGTTTGGGTTTCTTCGACCACATGCTCGAACAGATCGGCAAGCATGGGATGATAGATCTGACGGTGCACACCAAAGGTGATCTCGAGGTAGACGAGCACCACACCATTGAGGATACTGGTATCGCCTTAGGCGAATGTGTCCTGAATGCGCTGGGCGATAAAAGAGGTATCGAGCGCTATGGCTATTGTCTGCCGATGGACGACTGTCTGTGTTCCGTAGCCTTAGACTTCGGCGGTCGTCCCTGGCTGGTATGGGATGCAGAGTTCAAGCGTGAGAAGATTGGTGAGATGCCTACCGAAATGTTCTTACACTTCTTTAAGAGTCTTAGCGATGCTGCCAAGATGAATCTGAACATCAAGGCAGAGGGCGATAACGAGCATCATAAGATTGAGGGCATCTTCAAGGCTTTAGCCCGTTCGCTGAAAATGGCAGTCAGACGTGATATCTATCACTACGAGTTGCCATCAACCAAAGGCATTCTATAGTATATAATAATATAATAGGTATATAAGAGTTAAGATGATTACAGTTACAAACCTGCAAATACAGTTTGGTAAGAAGGTTCTTTATAAGGATGTGAACCTGAAGTTTACAAGTGGAAATATTTACGGTATTATCGGTGCCAACGGCGCTGGTAAGTCTACCCTACTCCGTGCTATCAGCGGTGAGCTGGAGCCCAACAAGGGAAGCATAGAGATGCTGCCTGGTGAGCGCATGAGTGTGCTGGAGCAGGACCACTTCAAATACGATGCTTTCACAGTGATGGATACCGTGCTGATGGGACATAAGCCCATGTGGGATAACATGAAGGAGCGCGAGGCACTCTATTCGAAGCCCGAGATGAGCGAGGAGGATGGTAACCGCGCCGCAGAACTGGAGATGGCCTTTGCCGAGATGAACGGCTACGAGGCAGAGAGTGAGGCTGCGCAGCTGCTGCAGAATCTCGGTGTGGCAGAAGCCCAGCACTACAAGCAGATGGCAGAGATCTCGAACAACGAGAAGGTGCGTGTGATGCTGGCAAAGGCATTGTTCGGACATCCGGATAACCTGTTGCTCGACGAGCCCACCAACGACCTCGACCTGGACACTGTGCAGTGGTTGGAGGAATACCTGTCAAATTTGGAACAGTGTGTGCTCGTGGTTTCGCACGACCGTCACTTCCTCGATGCCGTTTCTACCCAGACCGTCGATATCGACTTCGGTAAGGTAACTCTGTTCTCAGGAAACTACTCGTTCTGGTATGAGAGTTCACAGCTGGCTCTGCGTCAGGCTCAGAACCAGAAGATGAAGGCCGAGGAGAAGAAGAAACAGTTGGAGGAGTTCATCCGCCGCTTCTCGGCCAATGTGGCTAAGTCGAAGCAGACCACCTCGCGTAAGAAGATGCTGGAGAAACTGAATGTGGAGGAGATTACGCCCTCAACCCGTAAATACCCTGGCATCATCTTCCAGATGGAGCGCGAGCCTGGTACACAGATTCTGGAGGTAGAAGGTCTGAAGGCTGTGGATCCAGACGGAACCATACTCTTCGACAATGTGAACTTTACCATTGAGAAAGGTCAGAAGACCGTCTTCCTCTCACATAATCCGAAGGCCATGACGGCGCTGTTTGAGATTATCAATGGCAACCGCGAGGCAGACGCAGGCACCTATAAGTGGGGTGTGACCATCACCACCGCCTATCTCCCACTCGACAATACCGAGTTCTTCCAGAGCGAGATGAACCTCGTGGACTGGCTCTCGCAGTGGGGACCAGGTAATGAGGTGACCATGAAGTCGTTCTTGGGCAGAATGCTCTTTAAGGAAGAGGATGTACTGAAGCATGTGAACGTGCTCTCAGGTGGTGAGAAAATGCGTTGTATGATTGCCCGTATGCAGCTGAAGAATGCCAACTGTCTGATTCTCGACACACCTACCAACCACTTGGATCTGGAGAGTATTCAGGCTTTCAACAACAACCTGATTCAGTTTAAGGGTAATATTATCTTCGCTTCGCACGACCATGAGTTCATTAATACGGTGGCCGATCGCATCATCGAACTGACACCGAAGGGTACCATCGATAAGCTGATGACCTATGATGACTACATCTACGACGAGGCCATCAAGGCAAAGAAAGCAGAACTTTATGCTTAAATGGCACGATATTTGCTGATTTCACAGTAGAACGTTAAAACATCGCAATTATGGCAGAAAAAGAGATAAATATTGAAGGCGAGGAGACTCTGGACGAGGCTCCCGTTGAGGAAACTGACAAAGAGGCAGACTCTGAGGAAGGGAAAAGTGAAGAAGTGAATAGTGAGGAGACTGCTGAGGAAGCTCCCGCAGAAGAAGCTGAAGAACTGGATCCGCTTGAGAAAGCCCAGAAAGAGATTGAGGAATTGAAGACACAGCTGCTCTATAAGGCGGCTGAGTTTGACAATTATCGCAAACGTACCCTGAAAGAGCGTGCAGAGCTGATTCTGAACGGCGGTGAGAAGTTTATCACAGCCATTCTGCCTATCCTTGATGATATGGAGCGCGCCATCGAGAACGGCGAGAAGACAGATGATCCTGCTGTGCTGCGCGAAGGTATGACACTGATTCACCAGAAGTTCATGAAGACGCTGGAGGCTCAGGGTGTCAGCAAGATCGATACAGAGGATGCCGACTTCGACACCGATCTCCATGAGGCAGTAGCCATGGTTCCTGGTATGGGCGATGATAAGAAAGGTAAAGTGATCGACTGTCTGCAGCAGGGATACAAACTGAACGACAAAGTAATCCGCCACGCCAAAGTGGCTGTGGGACAGTAAGAAGTGGAAAGAGAGAAGTGAAAAGTGATAAGTGATAAGTGAGAATTAAAAGATAAATGGCACAACAGAAAAGAGACTACTACGAGGTGCTTGGCGTTGAGAAGGGCGCTTCGGAAGACGAGATCAAAAAAGCGTATCGTAAGATAGCCATCAAGTACCATCCAGACCGCAACCCTGGTGACAAAGAGGCTGAGGAGAAGTTTAAAGAGGCCGCAGAGGCTTATAACGTACTTCACGATCCAAAGACACGTCAGCAATACGACCAGTTTGGCTTCAACGGTCCTATGGGTGGCGGCGGCTTCGATTTCGGTGGCTTCGGCGCATCCATGAATATGGATGATATCTTCTCCATGTTTGGTGATATCTTCGGTGGTCACGGTTTTGGAGGCTTTGGTGGTCAGCGTCGCGCACAAACACATCGTGGCAGCGATCTGCGTCTGAAAGTGAAACTGACTCTGGAAGAGATCAACAAAGGCGTTACCAAGAAGTTCAAGGTTCGTAAGGATATTCCTTGTCCTCATTGTAGCGGTTCTGGTGCAGAAGCTGGTAGTGGAAAGGAAACTTGCCAGACCTGTCATGGCTCTGGTGTGATCACCCATACCACCCAAAGCATCTTCGGCATGATGCAGCAGCAGAGCGTTTGTCCAGTCTGTGGCGGTGAAGGTCAGGTGATTAAGAATAAGTGTAAGGAATGTGGCGGTACTGGTATTCAGAAAGGTGAGGAAGTGGTTGAGATCACAATCCCCGCAGGTGTAGCTGAAGGCATGGTAGTGAATGTGCCTGGTAAGGGCAACGCCGGTAAGCACAACGGTATCGCTGGAGACATACAGGTGTTCATCGAAGAGGAGGAGCATGATACCTTCCTCCGCGATGGCAATGATCTGATCTATAACTTGCTGCTGGACTTCCCGACAGCTGCACTGGGTGGAGATATTGAGATTCCTACCATCGAAGGTACTAAGTTGAAAGTGAAGTTAGAGAATGGTACGCAGCCAGGTAAGACACTTCGTCTGAGAGGTAAAGGTCTGCCAGCTGTGCAGGGTTATGGCACTGGCAAGGGAGATCTGGTGGTGAACATCAGCGTTTACATTCCCAAGACTTTGAGTCGTGAGGAGAAGAACCTCATTGAACAGTTCCGTCAGAGCGATAACTTCAAGGGCGATAAGCAGACCAAAGACTCTATCTTCCAGAGATTTAAGAATTACTTCAATTAAAACGAGAGCCAATGATGACCTACAACGAGACGTGCGAATTCTTGTACAAGCAGACTCCGATGTTTGAGAGACAGGGAGCCAGCGGCTATAAAGAGGGGTTGGACAACAGTCAGATCCTTGACGAGCATTTCGGTCGCCCCCATCGTCACTATCGTTGTATACACATCGCTGGCACTAACGGAAAAGGCTCTTGTGCTCACACCATCTCTGCCATCCTACAGTCATGCGGTTATAAAGTGGGACTTTACACGTCGCCCCATCTGATTGATTTCAGTGAGCGCATTCGTGTAAACGGGCAACCTATTGAGGAAGAATACGTGGTTGACTTCGTTGAAGAGGAAAAAGACTTCTTCACCCCACTCTCTCCTTCCTTCTTTGAGGTAACAACAGCGATGGCTTTCAAGTACTTTGCAGACAAGAAAGTAGACATCGCTGTGATTGAGGTAGGATTAGGAGGCAGACTTGACTGCACCAATATCATCAGGCCGATATTATCTGTCATCACCAACATCGGTTATGACCACACCCAGTTCCTTGGCACATCGCTTGAGCAGATTGCCATGGAGAAGGCTGGTATTATTAAGAAAGGTACGCCTGTTATTATAGGAGAGGCTTTGCCGGAAACACGTCCCATCTTTGAAGCTATTGCCAAAGAGAATAATGCGCCTATCATCTTTGCAGAGGATCAGAAAGAGGTGATTGATTTCACATCTTCTGCAAATGGAATGTTATACAAGACGGTCAGTTTCGGACAACTGAATGGTGAACTCGGAGGACTATATCAGGAGAAGAACGCCAATACCATCCTCCATATTGTCAAGGCGTTGGAGAATCTGGATTTCATGTATCCTTGTCCTTGCGACGAGCACGTTCCCTGTCAGAACAAAGAAGTCAGGGAAGGTTTCAGCAAGGTTTGTGAGCTGACAGGATTAAAAGGTCGCTGGCAAACTGTTAGTGAATCCCCACTGACAATCTGTGATACAGGTCACAACGTAGAAGGCTGGCGCTATCTGAGTCAACAGCTGAAAAGCGTCAATTGTCAGCAGATGCACATTGTATTCGGTATGGTGGAGGATAAGGATGTGCAGGGAGTGATCGAGTTGCTCCCAGAGAATGCCGTGTATTACTTCACCAAATCAAGTAGTGAACGTAGTCTCTCTGAGAATATCATCAAGTTGTATGCTACCCAGCAAGGCCTTCACGGAGAAAGTTATCCTGACGTTGCTACTGCCTATGAAGCAGCTAAGAAGAATGCTAAAAATAACGATTTTGTGTTCATTGGAGGTAGCAGTTATGTGGTTGCAGACTTCCTCAAAAAGTGCATTTAGCGTTTTTTAATACATAAGAAACATTTTTTTCGTTGATTCATTCGTCTGTTTGAATTTTTTTGTGTTACTTTGCAGACAGTTATTTTTGTAACTAAAAACATTCAAATTATGGCTAATACAACAGAAACAGCGAATCTGTGTGGTCTGAAGAGAGAAAACTTCCAGGCCACTATCAATGGTAAGAAAACAGACCTGTACATCCTCAGGAATCGTAAAGGTTATGAAGTGGCTATCTCAAACTATGGAGGTGCCATTTGTGCTATTATGGTACCTGACAAGGAAGGTAAAGTAGCAAACGTCATCCAGGGTCACGACAGCATCAAGCAGCTGACCAGCGGAAATGAGCCCTACCTGTCAACTCTGATAGGACGTTGGGGTAATCGTATTTGCAAGGGACAGTTCACGCTGAATGGCAAGGATTATCAGCTGGCCCTCAACGATGGTCCTAACCATCTGCATGGTGGTACTGTAGGCTTTAATGCCAAAGTATGGGATGCCCGCCAGATGGGTCCCCGTTCCCTGGCCCTGCATCGTGTATCCTCTTATGGTGAGGAAGGCTTTACCGGCGAACTGGATGTAACAGTTGAGTTTACATTTACCGATCTCAACGAACTGGTGATTGAATATCTGGCTACCACCAACAAGAAGACCATCGTGAACCTCACACATCACGCTTTCTTCTCTTTGGCAGGCACAGCAGATCCAACGCCGACGATTGAGGATCAGATCTGTGAGATCAATGCAGACTTCTATCTGCCGACAGACGACACCGCTATTCCTACTGGTGAAATTCTGAAGGTTGACGGAACACCGTTTGACTTCCGCACACCGAAGACCTTCGGCAAGGAGATCAATGCTGATAATGAGCAGATTAAGTTCGGTCATGGTTATGATCACAACTACGTGTTGAACAAGAATGAAGAGGGTGAACTGAGCTTTGCAGCCAGAATCACTGAGCCTAAGAGTGGTCGTACCCTTGAGTGCTACACCACTGAGCCTGGTATGCAGCTTTATACTGCCAACTTCGCTTCTGGTTACAAGGGCGCTAATGGCTGTACCTTCCCATACCGCTCAGCAGTATGCCTGGAGGCCCAGCACTTCCCTGACACACCGAACCGTCCGTACTTCCCCAGTGTTGTACTGAATCCGGGTCAGCGCTACAAGCAGAAGACCATCTATCGTTTCGGCATTGCAGAGTAATCAATAATCACATTATTAATATAGTATATGACTGAAACGAAGAACAATG
>JAEEGG010018304.1_pt1 | contig 14282 bp, 13 predicted proteins | sample 9134161 | NCBI WGS metagenome assembly JAEEGG01 (sample SAMN16246543, study PRJNA631951) | gut metagenome | biome: gut microbiome; feature: rumen; material: CR-attached | host: Bos | place: Iran: Karaj | collected 2018-10
GCCTCCCTCATCCCTAAAACGACAAAATAACGACCGCCGCCCTCGCCGTGATACTTATCACAGTGAGGCGATGGTCGCAAGTCTTGGGATTTTAGCAAGGGCTGATTAGCCCAGGGTCGAGAATTTTGCTATGACGACTGCGATGCTTACGCCTAAATTTAAGTTTTTGTTTTTATTCTTATTCTAATATCTTACTGATATGATCTACATGTTCTATTACTTGCCCTACAGGGGCGTTGAAATGCGGGGCATAGGTGAAGTTCACCACGCCCTTTCCGTTATATAGTTCCTTCTGCAAGCCAATGAAGAAATCCTTCATGGCCAGAGGCTCCATCTGCAACTGACGCTTGGCGTCAGCTATCGAGTGGTACTTCATGTCGATGAGCGTCGACAACTTTTCGAGGCCCAGCTCCTTGAAGCCGTTGCGAACGTATAGTTTCAGTATGAAATCCACAAACTCCTGCTGTTGTTTCGACAGCTTATTCAGCATATCCTCGCGCAGGATGTCTGCACGACGCTGACGCTCCAGCGGTGTTGTCTCGTATGCCAGATAGGCCAAAACGTCAAGCATGTCACACTTCTCCAATTGCAGGAACCTGCGCATCAGTTCCAGCTTGTCGCGCTGGAATCCTGAACGTTCAAGCACATCGAGCAGCTGCTGGCGGGTGTCTGGGTGACTCCAACGTTCACGCAGATCATCAGCACCATCGAGGAACTGCGGTAGCGCTCCGAAGAGCCGCTTCACATATTCCTCCATGGTTATCAGCTCGTCGCCAAACTGCACACGTTCTTCCCATTGTGTTTCCAGCGTCAGGGCACGCAGCGTCGACAGTTTGACTATCACCTTATTCTTCTTAGGCCCCGGACAGGTGCAGGGCAAATGACCACATACGGGACAAGGCTCAGGAGGCGGCAGTGGTGGACAGGTGCAGGGGTCGTTGCCACATCTCGGGCATACCGTTGGCTTGGGTTTCTTGTTACACGTACATGGATTGTTTCCACAGATGGGACAGAAGCAAGGACCGTTCCATTCCACATCCTCAAAGTTCTTGGCAGCACCCACAAAGTCGTAGAGTGTGAAGTAATACTTCCCGTCAAACAAGCGGGTGCCACGTCCCATGATCTGCTTGAACTCTATCATGTTGTTCACTGGCCGTAAGAGCACGATGTTCCTCACGTTGCGGGCATCTACACCTGTCGACAGCTTTTGCGACGTAGTGAGGATGGTGGGGCGCAAAAGGTCGTTGTTCTGGAACTTCTTCAGCGCCTCTTCACCCTTGGCACCGTCATCAGCCGTCACCCTTTCGCAGTAGTTAGCATCGGGCACTTTCTTCCAGCGGTTGATCATGGCCATGATCTGCAGGGCATGATTCTGCGTGGCACAGAACACGATGGTCTTCTCGTCGGGATTGATTTTCCCTAACAGCTCTTTCACGCGGTGCTCGTCACGCTCCTTCATCTCTATGTTCCCTGCATAGAAGTCCTGCTCAGTATAGGTCTTTTCCTTGTCAATGTCGCCCTCCACATCATCGTTGGGGTTGTACTTGTAGGTGTCTATATTGCTCTCGGCAATCTTTACGCGGAAGGGCGTGAGGAAGCCATCCTCGATGCCTTGCTTCAGCGAGTACTCATATACCGGGTCATTGAAATACTTATAAGTATTGGCATTCTCCTTGTGGCGGGGCGTGGCGGTCATTCCCAGCTGCACGGCAGGCGCAAACCAGTTCATCAGCTCTCGCCATTCACTCTCATCATTGGCACCGCCACGATGGCACTCGTCGATGATGATGAAGTCAAAGAAATCCTGAGGCCACTGCTTGTAATAAGGCTCGCCATGCTCGTCTTCGCACATCACCGTCTGGAATATCGTGAAGTACAGGTGGCGTGCCGTTGGCAGTTTGCCGTTATGTTTCTTGTCGTGTATCAGCTCAGGCGTCACGCGTTCCATCGCGTCCTCAGGGAACTGCTCGAAGTCGTTCTTTGCCTGGTTAGCCAGTATATTACGGTCAGCTATAAAGAGGATGCGGGGCTTTCGTCCGTCGCCTCTTCTGTTCCAGTTCGTCTCATAAAGCTTCCAGCATATCTGGAAGGCGGTATAGGTTTTGCCTGTACCTGTTGCCATCGTCAGCAGTATGCGGTCTTGATCGTTGGCAATGGCGTTCAGCACGTTGTTGATGGCTATTTCCTGATAGTATCTTGGTTCCCTGCCACCTCCACGGTTCATGGCACAGAGGTTGAACTTGTCGCGCCACTCGTTATGCTCTGGGAATGTCATCTGCCACAGTTCTTGTGGCGAGGGGAATTTTTCTACGGGGCCTTCCTTCGAGGGTATGACGTATTCCCCCTTGGCATTCTTCACGCCCATGTCGATACCCCATATCTCGTTGCCATTGGTGGCATAGGCAAAGCGAATATGCAGCAGCTCAGCGTAGAGCTTCGCCTGTGGTATTCCTTCCTCCACAGGTTTCTCGTCGCTCTTGGCCTCTATTACCGCCAGCTTTTTCTTCTTATACTCCAATATGTAGTCAGCCTTCTTCGGGTGTCGGTTTTGTGGCAGCGCACTCACCTGACCGGGCGCAATCTCATACGCCCGCTGCTCGTCGAGTATCTCGCTCTCCGGCACCTGCTCCCAGCCTACTTCATACAGCTTGGGGTTAATCAGCTTCCTTCGTGTTGAGGTTTCGTCCATTATTTAATTAAAATCAAAGTAGTCGCTATCAATGGTTTTTATCTCTATAACCTCTCTTGTAGATACACCAAGGTTGAACTGGAGCATAAACTTACAAAGCTGATGGCCATCAATAAGAATAATTCTTGCTTCAGCTGCTTTGGCATACTCTATTGCTTGGCGTGAGAAGGTTGATGTCGTGATAAATACCCCTTTCTTAGCGTGATGAGGTGAAAGAGCACCCACAAACGCCTGAAGGATGGGACGGCCTATTGCTTCGCCTGAATATCTCTTCGCCTGAATATATATAGAATCCAAGCCAAGGATATCTTCCTTTATAATACCATCTATTCCCTCATCACCTGTATACTTTGTTATGGTTGCTGCATCCTCAATGCTACCACCATAGCCCATCTTTACGAGGAGTTCTATTACTAATTTTTCAAAATCAGATGGGGGTATCTTCTTGACTTTATCTAACAGCTCTGATATTAAAGCCTCTTCCATTTGATGCACAGCATCGTGAATAGACTCTTCTGGGTCAACAGCAAGAGATTCATGGTCTTTCTCTATTACTGCAGAATTAGCCCTCTTTTCTCTTGTCGCATAGAAAAACTGCGGGCTTACATTGCCATATCTGGCAATTAACTCTTTTTCGGTTAATTCTGGTAAGCCCTCAGCGAGAAGCTTAAGCCCTTCTTCTGTAATATTATGATGCCCTCTGCCGTGTGTCTTTGTCAAGCCAGCTTGTCGTAGATACGTCAAAGCCCAATTTACACGACCTTCGAATCGCGAACCACCTTTGTTTAGCTTTTCATCAAGATCTTCCTGAGTTATCTTAAAGACCTCAATCATTTTAGCACGGGCTTCATGATTCGTCCTTGTTGTTCCATCCTTAAGCCATTCAAGGATTGGCAACATAAATTTCTCAAATGCTGGTATCATATTCTATTCAAATACTTTTCTCAATAATGCTTGTTTCAGGTTGTCGCATTCTGCGATAACCTTTTTCTGTATATCCTCATACTTCCGCACATTCTCGCTTAGGGAGTCGAGACGGGCGACGATGCGGTGTTGTTCGTCAACACTAGGATAGTGTATTTGAAGCATATTATATTTTTTCGCACTAATATTTGGTTGTGCAGCCGCTTCTTGATTTAGGGAGACCCAATCAAAATACTCATTCGAATGAGTAATGTAATGTAAAAACCGTGGTAATATTATATCAGTATTCACTCTATAGCGAATCAAGTAGCCAGCAAATAGACATTCACCAAACTCCTTTCTGAAAACAAGTGTTTTACCAACTGTTGCACCAGTCCTTGCGAAAAGTATATCCCCTTCTTTTAAAGGGATTTGTGTCTTTTCGCTATCGTTAGCCGAAACTTTCTCATCGTTTAGATCGCCCCAATCAGTAATATCAGTAATCCTAAGATATCTAACACCATTATAAGGCTTTGATGAAACATTAAGACCATAATCACCCACAATCTTGGATAAATCTTTCAAAGTTTTCTCTTCCCACCCATCTTTAGGCTCCATTGCTTTGGCGAGTGCTTTCTGGAAGAGGGCGCGGGCTTCGCTGAGCTGTTTTTCTGCATTGGCTTTTAGCTCGTCGATGTGGGCGAACGCGGAGTCAAGGCGAGAGACGATGCGCTGCTGCTCAGAAAGGGGGAGAATAGGTATTTCAATTTGTTGGAACTTCTTCGCACTAACTCCACCGATAAGACCTGTAAGGAAAGCATAGAATTGCTTTTTAAACAGGTCAGATTGTACAAAGTGATAAACGAACTTCCCCTCTAATGAACCGCTTTTTGGTTTTATACAAAATAACTTATTTCCAAAACAAACGTTTTGTTCTACATATGCAAATTTCTTTCCTGCACTGCCTCCTTCTGCACATACAAAAACAGAGTTTGCTGGAGCAATCTTGTATTCACTATAGTTTGGTATACGTACTCCATTTTTATAATCTATAGTACCATTTGATGAAACATCTTTTGTCGCAATAAATGGTAAACCTTTAGAAGCACCTAAGAAATGTTTCTTTTTGAAATCTGCATTTATACTATTACCGTTAAAAATATCGCAGACATCCCCTAACTTCTTATACGTCCACCCTTCTTTCATGACTTACTCTTGTTAATGATCAATTCCTTTTGTTCCCAAAGGGCATTTTCCTGTTCACGTAGGGGGGCAGTGAGTGCCTTTATCTGCTTTTTGATTTCATCCAATTGAGCATCTAAAGCATCTAACTTTTCCTTGTCTTCGTCAGATAGCTCATCCTGACAATCTTCATCATCATAGTTATAGGGCTCAGCAAATAAATCATCTCCTTCTTCATTATTGTCAGGCCAGAGATCCCATACCAACTCTTCTCGGATAATATCCATGGCTTCGCTGTTTAACGACTCAATACTATCAAAAATCTCAGCTGGTGTCCGCTCGTCTTTCTCCTCCACCTTGTGCGGATTCTTCACACTAAGGTCGCAGTCGTCGCCAAGCGTCGATACGTCGAGCGTCCACGAGTTTTCGCTGTCGCCTTTCGTCTGCTGAAGCTTCACAAACTCCTTCATGTCGTCCTCGTTCAGGGCGTTCGTCTTGCCAAGGTTACGGCCGGGGTTCAGCTGGTAGTACCAAATCTTCTTCGTGGGCGTTCCCTTGTCGAAGAACAGCACGACGGTCTTTACGCCAGCACCTTGGAACACACCGCTGGGGAGGTCGAGGATGGTATGCAGGTTGCATTGTTCCAACAGCAGCTTTCTGAGCGAGGCAGCATCACCGTTGCTCAAAAACGTGTTCTTGATCACGATGCCCGCACGGCCACCCACCTTCATCATCTTGATAAAGTGCTGCATAAACATATAGGCGGTTTCACTGGTGTTGATGTCGAAGTTCTGCTTCACCTCACCACGCTCCGAGCCACCAAAGGGTGGATTGGCCAATATCACGTTATGACGGTCGCGTTCCTGTACCTGACTGAGGTTCTCGGCAAGCGTATTACCGCGAATGATATTGGGAGCCTGCAGGCCGTGAAATATCATGTTCATCGTGGCGATGATATAAGGCAGCGGCTTTTTCTCCTTACCAAAGAAGGTGTCCTCCTGCAGCGTCTTGTTGTCGGCGGTGCTCTTCACCTGCTGCTGCATATAGGTGAAGGCTTCGCAGAGGAAGCCCGCCGAGCCGCAGGCTGGGTCATACACCGTCTCGCCTATCTGGGGGTTTACCACCTTGACGATGGTACGTATCAAGGGACGCGGCGTGTAGTACTCACCACCATTACGACCGGCATTGCCCATCTTGGCAATCTTCGATTCGTAGAGCACAGTCATCTCGTGCTTATCCTGTGCCGTCTGGAAGTGCAGCTGGTCAATAAGGTTGATTATCTCGCGCAGGTTGTAGCCGCTCGTAATCTTATTGCGCAGTTCGGCAAAAATCTCACCTATCTTATATTCCAAGGTCTTGGCCGAGGTGGCTGTCTCTCGGAAGTGGCGCAACGTGGGAAAGAGCTTCGTGTCAACAAACTGCGTAAGGTCGGGGCCTGTCATGGCGTTCACCGTGTCGGGGGAACCATCGGCCTTCTTGGGCGCTGCCCACTGGCTCCAGCGCATGTAGCCAGTAATGATAGGTTTATAGTCCTTGCCGCTGAGCAAGGCTTTCTCCTCATGCTCGCGCTCCAGATCGTCGAGGTATTTCAGAAAGAGCAGCCACGACGTCTGCTCAATATAGTCAAGCTCCGTTGAGCATCCCGCCTCGTTGCGCAGGATGTTGTCGATAGCGTTGAATGTCTGTTCATATTGCATATATTCCAAGTTTTAAGTTTTTTCTTTAAAGTCCCTGCGGACTTCACAGCTGGCAGGGGAAAATCATATAATATAATTTAGAATGAAAATTCTGCAGTATAAAACTACAGAAGAAATTTAAACGTTACCAGCGGTCTTCACAGGTGGCTGGTACAATCTATTTACTATGATAAAAAACTTTCGTAGCAACACCTTGCTACAGTTCTCAAAGTATTGCATATTGCTGCAAATATCTATGCCGCATCGTCGGCACCACTCACTTCCTGCTCGCCGTCCATATCTAAAGGTAGGGTGACGATGGGGGTGCCATCGATGGGTTTTCCGTCATAGTCGTAATCATACGTGTGCGTCCAGGTGGGGTCTACCTGGATGGAAGGTTCGTCGCTGGGCGCAGCAACTGAGTCGCCAACAGCTGTGCTGTCAGCGGCGGTGCGGGTGTCGTATGATTTCAAGAGTTCGTCGATTGCTGGATCATCCTCCGAGCAAGCGGTGAAGATGCTACCGAGAATAAAGATGAGTATCAGAAGGGGCAGTACAAATTTACCCCCCCCAACCACGGTTCGTAACATACCTATGATATGGTTCTTCATCATGTTCCTCGATTTAATTGTTTGCAAAGATACAACATTCTGTTGAAACTCCAAAGAAAATAAGGGAAAAATGTGTTTTACACCGCAAACCCTGAATATGATTGAACATATACCCCACCAAAAGTAACAAGTAACAAGTAACATTTTACTAAAAACGGAAGTGTTAAAATGAAGATAAAACACCATTTTACTTTTATAGACTATATATATATTATATATATAATATATATATAGTCTATAATGGTCTGAAAGACCTAAAATGTTACTTGTTACTTGTTACTTGTTACTTTTCGTTTCCCCCTACAAATAGGCATTTCAGAAAATTGCAGAGGGGAGGTGACCGTGTTAAAATCTCTGAACGACTGTTAATCGACTCGGAAATCGGAGGCGATATTTACCACCGATTATTTGTTCGCCATAATCTCCAGACAAACTCATTCTGAAAAATCCTTTCTGTGAAATAACAATTCATGGAAACATAATTCTAAAGTCTACTGAGCTTGCTCAATCATAGCGGTGTGTACTTTTTGTGGCATGGCTACAGAAAGTGCGTATTAGGCTACACCCTTCTACGGAATCTATGTGCGGTATTGCAAGCAATGATGAGTATCAGGTAGCTCTGCTTGGAATCTTATTCTACCCACCTAACCACCCTAATACTTACTTCATAAAGCAAGTAGAGCGGAATAGTGACTAGTATCAATGTCATTAAATCAGGTGGAGTAATAATAGCAGCTACTAACATGATGATGACAAAGGAATGCTTACGGTATTGGGCAAGCATTGCTGATGTAATGATTCCCATCTTTCCGAGGAAGAAAGCGATGACAGGCAATTGAAACACAACCCCCATAACCAACGTCAACGACACAAAAGTAGAAATATAAGAATCGAGCGTGATATTGCTTACGACCTTTGCCGATACACTGTAGGTTCCAAGGAAACGAAAGGAGATAGGAAACAGTACGAAGTATGACATCAGCACGCCGAGGATGAACAGGACATAGATAATGCTTGCCAGTTGCACGGAATATTTACGCTCATTCTCGTAAAGTGCTGGTGATATGAAGCGAAACAACTCATATAGTATAAAGGGAGAAGCCCCGAGCAGCCCCAAATACACAGACGTCGTGATGTGCATCATAAACTGGCTTGACAGGTCTGTGGCAATCAGATTGACGTGAAACTCATTAAAATGGAAGTCAACACCTATAGCCCGCATAGCAGATTCTATCACGCGATAGGTACAGAAGTCCCATTCACTCGGTGCAAGCAATATCACCCACACCGTTTCTTTGAAACAAAAGACAATCATTGCGATAGCACCAGCCACCGCAATGATACGGAATAACATTTGGCGAAACACCTCTAAGTGCCCGCCAAATGTCAATAGTTCGTCATTCTTTGATGACTTCATCAATACCTTTCTTGGACTCCTCAAATTCCTTCTTGACTTCCTCGAAAGGCTCTGTCACCTCTTTGGCACCTTTCTTGAATTCGCTGATGCCTCGTCCCATGCCACGCATCATCTCAGGAAGTTTCTTTCCACCAAAGAGTAACAAGGCAATGCCAGCGATAAGCATCAACTCCGTCGTGCCGATAAATAACAATTGAGTCATCATGTCTTTCCTATTCGTTTGCTACCAATGTAATCTCGCATGTCTGGAAATTGATTTCCCAGTTGCCTTTCGGGTGACTTTCCCAACCATACTGTTTGGCTTTATCATCCCACCACTGCTGGAACTTGGTACCGGTCTCTCCCATGTCCTTTACCAGTTTCTCATACAGCTCACCGTTGTCTGCGGTTAGAATCTTAGCCAGTTCTGTCAAGCCGTTCTTACGCTCGAAGAGTTTCTGAATTTCGTCGCGCTCTTCTGGGGTCACTTGCCCCACAATCTTTCTTATTTCCATCTGTTTACAATATTAAAAGGATCTAATTCTTTCATTTCTTCAATGGGGTGGCTATCCGACAGACGGATGCCTGCCTCGTCAAGTTTCATTTGTAGCTCACGCGAGACGTTGCGTTCCAAATGCGCTACCACACACTGCTGGTGCGACGGCGTATTAGCATCCATTGTCAATCGTTGGTTCATCCAAATGCAACGCCTACACTGGTAAGCATCGCATTGTCGGCAAATAGGCGCATGGTCAAGACGTAAAAGTTGAGGATTCTTGATGTGGAGTCCACTCTTTATGTCACCCAGGCTCTGCTTTTCATCCTCGAAGTAGAAAGCAGGACATAGATAGAACTTTCCGTTTGGCGCCAGCGTCACATTGTTATCGCCTGCTCCGCAGTTGTTCATCTCTGTCAGCATGAGTCGGTCGGTCAACAAGTTCAGCTGTGCACTTCCGCCTTGTCGGCACATCTCTATTACACTATCGGCCAAGGCTTCCAATGCCTTTTTGTAGCTGTCAATGTCATCGTCCTTGAACTTATCCACATCAGTAAGAACTACGTTAAGCCGTGTCATCCGTCGCAGCCAATCATTGACTGTCGTCACATGTCCAGTTAGTTCCTCAAAACTGCTGTGTATGATACACGTCGCATTTTCAGGCACCTCGTCATCCCATCCGCTTAAAACAACGACATCTGCTACCTCAGATTTCGCGACGGGCTTAATGTCCGTATGATCAATACAGTCTATAGCCTCCAAATACTCGGTAGGTAGTTCATAATCGGGATAAACAAACTGTACGTTCAGATTCTCCTTCATGGCGAACATGATACCAGCCTTCAAATCATCAATACTGATGAGCCTGCGTTCTTTACGGTTCGCTTCATAATGACAATACGAGACACTCGTGTCATCTAATAGTATAATAAGGTATGTCAGCATATCGGCTCCTTCACTTTTGATTTCTGTTTCTCGTACTCTTCACGCCTGCCTTCCAACTCCAGTTTGCGGAACAATTTGTTCCAGTAATAGTTGTTAGCACGGACACGGGCCTTGTGCATCTTGCAGATAGCAGTAGAACGCTGAAAGACCGTATGTGTCTCTGCAGCATCGTAATTCTCTCCCTGACACCAGGCACAGCCACTTGCTACCTCACAGTCTATACACTCCTGTTTGCTCTGCGTAGTGCGGTCGAGCGTCAGGAATGGACGTAGCTTGTTTTGATCTATGCCGTCTCTCACATTGCCTATAATCCATGCAGGTTTGCTTCTCAGCGAATAGGCTGCAAAACGGGTGCATGGATAGAAATTACCAGCAGCATCGATGGCCAGCATCTTTCCGGCACCACACCAGTTGTTGTTATCACGGATATCCATGGGCTTGCCGATAAACTCCGCATAGAACGAACAGGCGTGGTCTTGATAATAGCCGTTGCCGATGATAGCGTCTGCCAATTCCGTCAGTTGCTCTTCAAATAACAGGTCATCACCTTCTTTCCAAACATCCTCAAACACACAGTTAATATTTACTTCCTTGATGCCAAGAGAATAAAGATGCAGTACGCTCTCCTTAATATAGGGAATGTCTGGCGAACTAATAGTCACTTTTGTCGCTGCCCCTGGAAACTGCAAAAGCCATAATGGAATGTTCCTGACCACATCTTTGTATGACCCCTTCTCCGAATGCTTGTACACACGGTTTAGGTCATGCTTCAGTTCTGTTCCGTCAATAGTAATGCCAATGCTCAGGTGGCTGTGGTTCTTCTTGATAAACTGCTGAACCTTCTCATCATGGTAGTTGATACCGTTGGTAGAAAACGAGAAACGGTAGGAGTTGAACCAATGGTGGTCTCTCCTGTACATCTCAGTCTTCAGGTAGTCGCAAATCTTGTCTATCAGTTCAATCTCCAAGAAAGGCTCACCGCCAATAAAATCCCAGATTACAGATTCTTCGCGGAATTCATCTTCTCTATCCAATATGTAGTCAATGGCATCCCTCGCCACCTCCCATGTCATTCGCTCCTTTGAGTTCTTTCCCACTAAGTAGCAGTACTTGCATGCCAATTGGCAGTCCTTCGTTACGATGAACGTGATGGACTTGGCCATGCCATTCTGCCAACCAGAATCGGAACTTTTAATACCCTTTTCCATTTTTATTTTGTCCATCCCTGACAAGTTATTCTACAGCTACCGAAGCATGTATCATTACATGAGGTGAAGCAAGTACCAGTGCAAGTAGTTACGCATGTTCCTCTACACGTGGAATCACAGCCGCCAGTACAGCTAGATGAGCAATCATTGGAACATGCTCGCACGCAACCGTACTCACAGCTTAACTTGCAGGCTGCAGTACACCCAGAACAGCCTCCACTACATCCTGAGCCACATCCACCAGTACATGTACCTTTGCAACCTCCGCTACATCCACTTGAACAGCCGCCAGAACATGTTCCTTTACAGGTCGAAGAGCATCCTGTAGAACAGCCACTGGTACAATCGCTAGCACATGTGTCTGCACAAGTCTTTGTACAGGTGGTTTTGCATCCACCAGTACAACTTGAAGAGCATCCACCAGTACAAAGAGATCCACATCCTCCGGTACAATCACTTTTACAACTAGCTGTGCAACCTTCGCATGCGCCTTTGCATGATGTACATGCAGTCTTACATGTACTAGTACAGTCGCTTGAGCAGTTGGCTGTACAAGTGCCGTTACAAGTAGAAACGTTGCCATCATTTCTTTCTGCAACAGGACGAATAGGTAAGCATTCAATACTTCGATCCGTAGTGGCAGTTATGTAATCTTTAGGATATATGCACAGAACTGTTGATACATATTCCTTTACTTCGCCTTCGTAAATATATCTATGAATTTGCAATCCATCTGCAAAAATCCATTTATATTTTCCATTTAAATAGCTTACCACGTCACATGCATCTGCCCATACATTTCCTAACGCAGCTGTACCATCAAAAGCTGCCAAATTACGCATTAAAGGAAATATGATACTTTCTCCATTTAACTTGCTAGTAAATTTAACACCAGTACTAGTAAACACTATATTACACTTCCTTACCAATTCTTCAAATTCATATCTATGAGGCATCCTCCATTTTCTTCCCCATTTGTTCTTGGCAGTGTCTAAATCTGTACCACTGATAGAGTCATCCTTACTTAATTTCAAATCCTTCAAACGATTTAGCCAAGCATCATCATCAGTTTCGTCTGGGAACACGAACGGGAATCTAGTTCCTGGATCATCGGTTGACGAAGAGCCAATATTGTACTTAGCCCATAATACGCTTAAGCCAAGATCAACATATTCATGGCTATCAATTGAACCTGTAGTTGGTTTACCCGTTGCAGATCCCTCGCATGTTGAAGAACAAGACCCTTCACAACCTTCTCCACATCCCCATGAACAATCCTGTTCGCAATTATCCATACATGCCGCTTCGCAGCCATCGCATCCACCGCACGATGTCAAAGTGTTCATGACAACAGTCGGCCCAGCGACAAATACCCCCAACATAGGTAATAACCCCTTTGCTGTCTTTTTAAAGAACCGTCTGCGGTTCATCATTTCATTGTTGTCCATACGCTTTTTCTAGTTTTGTTCGTTTAGTTTAAAATACTGAAAGAATATGCATAAGATAAATCACAAAGAATGGCGTGGCCACTTTTATGCACTTACCTAAGGGGCATGTCTGGAAATTGGAACCCCTACTACCGTAATAAGAATGCTCCACGCCATGGCGTGTGCATAGCTGCACGGTAGTCAGGGATGCCATCTTCTGGCCTTTCCCCTTTGCTTCTTAAATCAAACTATTCCAAAATTAGTTTTCCAGACCTTTTCGGTAAAGTGCGAGATAATAAGCTAATGCATCTATGGCTCGGGATTTCTCCCCCAAGCCGTTGCAAATATAGTAAAAAATCAGCAAATTGACATAATCACGAAAGAAATTCGTTAAAAAAGTTGCATATTTTAAGAAAATGTGCTATATTTGAACCACCAACAAGAAGATTCTCGGATAAAGTGTCCGAAATCTGCGAGTAAGCGAGCGTCATAAAAGCGTGCTTTTAAATGACCGAGCGAAAGCAGATTATCAATGATCAGGTGACGGTTCTTCGCAAGCGAAGCGGCAGAGCCGAGCGCTGTGATTACAATACGCTACTGAGCATTCCTATACCACTGCGAGTGAAAGCGTAAGGCATATGTTTTCGATGCTGTCCACGTCCATTCTTTAAAATCACATTTTGTGATGTTAAACGCTCATTGGTATCTTTATCAACAGGGAATCAGCTACTGTGATTCCAAAAGCCTCATCCATACGGATGGCGCTCTTCGTAGTCTATGTCTTCTATGAGCTTTCTTAGCTTTTTTTGTAGCGTCTCAACGATGTCAGGCTCCTGTAACTTGTCAAGGATGGCCTGTTTGTTTCCGAACCCGACAACCGTCTCCGCCCCATACGGGAAAGGATAGTCCATGGCGGCCAGTTCCAGGTGGCGTCTGTCCTCATGACTTGATCCCAGTGTGGTCACCTTCAGGATGATGTGCGACAGTCCGATGTTCATCTCACTCACGTCCTCCCGTTCATATACCACCTCGAAGCTTCCCGTTTCCGGCACATTCTCCTCCACCTTCGTCAACAGGTTGGCTACTATTTTTCCTAATAGTTCTTTCATAAACACTACTACTCCATTTCGTTAATCCAATAAAGTTCAATAAGTGACTGTTGCTGTTTCCCATTTCGATTGAGGTATGATAACACCATATTTTGCTGCTTCTAATCTGGTTTTTTCCATTTGTTTTTGACATTTACGAAGATGCATTTGATTCCCGGTATAGCCTATGCCTTTTACATAATCAGAGTTTGACTTACCCTTTATATTTCCTTTGTTATCTTTTGTGCTGTATCCGCCCGATGTCAGATTTCTTACGGCATCTTCAGCATACTGTTCCCATTTTCTATAGCTTGCCCGATATTGTTCTGGACTCAGTTCACCATTATATTCATTCTCTTGGTCTTCCGGTTCTGAATCTTCGGAATTCATATTCGCTCTTGCCATAATACGGGATTCCAGCAAATCTGGGTAATGAGTAGCATACCACTGGTCTATTTCATATTCAGTAGGCTGACGTCCATTTTCCTTGGAGAATTCTCCCATCCATGCCAGTTGCTCTCTAAACGCATTCTCCATTCGCTCTTTGCTTTGTTGAACCTGCAACATCATCTGATTAGTCATTTGATTGAGTTGAGCGTTTCCTTGCGCCATTATTTGATTTATTCTAGCGTTTGATTGGGCAATGATTTGATCGGAACGA
>JAEEGG010018306.1_pt1 | contig 14281 bp, 11 predicted proteins | sample 9134161 | NCBI WGS metagenome assembly JAEEGG01 (sample SAMN16246543, study PRJNA631951) | gut metagenome | biome: gut microbiome; feature: rumen; material: CR-attached | host: Bos | place: Iran: Karaj | collected 2018-10
GAGCCTATATTTGCCGGTACAGAGCATATTGTCTAAAATGCTGTTAGTATTGCACTTCTGGGCTCTGTTAATTCCATGATTCCGAATTCTCTGATCAAACTTTGTCAAAAGCCGGTATAACTATAGGATTTTATGGCAATGAAAACATTTGCATATTTCTTCAGCAAAGAGGCATCTGCCAAAAAAAATTGTTAGTAGATGTGACATTTCGTTATGCCATTTGAGTGAATACTCTCTTGGAGCATTGTATCCATCATTTCCAAGTTTTAAGATATTCCTTAATCATGAACGCACAGAAATAAGGAAAGGTGATAATTCCTTCTGCCTTACCTATATTGAAATCTCCCAGCTTTATGCCCTGATGGATATCGCAGTAATTCTCGCTTCTGATAAGCGTTGCCAAAGACTTTGATCTTTTGTCGTTGGACTTAACCTCCACCGGAATAAGCTCATTTTGCGTTCTCACAAAAAAATCCTCCTCCAAAGTGGAATTCTCCTTCTTGTAGTAAAAGAGCCCCAAGCCCTGCTTTACAAAGGCTTCTGCCACAAAGTTTTCATAAAGAGCTCCCTTATAAACCCCAAGATTCCTGTTTGCCCTTAAATCCTCCTGAGCTTCATCATCCAGAGCCGCCACCAGAAGCCCGGTATCGGGATAATAAAGCTTAAACCGAGACATGTCCTCGTTCCCCTTAAGGGGAAGTTCCGGGAAATGGAGACAGTAACAGGCCACCACCACCCCGGCATCAATAAGCCATTCAATGAGTGCGGTGCAAAAAGTCACCACCCCTTGGCCAAAAACACGAATCCTTAGTATCTGCAACTCGTTAACTTATTAATCAACAATGATAAACAAACCTTCCATGATCAATTGTCAGCTTTTATAGTATCGGCTATAATACGTAATATAACCAGTATTGTAAGGTATCTACTATGGCTGCCCCCGTAAAATCCTGTTACAACACCAGTGTCGGAGAATTCCTTTTTGAGGATGACCCTGTATTTTCCGGTAAAGAGCACGAAGCCTTTCTGAAGTGCTGTGCCCCCCTTTCGGTAATGAGAGTCTGTGTGAATGCAGCAGCCTCAGATTCTCTGGTCGCCGAGTTGGCGGCGTTTGCCAGAAAGCAGTATAACTACAAGGTTTATGGCGATGAAGACGTCCAGGAGAATAACAAGGGCGCCGGCAGATACCCCATCAGAATGCTCATTACCATACTGATACTAAAAGAACATTTGCATCTTTCCTTCCCGGAGACTGCCGAGCGTGCTCTGTATGACTTGAGATTTCGTTTTGCCCTGGGTATTGAGGCTATCCACAAACCCGTTCCCGGAATGAGCACAATTAAGCATTTCTCCGGCATGGTGACAGCCTTCAACGAACACAAGACAGAAGAACTCGGAAAGAAATACAGCATCTGCAATGAGATGATCGCTAACCTCGCCGAGTCAACAATCAAATACTTTGATAAGCACAATTACACCGCCACGGTCAGACTTGATTCCACACTGGTAGGTTCCAACATTTCCAGCCAGTCAAGGGTTGAGATTGTTACATCCGTGCTGCAGAGTTATATTGGAAAGCTTCAGTATGAAGAAATTTGCAAACTTTCCATCTTCGGCACGGACGACTGGGACTTAATTCAGAAGGTTTTTAAAATCGGCGGACAACGGATAACCTACGAAATTGAGGGGGCCGGGAAAGCGGTTATGCCGTGGCTTGGCTTCTGCCTCGATTCAATTGTCAAAGACGTTGAAGCGAAAACTGTGAAAGAAACTCCGGAGTATTTGATTTTGGAACGTGTCTTCTATGAACAGTTTGCGCCGGACAAAGACGGGGTCTTGTCTCCCAAACCCGGAAAGGATATCAGTCCTGATTCATTGCAGAATCAGAATGACCCTGACGCTTCCTTCAGAAAGAAATATGCTGCTCCGGTACGCGGAGAAAGCGTCAATATTGCCGAAATCGTCGGAAAGCATGAAACAGTGACTGATGAGAATGGCAACAAAGTAAGAATTCAGAAAGCTCCGCATGTGATAACCTCAGTCGATGTCCTTACCGCAACGGCAGATGACACGGAGTTTCTTGATCCTTCGGCTGATGCGGCCATTGAGATAGCCAATGCCTGCGGCCATGAGGTGGACACGATTGAAGGGGATGGCGGATATTCCGGAATTGACCAGAGAAAGAACATGGAAGACAAGGGGCTGACTCTGGTAACAACCGAACTCAAGGGGAAGGAAGCTGCCTTTATCTACAGCCTTCAGGAAGACGGAACAGTCCTGGTAACGGACAGAAGCAATACTGACATCACCTATACGGCCGTTCCAGTTAACACCAAAGACGGCTCCAAAAAATGGAAATTCACAACGACTGATGAGAATGGCAAAGAGAAGACCCATACCATCACCGAAAGAAATCTGGAAATCCAGAAAATCCGGGAGCTGCAAAAGGATATTCCCGCAGAGACCAAAAAGCTCCGCAACAATGTTGAGGCCTCCGTCAGGGAACTGAAGCGGGGCACATATAACGGGAAGGTCAGATACTGCGGAATAATCAGAATTCTGTTCTCCATGTCAGCTAAAGCAGTGGGGATCCAGACAAGAAGAATTTTTAATTTCTGTAAACGGTATAGGATAGATCTGTCCGAATTATGCCAAAATTGGAAATAATAAGGGAAATATACGAAGAAAAATGACTTAATAAAGCCTATATTCCCATAATTTGGGCAAAATATTAAAAATAATTATACTCTTTATCCTAAAACCTCAAAAAGTGACTTCTTTTTGGATTTTGGGTGGGGAGATGAGGCTCGATTTTAGCTTCAAATGGATTCTGCGGACTTTTTGCACTGCACTCATTGATAGTTTCTATCTTGAAAGACAAAATTCCTGATGAATTACTGACAGACTCTAATATTGTATTAAGATTATCTCAAGATGATAAATTATTTAAAATTGAAAACAAAAATTCAGCTCCAATCACTTACCAACGTAAGCTAGCAGTTTAATCAAGTAAATAGTTGTCAATTTAATATAGTTATTTTTCAATAACCTTGTTAACATATACCCTAATAGTGAACTATCTTTAGCATAACTTTAAGATAAACACAATTTAGCTCTTTACATGAGAATGTTTTATGATCAATGATGACGAAATTGACGAATTTTCAATAACTGAAGATCCTAAATTTTTTCAAGAACTAACTGAAGAGGTATGGAAAGAAAATTTTGAGAAGGTTGGCTACATCTATATTGGAGTTGGTGACGAACCTGAAGGATGTACTTCACGTGTCTACAAGGATAAGCATCGAGAGATTGTTGGCCTGGGAGATAATTACAAAATAGAAGTAAGGTCAGAAGCACCTGATTATGATTGGGAGAAAGCTCTTTATGAACAGGCCTGATCATAGGAGCAGGTTAATACTGTTTGCAGGGCCTAACGGTTCTGGAAAAACCACAATAACGATAATGATAAGCAGACACAAATTGGTTCCAAAGCTATATTTAAACCCTGATGACATAGCAAGGGAAATCAACCCCGATGATCCATGGAAGGTGAGACTTGCAGCTGGCAGAAAAGCAGCAGAACTTAGAAAAGCCTATTTGGAAAGAAACAAATCATTTGCTATGGAAACTACATTAAGCGGAGCCTTAGGGCTCTCTTTTATAAAAGATGCCATTTCCAGAGGATACAAAGTTACGGCGATTTTTGTGGCTGTTCAGGGAGTTTTGGAAAATATTGCCAGAGTAGAAACACGAATTAAACAAGGCGGACATAGCATACCTCCTGATGTTATAGCAAGAAGGAGAGAAAGATCACTTAAAAATTTACCTTTTTTAATTGATAATCTCTCTCAAGTCATTGTTATTGACAACACCAAAAAACCAAGAACTATTTTTAGTAAAAATGATAAAATAATTTTCATTTCTAGCGTTTTGCCAAATTGGTTTACTTCAAGCATTTCAAATGATAAAATAAAAGAATATCATTTAGAAGTAAGTAAGCTAGACAACATGAAAGATTGTAAATTGAAGAAATGAGTAAGTCATTATAATCAGCTCTCTCTCCAAGAAATAACTATAAAGGAGAATGTTCTTATCTACATTTAGCAGAACATAGAACGTCAGAAACATTCTGATTAATGATACAAAAGCAGATGGTTTATAATTAAAGAAATAGAATCCTGATCACTGATTAATCCGATTCCCGACAGTGCCTACCGGAAATCCATGATTACTTTTCAGATGAATCATGGTTCCTTCTGGATACGAACAGGACGTTAGATTTCAGCTCTGTACCTATATTTCAAACTCAATCGTCATAGAAAAATAAGTAAGAAGAGCTGTAGAACAACTGAGTAGCGGCTGATGATTCTTCATGATGCAGGAATACAACAAAAAGCCAATTATGAAAAGCTGCGGAGAAGAATTCAAGCAGAACAGAATTTGGATGATTTATTTTTTGGGGGGGTTTGTAATTATTAAATAAGGTTTTGTGATATGTATATTATATGTGAACATTGTTTAAATACTATCTAATCAAATCGGGTACCATCGCATGAACAAGTGCCCTGATATAATCTCTTCACTAGAACTAATCCAGCAAAATACTCGGAATTATTATGAGCAACAAAACACAAAAAATATTGCTAATCGGAAACGGTTTTGATTTAAGAACAGGAGTAAAAACCACATTCAGGGAATTTTTCCGTTTTGTTATATACGGCATAATTTGGCATAACTATTTGAAATCGGAAGTATTAAAAAACATCATAACTAATGATGATAATTTTAGATTTAAAGCAGATCCTGAAGCACCACATGAAGAAGAATTATTCAATAAATACTTTGAAGAAAAAATCAATAAGAAAATCCAAGTCATAGCAGATATTCAAAAAGAAAAAGAAAAAAATGAGTGGGAAAAAGAACACCCCGGTGAAAAACTGATTCCATCTAAACATCCGTTGGAAATACTATTAGAAATAGAAAAAGAAGAAAAAGAAGAAAAAAAGGAAGGAAAAGAAGAAACGGTCTTCGATTTGTGCCGAAAACTTATAGAAACAGAGTTCGGTCAAAAGTTTTTTGAACACCTTTTGAAATCTCCTTACTTATTAAAAGCTCTAAAAATTGACCTCTCCTCCCCTGCATCATGGCTTTTTGGTTATCAAGAAGATGAAAACTCCCTTCGTTGGTCCGTAATTTACGGCCTCAAAGATTCTTGCGCGGAAATGGGTGAATATAATTGTATTCCAAATGATACAAATTTAGCCGAAGGCCTTGAAACTATTGCTCATATAGTTGAAGCCAATTTCGACCAAAATCGCAAAAATATAGCATTATGGTCTGACGTGGAAACGGTTATTGAACTTTTTATTACCGGAAATCCCTATTTAAAAACAAAATATAACTTAGAAGATGATAAATTTCCTATATGGGACAATAGTACACTTGAAAGTTTTTCTTACGGATTAGATATCTTTGAAATTCTTCTAACAAAATATTTATATGCAATCCAAAATATAGATATCACTAAAGATAATGCTAAAACATTCTTCAATGATATAGTTAGCAATCACATTGAATCATTGACCAGTAGATCTTGCGGTGCAATTGACGAAGATGTAGCCAGGGAACTTTTAGACATTTCTAATGCCAACATCGTCATAAACTATAACTATACGAACATTGCTGAACGCTTTTTTAAGGAAATACATTCACCAGAACAAAATGATAAAATAATACATATAAACGGAAGTATTCAGACTGGACTTTATGTGCAAAATGAATTTGAAACCAACATAGTCATTGGATATACAAATTTCAGTAATGATAATATTCCCAAAGAACTATATCCTTTTGAAAAAACGTGCAGACGTATTATTAAGAACACTGGCTATGTTGATATAAATGAGTTTATCGAAGACAGTTGGTTCGATCTGATAATTATCGGACATTCATGCGGAATTGCTGATAGTGATGTCATAGGGAAATTATTATGTCACAAGAAATTAAATAACGCCGTTATTCTCTGTCATACTAAATATGATTTAGTATCAAACTTCAACAATGTCAAAAAAATTATAAATTCGGAAAATGATAGAGAAGGTAAAAATAATAAGCTTAATACATTTTCAGACCTCACGTCTTATACTAGAATTTTCCGCTGCGTAGATGATAACAAACCTGCAAATAAGCTGTTCTTTGCCGTAGAACATCCGAAGAAATAACTAGAAATCTCGAATAGATACAAAGAAAATGGGCACCTGTTTTAAACTCAATCGCCATGAGAAAAAAGGCAAGCAGCGGAATGAATACAAACAAATAAAAAACGGCAGAGACCAAAATCACTGCCGCTCTATCAGATTTTAAGGCTGAGTTACCAGTCAAGGGCTGAATCAGGGCGAAAGCATTCTTCCGGCCCATTTCCGCACTGTTACAGAGTAATTACATCAAAATCAGCCACCGGGCTTACATCAGCGTCATAATCCACTCCGTTAACCCCAAAGCCGAACAGCTTCAGGAAGTCCTTCTTGTACTGATCGTAATCGGTCTTTTCTTTGAGGTTCTGGGTGGTGATCTCCGGCCAGACACTCTTGCAGGCATCCTGCACCTTCGGATCCAGCTCCCAGGTATCCATTCTGATACGATCCTTTTCATCCAGCGGGAAGTCCGGTTTGTTAAGAGCAGTGCTGAAAAGACGGTAAATATGATCGATAACCTCTTCATGCACGCCCTGCTCCTTCATAATGCGGAAGCAGATAGCGATATAGAGGGGCATGACCGGAATGGCGGAGGAGGCCTGAGTGATCACTGACTTCAGTACCGCTACATTGGCCCGGCCGGAAACACCTGTCAGAGAAGCGGTAATGGCGTGAGCGGCTCTGTCCAGATCCTCCTTGGCCTTGCCCAGAGTGCCGTGCCAGTAAATAGGCCAGGTGAGCTCCGTGCCGATATAGCTGTAGGCCACAGTACGGAAGCCATCAGCTAAAACGCCGGCAGCGGAAAGAGCCTGAATCCAGAGCTCCCAGTCCTGACCGCCCATAACCTTTACGGTATCCTCAATTTCCTGCTCGTTGGCCGGCTGTACGCTGTCCTGAATGATTTCGTCCTTGTTGGTATCCACAGCGGTGGTGGTATAAACCTGACCAATAGGCTTCAGGGAGGACTTTACGGTTTCTCCGGTAGCGGGAATGGTTCTTCTGGGAGAGGCAAGAGAATAAACAAGGAGGTCAATTTTGCCGAGATCCTGCTTTATAAGCTCAATAACCTTGGCGCGGCAGGCATCGGAGAAGGCATCGCCGTTAATGCTTTTGGCATAAAGCCCTTTCTCATGAGCCAGAGTATCAAAGGCAGCGGAATTATACCAGCCGGCAGTTCCAGTACGTCCCTCGGTGCCCGGCTTTTCAAAAAACACTCCGATGGTGGCAGCTCCGGATCCGAAGGCGGCGCTGATGCGGGAGGCCAAACCGTAGCCGGTGGAAGAACCTATTACCAGAACCTTTTTAGGGCCGTTTTCGATTTTGCCATGGGATTCCACATAGGCAATCTGATCCCTGACATTCTGAGCGCATCCGGCCGGATGGGCGGTGGTGCAGATAAATCCGCGAACTTTTGGCGATATAATCATGTTATTGCTCTCTTTGTAACGCTAAATTGCTGAATTTGTCCTGAAAAGTTCCGATGAGAGACAGCCAATACTGAACCGGCAGGAATCTATCGGATGTTCCTGATAAAAGATTTTACACTGTGTTTCCCGGTTTTGACACTGACTCCGAAAAATTACCGCTCCGGGATCTTGTTTTTGCCGCAGAAGTCCGGGCCGGAAAGGCGATTTTGCTGTTCTTCCCAAAGCTGCTTCTTGTCAAAAAGGCGACTCATGGCAGCATATTTGACGGGAAGAGGCTCTTTCTTTTTATGATAGAATAGCTTGGGGTCTTTGCGCTCACAGTTTCAGCCCCTGAAAAATCCGGGATATGCATCATGGCCAACAAAAAATATTTACTGTTCACCTTACTCGTGCTGGTAATTCATATTATCCTGGCTGCGGTATACGCCAACAATCAGGTTATCGGCAGCAGTCAGAACCTCCTCCTTACCAATGCCTACGATGCGCTCTACAACGGCAAATTCAGTTCCTTCGGCGATGCCTTTCCGGGTATCGGCCCCACCCCCGGACTTTTGCCCTCACTGCTGTGCTACGGCGCCCTGATGATCTGGGACAACCCCTTTTCCATCATGGCCATGATCGTTGTTCTCCGCATTATGGCCTTTGTGATATTAAGCGCCTGCTTTAAAAAATACTTCAGCAATGTCACCATGTGCTGGTTCTCCGTGTTTTTTCTGCTGTCGCCCTTCATCCTCTACAACACCACCATGACGCAGGATGCCTTTTTCCTGTTCGGAGTGGCTTTGGTAACCTCCTCCTACGTCATGCTCAGGAAGGGCACCTCATTCCGGGATATCTACAGCCGGGAAGTAACCTTTACCTATGATCGGAAGGGGTGGACGTTTTTCGGGACAATGGTGCTCATCCTGGGGCTGTTCTGGTGCTTGGAAACCGACTATCTGGGCCTTATCATGCTGTTCCTCACGCTGTTCATGTACATGCGGCGGCTTTTGACCTTCTCCTTCACCGGAGCTGCCATTGCCTTATTCCTGGGCGGCCTTACCGTTTATCCGTTCCTGCAGGAGCTGACCTCCAACAGCACTCTTACCGGACTTTATGCTCAGGACGAGGAACACCCTCTTATGTACGGGCTCACCAATGTTTATCCTCTGGCGATTTCGGTATTTGATTATCTGAGACTGGGCAGCACCAACTTCTCCCACTATCTGATAACGGAGTTTGACCCGGACTTTATTACCGGAGATGCGGTATCAAAACTTATCAGCGCGGTCTGGGTGGGCGTTCTCTACATTGTGGGCGGAATTACCCTGCTCCTCAACATCGCCTCCTGGTCCGTGGCATTGAAGCAGTGTCTCCCCATTGCCTTCCGCGCAGGTGTAGTTCCCAACAAAAAGGAATATCTGTATCTGGTTTCCTTTTACACCTTCTTTGCCATTTTGCTGACGGCTGCCATCTATTCCGACAAGCTGCCCTTTGTAACTCTGGGCGCTATTCTGCCCTTGGCTCTGGTTCCGGCTCTGACCATTGTGGACGCCCACCGGCAGAACAACACCTTAAAGCATTTTGCCATTCTGACGGCAGCCATCTTCTTCCTGACCGCGGTTAATCTGGGTGGCGCGGTATCCTCAGGCTACTTTGACAGCAATGACAGTCTGGGCATGCAGATCACGGAAGAGGTTAATGCCATTCTTTCTGAAATGGGGAATTAGTTTTTCGGTATTTTGCTTAGGATCTTTGCCGTTTTCCGGCCTGAACAGAGGGAAAATCAGTCAAATGTTAAAAGAAGTATTGCTGGGAAAAACAGGAATGAGGGGAATGATAGGAAAAATGAGAGTAACGGGAATGCTGAGAGCGCTGGGCCTCGCGCTTTCCCTTGCCGCAGTTTCAGTATCCGCTGCGGCCTCAGATCAGAACGCCAGTAAAATCCAGGAAGGCGCCCTGAACGGAGTAGCCTACAGTCTGAACGGCGTGGTCAGAGGCTATAACGAGGATCTTTATTTCAGACCGGCCTCTACCGAAAAGGTCATCACCGCCCTGGCTGCCCTCTCCTACCTGGGGCCTAACTACCAGATAAAGACCCGTCTTCTCATCAGCAGCAAGGCGTTATCCTCCAGCAATAAAATCGTAACCCAGAACGGCGTTCTTAACGGGGACATCGAAATCGAATTCCGGGGGGATCCCTTTTTCACGAAGCAGGAGCTTTACAACCTGCTTAACACACTGAAGGATGCCGGCGTCCGGACAATTTCCGGAAACGTCTACCTGAATTCCGGATATTTTGCCGGACATGACTACGCTACCGGCTGGTCATGGGATGACCTCCCTAAGTGCTTTACGGCCCCGCCCTCTTCGATAATCATTAATGGAAACTGCGTGTCCGCCAAGCTTTCGGCCACCAAAATCGGAGGACCGGTCTCGGTGGAAATTCCAGAAGGCATGCCCATTTCGGTTATAGCCAGCGATGTGGAGGTGGTCTCCCCCTCGGAGTATTACGGCGGCTGCGAGCTGGAAATGGATCGCAACTCCCAGAATATCTACCGGCTTTCCGGCTGCATTCCGGTGCAGCAGAAGGGCAAGCCCCTGGGACTTTCCTTTGCTATCCAGGATCCGGAGCAATGGGGCAAGGATCTTACCGCTCAGGTGCTCGCCAAGCTGAAAATCCAGGTAAACGGCAAAATTGAACCAGTAAGAAAATCCGCGGGCACTCTGTCCCATTACGCCGCGCACCACTCCAAGCCCATTGTCGCCATGCTGGACAAATGCCTGAAGCGCAGCGTGAACCTGATTGCCGACAGCATGGCCCGCACCATCGGCACGGAATTCTACAAGCGTCCTGCTACCTATGACATGTCTCTGACCGCTATCAGAAGAATTCTCAAGGGCAAGGGCATCGATCTCGGCAGCGCCACTCTTATTGACGGTTCCGGGCTGTCCCCCCACAACTACATCACGCCGCGGCAGATGCTGACCGTGCTGCAGTATATCGCTGACAACGACCGCCACCTGAACATGATTAAGCTCTTCCCGGTAGCAGGTCAAAGCGGTACTTTAGGAAGCCGGGGCAGCGTAATGAAGCCGCCTCTTCTTAAAAACGTCACCGCCAAAACCGGCACCCTGAACGGCGTGTCCAATCTGGCCGGCTTTCTTACCAGCAAGAACGGCAAGCTGATTCCCTTTGTCTACTTCATGAACAATCTCTCCTATGACGATGTTACCAAGAGAAAGCTGGCAACCAAGAAGATTGCGAAGCCCCACTATGCTCATGAAAGAAGAATTCTCGAGGCTATCTACAACGAAGAGACGGTACGGGAAAACAGGTAAGAAGTAAGAAGTAAGAAAAAGAGGGATTGGTATAGGGATAAGCAGAAGATCTGCAGAAAAACAGCTGGAAAAAAACAGCTGGAAAACACTGACGGAAGGCATTGCTGCACTCCCTGTCCCTGATTCGTAACAGCAAATGAAACGGCTCAAGGTCTCCGGGACTTTGAGCCGTGCGTTTTCAGAGGGGGAAAATTGAATTAAATCAGTTCAGGACAAAACCAAATTCCGTAAGGCTTTGCGGCGCATAAGTTTTCAGATGAATTGCTATCCCTGACATGAGGCGGAGCTAACCATGCGGAGTGTCCTTGTTATGACTGGCGAAGCAGCCCGCATGCGCAGGCGTTGGTTAGGGATGACGGCCGGATGAGGTCTTTTTGGGGATAAACTGGATTCTCAGAGTCATCCCCATGGCAGCGGCAAGTCTTTTCAGAAGATTCAGGGAAGGATTTCTGGTGCCGTTCTCAATTTTGCTGATATCAGCCTGATTAATGCCAGAGCGTTCCGCAAGCTCCTTTTGCGTAAGGTTCAGAGATATTCTTGCCGCGGCCACAGCTCTGATTACATCCATCTCCGGCTGGATGTCTTCGTATGCCTTTCTGAATTCCTCATCCTGCATTTCATCAGCAAGCATATCGTCAAACGTTCTCATACTCCGCCCTCTCTGATTCCTATCTTTACCTGCTAATCCTTGTTGTCTGCCCGTCTTGTCACCTGTCCTGGTACCGGCTCAGTCGGCACGATTCAGCATGGCTCCGGAACCGGAATCTGCCAGGGATTCGCAAGACGAGTCTCAGTATACCATTTCCCAGCAGAATATGGCATATATACCATAATGTGTAATGCGGGCCGGTTATGAACTTTGGAGGCTCGCACGGTGTCATGAGATGCGATGCCATAAGACGATGAAAATGAAAATCAAGCCGCAGACATCATTTTCGGTTCATGGCCGGTTCAGAGAGTTCATTTCGCTTCATTTCCGAAATGACAGCAAAATATGCTAAAAAAGACTGAAAACAAAGAATGACGCAGCATTATTAACTGTCTGACACCTGAAATCTAAAGAATCATCCTTCAATTTTCGGAAAAACATAATTTATTATTCTCCGAAACTCCCTCTCCCCTGCGGGCATTATCCCGGCAATGGTGCTACAATTTCCTGTAACCTGCAGGCATTAAGCACAAATAAGCCGCCGGAACGGAGCCCGCAGGAGCAGAAGGTTTAAGGCAGCAAAACAAAAAAGCAAGATAGGACAGCTATGAAGGTTATTGAAAAATCCCACAAGCTTGACAATGTCTGTTACGACATTCGCGGGAAGGTAATGGTTGAAGCCCAGCACATGGAAGAGGAAGGGCAGCGGATTCTCAAGCTTAACATCGGCAACCTGGCCACCTTCGGATTTGATACTCCGGAAGAGGTTATCAAGGATATCATCATCAACATTCCCAATGGTCAGGGCTATTCAGAATCAAAGGGCATCTTCATCGCCAGAAAGGCGATTGCTCAGTACTATCAGCAGAAAGGCCTCCGGGATGTGGATCATAACGACATCTATATCGGAAACGGCGCCTCGGAGCTTATTGTGCAGTCCATGCAGGCTCTCCTTAATAACGGCGATGAAATTCTGGTACCTGCCCCGGACTATCCTTTGTGGACCGCTGCCGTGAACCTCAGCGGCGGCCGCGCTGTGCACTATATCTGCGATGAACAGGCTGACTGGCTGCCGGATCTTGATGACATCAGAAAGAAGATCTCTCCGAGAACCCGGGGCATTGTGATCATTAACCCCAACAACCCCACCGGTGCTCTTTATTCCACTGAATTCCTGATGGAGCTGGTGGAACTGGCCCGGCAGAACAATCTCATTATCTTTGCCGATGAAATTTACGACAAGATCCTTTACGATGACGTAGCCCACACCAGTATCTGCACCCTGTGCGATGATGTGCTCTGCCTCACCTTCAACGGGCTTTCCAAAGCCTACCGCGCCTGCGGCTTCCGCATGGGCTGGATGGTGGTGAGCGGCCCCAAACGTCAGGCACAGGGCTACATTCAGGGACTTAACATCCTGGCCTCCATGCGTCTCTGCGCTAACGTCCCCATGCAGTACGGCATTCAGACGGCTCTGGGCGGCTACCAGAGCATCAAGGAGCTCACGAGACCCGGCGGCCGGCTCTGGAGACAGCGGAACAAGGCCTGGGAGCTTATCAACTCCATCCCGGGCTTAAGTGCTGTAAAACCCAAGGGAGCTCTTTATATGTTCCCCAGAATTGACACCAAGATGTACCGCATCAAGGATGATCAGAAAATGGTGCTGGATCTCCTCCGGCAGGAAAAAATGCTTATTGTTCAGGGCACAGGCTTCAACTGGCCGGCTCCGGATCACTTCCGTCTGGTATTCCTCCCCACCGAGGAGGTTATTACCGATGCCTGCGATCGCCTGAGGCGCTTCTTCAAGCATTACCATCAGGATTAATCTCTTCGGTACCTGAAAGCCGCCCCGCACCTGAAAACGTACCTAAACAGGCATAAAAAACGACAGGTCTCGGGAAAGGCAACAAGAGAAAACGGCCATATTGGGAATCACCCAGTTGGCCGTTTTTCACGATTCAGAGCTTTTTGAAAGGCCCCATCGGGAAAGATCATACAGCGAGTGATGCATCATCCTCTGACCCGCCGTATGGCTTAACGTTCAGTCTCGAGTACTGGCTCATTATCTCCTGTTCGTTTCTGTTCCTAGGAGTAATAATTAAGGAGGGAAGTCGCCTGTGGCGCTTCCCGGTTAATAATTAAAGGGGCTCTGCCCCTTTACCCGAACACTACTACGGGTGAGAGTTTTGGACATAGGCGGGCAAGTCAAGGAGAAATGCCATTTCTGATCTCAATCCCTGGGATTTTTCTATGCCGCTGTTCCTCTCTCTTCTGACATTACCGGCAATACTTCAGCCGGATTTTTTGTGTTCTTAATCTCTCATTGCCGGCGCAGCCTCCCGTCTCCCTATATGCGGCTTGAATCAAAAATTAATCATTAAAGCTCCCTTAAGAAAACATCAGTATCCTCATTATGAGTTAAGCTATTGTCATCAGGTCTGTGTGAAGTATGTGAATAATTAATCATAACAATTCAGGGGTTGATACGATGAGCGATACCAAACAAAGCACCTTCATGGCATGGTTTACCAGAATGCCGCTCATTAAAAGATGGGCTCTCATGCATTCCGTCAAAACTGAAAACGTAGCCGAGCACAGCTACCAGGTGGCGGTTATCGCCCACCTTTTGGCCATCATCAGCAATCAGTACTACGGGAGCTGCTACAGTCCCGAAATGGCTGCTTCCA
>JAEEGG010018315.1_pt1 | contig 14276 bp, 5 predicted proteins | sample 9134161 | NCBI WGS metagenome assembly JAEEGG01 (sample SAMN16246543, study PRJNA631951) | gut metagenome | biome: gut microbiome; feature: rumen; material: CR-attached | host: Bos | place: Iran: Karaj | collected 2018-10
AGAAAACGCACCCGAGCATCTGAAAGAACAGGCACGCACCACAGGCAACCTCTTTGAGACTGGCCAACTGTCACCTCTCACCTCTAACCTCTCACCTCTCACCTCTCAACTGTCAACTGTCAACTGTCAACTGTCAACTGTCAACTGTCAACTGTCAACTGTCAACTGTCAACTGTCAACTCAAGTCCGTCCCTCCTACAACACCTCCGAGAAGATGAAGCGGAGTGGACTCAATTCCGCTGCGATGGCGAAGTTGACCGCCAATATGTTCAAGTTGCTCAAGGAACCCTTGGCGGAGACCTTACCTCCATACATCGTGCAACAACATCACTTGATGTCCTACGATGAGGCGGTGCGCAACATCCACTATCCCTCTTCACCTGAAGCGTTGCGCCATGCACAGCTCAGATTGAAATTCGAGGAACTGTTTTATGTGCAGCTGAACATCCTGCGCTATGTGAAAGACCGTCAGTTGCGCTACAAGGGCATCGTGTTCAACACCATTGGTGAACATTTCAACGGCTTCTTCTACAACCATCTGCCCTTCCAACTGACCGAGGCTCAGAAACGTGTCATCCGTGAGATTCGTGCTGATATGAAGTCTGGACGACAGATGAACCGACTCCTGCAAGGGGATGTGGGCAGTGGTAAGACACTCGTGGCATTGATGGTGGCACTCATCGCTATTGACAATGGTTGTCAGGCGTGCATCATGGCACCTACGGAAATCTTGGCTGAGCAGCACCTCGACACCCTGCGTGAATTTCTGGGCGATCTGCCTGTGCGTGTGGAACTCCTTACGGGAACCGTGAAGGGAAAGAAGCGTAGGGCTGTGCTCGAAGGACTCGTGACAGGTGACATCCACATTCTGGTGGGTACCCATGCCGTGATTGAAGACAATGTGATGTTCAATAAGTTAGGACTTGTGGTCATTGACGAACAACATCGGTTTGGTGTGGCACAAAGAGCCAAACTCTGGATGAAGAACAATGTGCCTCCTCATGTGCTGGTGATGACTGCCACCCCCATTCCACGTACCTTGGCAATGACCCTTTATGGCGACCTCGATGTGAGCATCATTGACGAACTCCCCCCTGGACGCAAGCCGATTCGCACCGTCCACATGTTTGATGCCCACCGTCCACGTATCTACCAACTGATGCATCGTGAATTGGAACTCGGACGTCAGATATACATCGTCTATCCTTTGATTAAGGAAACAGAGAAAATGGACTTGAAAGATTTGGAGGCAGGGTTTGAGGAAATCAGCAAGACCTTCCCCAACTACAAGGTCAGCAAGGTGCATGGTAAGATGAAATCAGCAGACAAGGATGAGGCGATGCAGCGCTTTGCTAATCACGAAACCCATATCCTCGTTTCCACCACCGTCATCGAGGTGGGTGTGAACGTGCCTAATGCCTCTGTGATGATCATCGAGAATGCCGAACGTTTCGGACTCAGCCAGTTGCACCAGTTGCGTGGTAGGGTGGGACGTGGTGCCGACCAGAGCTACTGCGTCTTGGTCACCAAGTTCGAGATTGGCGAGACCACCCGTAAGCGCATCCAGGTGATGGTCGATACCACCGATGGCTTCGAGATTGCCGAACAAGACCTCAAACTGCGTGGACCAGGTGACCTCGAAGGTACCCAACAATCAGGTATGGCTTTCGACCTCAAAATCGCCAACCTTGCCCGCGATGGTCAAATCCTCACCATCGCCCGCGACACAGCCCAGTCCGTCATCACCTCCGACCCCGAGGAACGCAATCCTCAGAACGACATCCTCTGGCGAAGACTCCGGGAACTGCGGAAGGATCATGTGAACTGGGGTGCCATCAGTTAAACAGTCAATCATGAATATCCAAAACCATTTGATATGAAATACCTTACAGCAAGACTCCTCACTTTGTGCCTCGCTTTCCTCTGTGCCACCACGCTTTTCTGCCAAGAGGAGCAGGCCATGGCAGCCCCTTCGGTCATTGACTCCCTGCAAGCGGTGAATGACTCGATTGTGTTATCGTTGAACAACCAGATTCAGGAACTGAAGCTGCAGGGCATCATGATGCAGGAGCAGTTGGAACGGACGGGTAAGAGTGCCAAGGAGGATTCGCTGCGTCAGGTGGCACGCAAGGCTCGGGTGGATTCGTTGAGGAACGTGACGCCTGGTGCTCCGTTGGTGGTGGATGGTGACACGTTGCTGGTCATATATGCCCGTAAGGGTGGCATGTTGCCAGAGGCACGTGTGAGTGCGGCGAAGAGCAAGATTTATGAGGTGGGCAAGCGTCTGACGATGTTTGTGGATTCCCTCTATGTGTTCGATAGCGAGGTGTCGTCGGATGTGATGGTGGGGGAGGATGTGCTCCTGAGTGTGACGGATCTCGATGCCTTGTGGATGGGCATGGAACGTGTGGAACTGGCAGAGACCTATCGTGAGGTCATCAGCAAGAAGGTGGATCAGTTGCACGAGACCTATGGCTTGCAGCAGAAGTTGCAGAGTCTGGGTTGGGTGGCACTCATCATTGCTGTGCAGGTGCTGCTCATCTGGTTCATTGTGTGGCTCTTCCGTCGTTGGAAATTCAGTGTCACACGTAAGTTGCTGGGACGCATCAAATCAGTGGTCATCAAGAATTACCCCTTGCTCGACACACATCGTCTGGGCGTCGCCATCATTTTCATATTCAACCTGGTACGTCTGTTGCTCATCCTGCTGGTGGTGCTGGTGGGACTGGGCTTCATGTTCTCCTTCTTCCCGGAGACGAAGACCGTCACTTACACCGTGGTGGGCTTCATCTGGAATCCGCTCAGCGACATCTTGAAGTCGGTGGTGGCTTATCTGCCCAACCTCTTCAAGATTATTGTCATCATCATCTGTTTCCACTATCTGCTGAAACTGGTTCGTTACTTCGCCAACGAGGTGGCCAGTGGACGACTGAAAATCAATGGTTTCTATGCGGATTGGGCGATGCCTACGCACACCCTGTTGCGCGTGCTGCTCTATTCCTTCATGCTGGTGATGATTTGGCCCTTGCTGCCTAATTCCGACTCGGAGATTTTCCAGGGTGTGTCGGTCTTCATTGGTGTGGTTGTGTCCTTGGGTTCCACGTCTGTGGTGGGCAACGTGATGTCAGGACTGGTGATGACCTACATGCGTCCCTTCCGCATTGGTGACTTCATCCGTTTTGGTGACACAGAGGGTGAGGTCATTGAGAAGAGCATGTTGGTGACGCGCATCCGTACACGAAAGAATGATATCGTGACCATCCCCAATTCAAACATGATGAGTTCGCAGACCTCGAACTACACGTTCTCTGCCCAGCGTTATGGCATCATCGTACACACCAAAATCACCATTGGCTACGATGAACCATGGAAGAAGATTGAGTCGCTCCTCGTTCAGGCTGCTGAGAATACAGATGGCATCAAACGACATCCCAAACCTTTCGTTCGCATCACAGCGCTCGACGACTTCTATGTGGAGTATGAGATCAATGGCATCACAGACCGTGCCAAGACACTCTCCACCGTCTATTCTGCCCTCCACCAACAGATCCTCGACACCATGCATGGGGCAGGGGTGGAGATCATGTCACCACACATCGAGGCACAGCGGAGTGAGCTGCCCTTGCAGATTCCGAAGGAAGTTTAGGGGCTCTTGCTCCTTGCCCCTTGCTCCTCGCCCCTAAATACTCTATGTACGCTTCCGCTTCTTTGAGGGCTTTTCATCCAGGCAGTTCTCTGTCCAGTGACCTGACAACACCTGGCCGTTGGCTGTGCGATAGATGCCATATCCATGACGGACTCCATGGTGGAAATGACCGATATACACAGCTCCGTCCTTGTAGAGGTAGGTGCCTTCACCTTCAAATTGGGATAGCACAAACGAACCCTCATACATGGAGCCATCCGCATAGCGGTAACAGCCATATCCTTCCTTCTCACCATTCACCCACTGACCGATGTACACATCACCATTCGCATAGCTGTAGGTGCCCTGTCCATGACGCTGGTCATCCTGCCACTCGCCCATATAGACATCACCCTTCTTCGAACGAAAGACACCGAACCCTGTCCGCTTGTCATTCGCCCACTCACCCTCATAAGTGTCACCATTCACCATGCGCAGCACACCCTTGCCGTGCCGCATACCCAGGTGCCACTCACCTTGATACGTGTTACGTCTATCTACATAGAAGGCGGCTCCCTCCTGCTCTTGCAGACCATCATGAAAATATCCTTGATACATGCTGCCATCTGCCCATTGGTAGATGCCATATCCTTCGAATTTCCCGTCTTGCAACGAGCCCTTATATACATCGCCGTTGGCATATTCATGCACCACGTTGTATTCGTCCTGGGTCTTCTTGATCTTCTTGGGCGACATGTCTGTCACCACGTTTTGTGCCGCAAGAGATCCAGCCAATAGACAGGCGCAAAACAGTAAAGTATATTTGTTCAAAATTAATTAGATAGTTTTAGTTGGAAATAGGTTATAAACGATTTCTCACCTCTTTTCTTCAAAAGGCATGCAAAAGTATTAAGATTTCCACAAACCTCCAAATAATCACAGGAGAAAAACGTTATTATCCACTAAAAAATCTAACCTTTTGACTTAAAAGTGCTTCTCCAACCGCTTGTATTCTTTTTTGGTCAGCCGCATGAAACTGCCATGCTGGGGACCGGTGACGCCCTGAATATCCACGGGATCATGGAACCCCTTGAGGTATTCGTCAGTCTGGCAGATGCGGTAGTGCTTGGGTCGGTCGCTATACTGGATATAAGCCACCCGCCAACCTTTCTCACCGATAATCTGGAAAGCGCTGCTGCCTTCACATTTCTTGTTACCCTCGAAACTGACAAAGTCGTTCTCGTCAGGTTCTGGCCAAGGTCCTGTGAGTTGACCTGCCTTGGTTTGGAAGATGCCAGGATGCCCTCCTTCCTTCTTGATGAGCATGTGATATTGGTGATCACTCTCCAGGTAATTGATGTCAGCATCAATCGTGGCATAACCCCAATCGAAGAGTACACGGGGTTTGGTCAACTTCGTGAAACTCTTGTCGGCATAGCTATAAACCATACGGTCATACTTGTCATCCTCGTTGAAACTCCAGATGGAATAGTAGATGAAGTAACCTCCTTTCTCGCCATTGGCCCATACGTAGTTGGGATCCCAGAAGATCTGAGGTGCCCACACACGGTTGATCTTGCTCCAGTCAGCAATGATGTCCGGACTCTCAGGGTCACAGAAGATCTCATTCCCCTTGCGGAAGTCGAAGGTGGTCGATGTCCAGTGGATGAGGTCATCACTCTTCAGCAAATTGATGCCATAGTTGTACCATTGCTTGCTCTTCGCCACACACATATCCGTCGTCACCATCAGATACCCCTTCCCCGAGTCAGACTTGCGACACACATACGCATCCCGCTGTCCACCCTCAATCCCAGCCAACTGACCAGCATCCATCACTGCCTTCCCCTCGTTCAGGTCATGGTAATGCAACCCGTCACGACTCAATGCATACGCCGTGAACTCCCCGTTATCACTCATATGGCAATAGAGGTACCCATAACTCCCTCTTTGCAAATTCTGTGCCGAAAGACTCCAAATACCCAAGCCCACCAACACACTCACAACCAATCTCTTCTTCATATCGTTATTTTATAATTTTTGGAGTTAAAATGGAAGTTAAAGTGGAAGTTAAAATGGAAGTTAAGCGCTACGCGCAGGACGTATCTATAGTCAATTGGTATCGTCCTTTTCTACTCCCTTTTCTACTCCCTTTTCTACTCCCTTTTCTACTCCCTAATTATCAATTATCAATTTTCAACTTTCAATTAAATTGCGGCAAGCCGCCGAAAGAAAAAATATAAAAAAATAGATAAAGATAATGAAAAATAATCTTCTTCTTTTTTTATATTTTTACTTGTTTTTACCTATTTTTTCTTCGGCGCCAACGGCGCAACACCCCACACACCGCGTCAGCCCTCTCTAACCGCTAACCGCTAACCGCTAACCGCTAACCCCTAACCGCTAACCGCTACTTATCTCGTCAACGAGAACTTCATACTCACCCCAAAGTCTGCCGTCGTCGTCGGATAAGACGATTGTGACACAAGTGGCACATTCCGTTGCCAATCCAAGAATCCCGACAACGTGAGCAGCCTGCTAAACGTATAATTCGCTGTCATCTGCAACGAATATGCCGTCGCACCACCAGTTGCCGTCGTAATGGCTGTCTGAATGTTGCGGTTCAGCGCGTTCTGCATCCTGTATTTGAAGTTCACATTCAGGTTCAGGTCATGACTGACCGTATTACGCGTATTCCGTGTATTGGTATTCGTCTTAGGCTCTTCCTTCTTGTTCTTCGACTTCGACTTCGACTTTCTGCCCTCATTGCTCTGGATGGACTTCGCACCAAAGAGGTTGAGGTCTTTGACCTTATAGCTCATGGTCAAGGAGATGTCGTCTGAGAAATTCTCCGTGAGGGCGACACTGGTCATGGAAAGGTTGAGGGTACGCACCTTGTTAAAGTCGAGCTTGGCCGTGAGGTCGTTATTGAAGGTCATGCTGATACCGATGAGCGGCGAGAAGTTCTCGTTGATGCTGACGGTGGAGACATTGTACATGGATGATGGGATAGGGTTGCCTGTGGTGACATCCTTGATGAAGCCCCAGTCGTTCATGTATTCCATGAAGTTGGAGTAGGAGTTGTAGGCTCCCACAGAATACACGCTCTTATAGGCATGGTTGATGTTGAAACTCTTGAAGTGATCTGCCAACCAAGGGGAGATCTTGGTGAGTCCGCTATACGTAAAGCTCCAGTTTGGCATCATCCGGGAGAGGGCGGGGAAGATGTCGAGTGGGGTGGAGATGGCGTTGCCTCCACAATAGGCTGAGAGGAAGGCAGGCACCATCACATCGGCAGAGTAGAGTTCCACCCCACCATTTTCTGCATTATAAGGCTTTCCTGCCCATTCGCTACCGGCCGCCTTCGGATAGGTCGCGTTGGCATATTTGGTTTCCAGACGGTTCTGCACGATGGGTAAGTTCTTGAGGAACTTCTCGAAGTGCTTGGAGTGGTAGTTGTTGTTGATGCTACCCCTGGACTCGAACGCCGAACCGAAGGACACCACTGTCATGGAGAAGGATCCGCTTTGGGTGGCTGGCATACCCTCATACATGAACTGGATGCTGCGTGACTTATTGACAGTACGGGTGGCCGTGAGGTCTATCTTGAAGTCCTTGAAGGGCTCCAAGGTGGCTCTCAGCTGCAGGTCTTCCATCGTGGCTGTCGTGGCAGGTGTGGTGATGTTGGAGTCGTTCTGCATGAGCCATCCACGACGGGCTGCCTTGTCGATGAAACCATCATCCACAGCACCCAGGGCGAATGGAATACCTGGGGAGAGCATGCCGTCGATATGCTTCTGTCCGAAGGCATCACCCACTTCCGTCCGGAAACCTGGTAAGGTGAGGGCGTAGGTGTTGCGGTAGGAGATGCTGGCATTGCGCAACATCATCAGTCCACGTGCGAAGACCTGTGAGGTCTTGTACCAGGAGAGGTCGTCCAACGGACGTTTGGCCACCACACTGATCTTCACGGGGATGGTGTCATGGTTCTTCACCTTGATGGTGTTGGCATCCACCTTCTTGTATTTCAGTTTATAGCTTCTGCCTTCAGCTGTCGTGGCACGCACGATGAGACGCTTGGAGTTCTGGCCATGCTTGACTTCCGTACTGGTGGAGTCATTGAGGGTGATTTCCTTCGTGAAACTCCTGGTTCTCTTATTGTCAGCGCTCTTACTGTCTGCATTCTTGTCGTTCCTCGCTGTGGACTTCTTACTATCTTTAGCATCCTTGCTGTCTGTCTCAGCATCCTCACCCTCACTTTCCTTCGCTGCCGTTCGGGCATTTCTCGTGGCAGTGGTCTTCTTCGTGTCGTTATTCTTCTTGGTGTTGCCGGAGAGACGTTTCTCGGCATCGGCGAGGAACTTCCACTTCTTGTAGAGGGCATCGAAGCTCAGACGACCATTGATGTTCACGGTACGTTGCGTGCTGGCGGTGTTACCCAGGAAGGTACCGTCTTCGAGTTCTGTACCACGTGTCCAGTTATAGTTGGCGGCATAGGTGCCATCAGCGGTGATCCAGTCAAAAATCGGAATCTTGTTGATAGGCACTTGGTAGGAACCATTGAAGGTGCTGCGATAGGTCAGAGGACGTCCGAAGGAGGCGAGGCTTCGCTTCACGGAGTCTTTCCACACCGCATACTCGTCTGGATAGAGGTGCTTGTTGACAATCACGTGTGGCTCTTCAATCTCTGCATGGGTGGAGGAGTTCCACGACATCTTGAGTGCCTTGAAGATGTCCCACTTGACCGTCAGATCGCGGTTCCACAGGATTTGGTCGGAGAAGATGACAGGCATCTTGGTGCCTGCATCGATGTCACGTTCCTGGAACTCATAATAACTGCGGGTGAGGTCGGTGTTGAACGAGATGCTTTGTGGCAACCATTGCAGGTTCTGTGCCTTGACGATGTCGAGCCATTTGGACTTGCTCTTCAGGTTCTTGAAGGGTTCCAGCGGCTTGTACTTGGGGGCATAGCTATAGCCAAAGTTGAGGCGCCAGTCCTCATCGTTCTCGTAGATGGTGGTCTCACCTGTCTTATAGCGTTGGCTGTAACTGTAGCTGAACGTGAAATTGGCAGGATCCCATGGCATGGGCTTACGGCTCTGCACGTTCGATTTCCAGTTACTGAGCGAGAAGTTCTTGTTCTTCACAATCGTCTCCGTGAGATTGCTGAGGGAGTCGCGTGCCGCCTTGTTCTCACACTCGTCAAGGGCATCCTTCAACAGCATGTCGGTGTCGAACGGATTATACTTGGGCGACAGCTTCTGCCAGGAGTAGGAGTAATAGAAGGGGAGGTTCATCTTCCACTTTTCCGGGAAGAACTTGCCCAACTCCAACTGCGTGGTGATGCTCCACTCATAGAGGTTGTCATTGCGACGCTGGTTCACCTTTTCTTCCAGACCGCCGAAGCCTGCTGTCTCCACATGACCTGTCACGTTCACAGATCCGAGGTCTGACATCTGCACATTGAGGTTGCCCTGTGCTGCCCAACCACCTTCATCGCTGAAGTCCTGCATGCGGAGCTCGTTCACCCACACCTCCACATTGCCGGTGCGACGTCCATTGTTGCGTACACCGATCATCATGGTCTTCACCTCACCCAAGGAGGGGTTACCGATGACGCTCACCTTGTTGTTCGGACGATTCTTGTCATAGTCATAGTAGAGCTGGGTGTAGCTGGCTGTACCATTCGCCTTGGCCTTGTTGCGCTCATGCTTGAGGTTGGTGAAGGTGCTGAAGTCGATGTCGAGCATGTTCTCCTCGGGCCATACTGCCTTACAACCCTGGGTGGTGTAGGTGTCGTAATGTCCTGGAGGGGTGAGGGTGAGGGGGATCTCATATTCGTAGTAGTTGCTCTTGTAGTCACTACCGATCCTGACGAAGAGGCTCATCTGGTTGTCTTGCAGTTCCGTGTCACCTTCCATCGCATTGGCATGGACGAACATCTGCAGGTGCTTGTAGTTGCGGAAGTCCATGTTCATGGTCTTATAGACCGCACGGGCGTCGCCTGTGGCAAGGTTCTCCACTGTGAGTGCCAAGGCCTGTTCGTTCTGTTGCGAGAGCTGAGGCTGGGAGGGGTCGAGCACACGGGTGATGCCTGGAGGCAAGACGTAGTTGACTGGGGTCTTGTCGTTGTTCTCCTCGATATTCACGGCGGAGGGCACGATGCTTCCGCTCACACTGGGCTTCTCGTTCGTGTAGAGGGTCTGCGTGTAGTTGCGCCATTCTCCTTCCACCAGGTCGAGGTTGGCAAGACGTACCACGATGGGTTCTTCAAACCCTGTCATGTACAGACGCATGAAACGGATGCTGGAGAAGTCACTGATGGTTCCTTCCTTGCTGTCAAATTCATCGACAGGGATGCGGAACTGATACCACGTGGCTGCTTCTTTCTTGCCGTTGCGCAGTCCCACAGTGGTCTCACGCGAATCTACTATATAGTTCCGACCGACAATCATGTCCTGAGGACGAAGACTGACGTGGTACTCGTAGAAGTTCTCGTACTCGTTCATCGTGTAGTCGGAGTTCACATCTTCGGCATCGGGCGTACTCTTATAGGCAGTGGAATAACGTTCTCCTGAACCACTGCTGTTGGGTGAGTTGCCTTCAGGGGAGTTGATGTACTTGTATCGATCCAGGATGGAGGTGCGGGCAGCATCGAAGTCACTGCCACGGAAGTAGTGGTAGTCGTCACCTGCAGGGTCTTCAAAGATGGAGTCGTAGGCTGCCGTACTGATCTTGCCCTTGATGGCATTGAGGTAGTCGGCATAGATGCCGTAAGTGCGCTCATCCACGTCTGACAGTCCGTTCAGACCGATATCTTGCTTGGGGCGCGCACCACTCTCGTTGGAGAAGGAATACACCACAGATTTCTCACTGGGCACACGTCCCCAGAGGGTTTCCACATAGGTGGAGGCACTGTTCACCGGCATACCGCTCTCATAGGCTTTCTTTCCGTCCTTCAGCACATCCTCACTGATGTCACCCAAGTTGAAGTAGAGGTCACCACCATACCGGCGGTCATCCTTGGTGTAGATGAAGGGGTCGAGCATCCAGAACTCGATGTACTGGATGTTGCTGGCCTCAAAGTCACTCATGTTGATCTTCGTCATCATACCGCCCCAACGTTTCTTGGGGTCGTTCAGATGACCATTCTCGTCCAGGTCTGTGTCGAGGTTGTAGGGACCACGTTCATTGGGGTAGTAGGCCAGGTTGAGGATGTCCAACGTGTTGCTCTCACCCGAGTTGGTGTCGCGGTTAGGATAGACCTCTCGGATATAGACCTCACGTGCATAGTGGTTGGACAGCTGGTCGAGGTCGCTCTTGATGTGACTGGGGGTCAGCGATGAGGAACGACGGGTAAAGAGGGGATCGATGTTGTACCATGCCAGTCGTGCACGGTTATAACCATATTTCACATCGTTGGTCAACTTACCATATTCCAGATGGGATGGGGTGGAGGAGAGCATCCACTCCTTGGGGTTGCTCACGCTATGGGGTTTCTTGGTGTTTTCGAAATCATCCAGATAGGAGGCATTGCCCTGGGTGTCCTTCGACGCACCTGCTTGGAGTTGGGCATATTCACCTGTGAAGGAGATGCTGGAAGGGGCATTGAGGTTGAGGAGGGGCAGCTTGTCCAGCATGTTGGTCAACCACTGCGAGTTCTGTTTCCAGTTCACGTGGAAGCCCCACAGCATGTTGTTCAATGGTTCTTCGTTCATCCTCACTTTCGAGGTGAGGGCTTTTTCGGTCACTTTCATGAACGTACCACCGATGTTGAAGTTCTTGGAGAAGTCATAATCCCAGTTCACACCCAACATCGTCTTGCGCATGAAGGAGAAGGAGTCATGGTTTTCCAGACTGACACTGACATTGGTGCCTGCATCGATGATGCTTTGGTTGATGATCCTGACAATACCGGAGGAGTAGTCCACACTGTAGTCGGTGCCTTCCACCAGTGTCACACCACCTGCTGTCACCACCACAGAACCCGGGGTGGCACCAGGACCGATATTGATTTCACTGCCGTTGGTGGCCTTGTATTCACCTGTCAACGTGAATTTGTTCTTCTCTGCTATCTGCTTGGCGACAGTCTTGGTGGAGTCATAGAGCTCGTCGTAGCAGTACTTGTCGGCCAGGTCTTCATCACCGAGTTTCTTGCGCAGCCAGTCACCGAAAGGCTCTGCAACGGGGAAGATGACATGACCTGTCTGGGCGAGGATGGTATAGCCTTCGATGAAGTCGAACCTGCCGTTCGGATTGGTCTTCTGGTTGTCATCCAGTCGGTCGAGGTTGAGCATCTTCAACAGGGTGGTCTGCTTGAAGGCCTCTTCAGGGATATAGCTGAGTTTCACACCTGTCGTGTCACTCAGGTATTTGATGTCCAACTTGAACTTCTCTTTCTGCACGGACATGGCCTTGAGATAATAGATGTTCTTCATCATCAGGTCCCAGTTGGCGATGCGGGGCGAACCGGAGGTGTTCTTCAGCAGTTTCACGAACAAGGCCTTGTCGTTGTCTTTCTGGTCGGCTGAGAACTCACCCACCTGGTACGTCTGTCCGTTATACGTGTATTCATAAGCCACGGCCAACACCTGATTGGGTTGGAGGGTGTTCTTCAGACTGATATAACCCAGGTGCTTGTTCAACGTGTATTCGGAGGAGGGCAGCAGTCGTGCGTTCTCCACCTTCTCATACTCGATGCCACCCACCATCACAGGATCCAGCACCGTACTCGTCTGGTCCATGTTGCGGGCATCGCTGTAGGTGCTCACCATATAGGCATACAACTTGTTGCTCTCGTTGCTGGGGACGTCCAGTCGGGAACCTGCCCAGGTGCTGTTGGCAATCTTGATACCCTCTGCCAAATCCACCAGACCGACGATGTTACGGGTGTTCGTGGTCTGTCCACCGGTGTTGGTCACCCACACTTCAACGCGGTTGATGGTCACACCACTGGTGATGGTGGGAAGGGTGGAGCAGGCCTTGTCATAGCTGTCGTGGAAGTAATGGGCGAGGAAGAAGTGACGGTTTTCGTCATAGTCGTAGGCCTGGATGTCATACGTGTTCAGTTGGTTACCTCCCCGACTGCCCACGGTGGTCGATTGCGTCTTCTTCTGACTGGCCACAGCTTGCAGTCTCAAACGTCCAAACTGCAGGTCTGTCCTGATACCAAACAGCACACTCGAACCCCGGATGAGGCTCGAATTGGTGGGGAAGGAGACATTACCTGCCTCAATCAACTTCACGATGTCATCTTCCTTACCTTCATAACTCAGTTTCAGGTTCTTGGCATCGATGTCGAAGGTGGCCTCCGTATTGTAGTTGATGTTGAAATCCATGCGGTCACCCACCTTCGCATTCACGCTCATATTGATCTTCTCATCGAAATCAAAAGCCCGCGTCACACGATTACGATCAGACAAAGAGGGGTTGTCAATGAACTTGTAGTTGTAGCCGAACTTCATCTCCGCACTACCTTGTGTCCTGATCTGCACACCGCCAGGACCGAAAATCTTCTCGGCAGGTCCCAAATCAAAGTGCATGTTGGTGAAGTCAAACTTCTCCTTTCCCTTGGTCGTGAACAACGAGTCGTTCCTTACCTTGAAATAGTCCCTGAACGACTTCTGCTCCGACCACTTCAGATATTCATCTGGTGTCATCATCCAAGGCTGACTCAAAAAGTTGTCACCCAACCTCGTACCCACCTTGTAAAGTCCTGATTTCTCGTCATATACAGCCGTGTCAGGCTTCAGATTATCCGGATCCTTCAAGTCCATGGAAAAGTCCTCTCCATGCACCTCCTGCGGATAATCCGTCTTCTTCACCTTCACCGTGTCACCCGACACCACCTCCTTGCCAGAAGCCTCCCCCTGCTCAGACACCACAACCAATGACGAGAATACCGAACTATTGCTCACCTCCGCAATAGCACTTATACTCGTCATTACCAATAAGATATATAATATATTTCGAAGTGTCTGCTTCAAGATCCAACGACTATATTGTGGGGCACCAACACCCCATTCCTACATATTCTACCCTAATAAACGTACAAATCCCCACATTATTGTATATTCACCCCAAAAAAGTGATAAAGGTTATATAACGTTTAACGGTTAACGTTTAACTGTTAAAGAGGGCTAGCGCGGTGGGGAGGCTCCTGCGCCTCCTACTGAGGCTTGGAAAAACAATAATTACCAACAATTACCAATAATTTATTCCAATAATTATTTTTTCTCAACCACGGATTCCACGGATCATACGGATAAACATTTACTTGATGGAAGGACGTTTTAATTGATTAGAAGGACCGAAGGAGCAGCGAGAGCAGAGTCAAGCTCGTTTGAACTATGCCGAGTCGCCTCTGAGGAAGACGAAGTCAATATTGAAAGCTCGCTCTCAAAAGCTCTTCAAAGAAATGAAAAACCCTTATTCACTCTGTAAGATGAATAAGCCATTGATGTGAGTGATGTATGGTGAAAGTTTATTTTCAAAAATACATCTACCACCTCAATGAATCCATCAGAAAATCCTTTCTGCGCTATCTGCGATTTCTGCGAGAGATATAATATCCGTATCATCCGATCAATCCGTGGTCGAAAATAATTTCCTTTATTTCCTTCATTTCTGCGGGACAATAAATAATATCTGT
>JAEEGG010018316.1_pt1 | contig 14276 bp, 13 predicted proteins | sample 9134161 | NCBI WGS metagenome assembly JAEEGG01 (sample SAMN16246543, study PRJNA631951) | gut metagenome | biome: gut microbiome; feature: rumen; material: CR-attached | host: Bos | place: Iran: Karaj | collected 2018-10
CATGGATGCGTTCAAGAAGGAATTGCGAGGGCTTGTGGCTGAATGCAAATGCATTGGAGACAAGGACTTCAACTCGTTCCGATACGACTCGGCTGCCACGGACGACTTGCGCGGTTTCTTCGTTCTTCTCAATACACTGGAAGCGCAGCGGCGGCACATTCGCTTCCGCTTCGACTTGTATAGGCAATGCCGCTGGGACATCGAACACATCGCCTCGCAGACGGACAATCCGCTTGTAAAGAAAGAGGATCGCGAAGAGTGGCTACGTCTTGCCGAGAGCGAAATGTCAGAAGCGGAGAAAGAGGGTCTGGCGCAATTCACTACTTTTGAAGAAAAGTGGCAAGAAGTCTGGAAGCTTTTTGAGGAAGCGGGCGACACCATTTCCGATAAGAATGCGATGGGAAATCTCGCGTTACTTGATTCCGCCACCAACCGGAGCTACAAGAATGCCATCTTTCCGGCAAAGCGGCGACGGATTCTGCTTGAATTGCCAGAAGAAGTGCGACAAGGACGGAAATATGTACCACCAGCAACCGAAGCGGCGTTTGACAAGACCTTCTCGCCGTCCGCCGCGCAGATGCGGTATTGGGGCGAGTCGGATGCGAAAATGTATCGTCAGGCGATGAAAGACTTGTTCGACGGATTCATGAACAGCGTGATGGAGAATTGAGATGAGCAAGGCATACACATTGGAAAGACTCTTTTGCGAGTACACCGGTGGCATTTGCGTTCCGCGCATCCAGCGCGGATACGTTCAGGGCCGCGACGATGAAAAGGGCAAAGAAATCCGTGCGAATTTCGTGCCGGCGCTCGTCGATGCGGTGTTTGAGGAAGAGGACCTCTCGTTGGACTTCATCTATGGAGTCGGAGGGGATGATGGCGCGGGCAGGCGGAGCCTGCTGCCTTTGGACGGGCAGCAAAGACTTTCAACGGTGTTTTTGCTGGCCTGGCTATGCGGGAAATGGAATCGTGAATGGCGTTTTACCTACGAATCAAGGCGGATTCCACAACTGTTTGTCGAAGGCCTGTGCGAACATCCGTTCGATGGATCGGCCAATCCATCCCTCCTAATAAGGGATTCGACGTGGTTTCTCGCCGTATGGGAAAACGATCCGACCGTCGCCGGAATGATTCGGATGCTGGACGCATTGTATAGGACGATCGGAAGACGAAATCTCAGTGAAGCCGATTTCGGACATGTCAGATTCTTTCTACACGGGATCGATGGGAATTCCGAAACATTCGACCACATTTTCAGGAAGATGAATGCCCGCGGAAAGGAACTCTCGCCTTGGGAGAATCTGAAGGCGATGCTCGACAAATATGTACCTGACGCTTATGCTAAAGACTGGCGCGACAAAATTGATGGTGACTGGGCCGAGACAATCTGGAATCATGTCAATCGCGGCGTTGACAAGCTGGACAATGCGATGGAGAAAGTGGTCCGGATGGCGTATGCGCGTTGTGCAGGGAGCGAGGCGCAGAAAGACAGCCTCTGGGACATGGAAATGAACATTTGCGGAAAAGCGGATGACGGAGAAAGAAATGCCAAGGTGTTTTCCCCTAAAAAGGTTGAGGAGTTCTTTCGGATTGCGGCAAGGTATTTTGGGGAATTGGAACAGACGGCGTCTTGGTGGACGGATGATCGGGCGAAGAATGCGCTTTGGGGTGTGGTGTCGGAAGATGGCAAGTTTAAGTTCTGGGATTGGCTTCCCAATGGGGATGGCGCCTCGGTAAAGGACCTGTTGAGAATGTCGTTTCTTACTGAACCGGCAGAAATTTCAGATGTCGAGCGCCGTCGCCGTGTGCTGCTCAATCTGTTGGACGCATCCGCTGGTATCAACGGGGAGAACTTCGGACAAGCGTTGTCAACCGGGTTGGATTATCTCACGGGAAAACTGGCTGTCGATGGCATCGGCGAGTGGAAAGCTGGTTATTCCACCGAGCAGTTGGCAGATGAGGAACGCAAGTGGAAGCTGGATGCCGTTCGTGTCATGGAAGTCGAGAAAGACGAACTGGTCTATCATGGAAGCTTGAGGTTCATCGGTTGGTCGGACTTCAAGGATGAGAACGACGTTCGCAGACGATTGGAAAGCATTCGCACTGCCATACGCAACGATTGGATTGGTTTCTATCGAAATCTCGCAGCGCGTATTTCCGAAGAAGTTATTGGTGAAAGAGAGTATGTCCACGTACCTGTTCGCCAAGATGACATTGCCACATGGCGTGATAAAATACTGTCCAGCAGATATTTCATCACGGCTCTTGCCTCTTGGCACGTATCGCCTAACGAGCCGGAGAAAATATCGCATTGGGTGATTCATCTTTGCGAGTTGCTTGCCAAAGGGAAAGTCGAATGCTCATCGTTACGGAAATTCGAGGGCTGGATGTTTTTACTTCAGAATGAGAAGAGGCGATCTCCGTCTGGTAAAAGTGTCCGTCTCGACTATAACGACAAGGAACGTGCCAACCGACAGTTGTTGAAGGCCGGCGAGATATACTATGTAAACCCGTGGCCATGGGTGGAAGCGAAAGATGGCGGCGCATGGTTTAACGTTTGCCATGAATCTTGGTGGATGAGCAATAATCCACCGAGTGTACCACGCAATACCGACGGCACGTTTCCTGAAATAACAAATAGTATGTCATGACCGCCTTCCTCTCCAACCGTGAAATCTACACCTCCGTCGTCTGCGGGATTGTGCCGCAGACGAGGGAGAGATTGTGGATCGCGACCGCTGACATCAAGGATATGTACGTTGATATTGGTGGTCGCGACATGGTGTCGTTCTTGGAGGTGCTGGACGGAATGGTGAAGCGAGGCATCGAGGTTCGGCTCATACATGCGAAGGACCCGGGACCGAACTGGCGTGACGACTTCGATCGATATCCCTACTTGTGGACGGGCATGGAGCGGATGCTGTGTCCGCGCGTGCATTTCAAGTGCATCATAGTAGACGGCCGCAAGGCCTATTTCGGTTCGGCCAACTTGACCGGCGCGGGCATGGGCGCAAAGAGCGAGAAGAAGCGCAACTTCGAAAACGGCGTTCTCACCGACGACCCCGCACTTGTCGAACCGCTTGTCGAGCAGTTCGATTCCGTCTGGCGTGGCGATTTCTGCCGCGACTGCGGACGACGCGACTTCTGCGGCGATCCGGTGGTGTAATCAGGTTTTGATCGCCTGGTGAAATATTGATCGGCGGAGGGCGCGGGAGGCGACTTCCGCCGTGTAAGATTCCGTTGGCACGGATGGTGCTGATAGGTTGTGCAAGAAAGGAACGTCCATATGGCGACAACCTACCTACACGACTTCATGTTTCACTCCGAGGTGGAGGAATCGGATTTCTACCGCGCAGAGAGACTGCCGGCGTCCCAGTTCGCAAGTGGACGGAACTTGAGAACGTTCGGCAGTACTATGAGTTCTTCCGCGACCGCAACGACGAGTTTTCATGAATTAGGAAAAAAATAGGTGCAGGAAAATGAGTTAAGAAAAAAACACCATTAAAGTGCGGATTTTGCTATAATAACATCAAAAGAAGAGAGGACATAAAATGAACAAACAAACTGACGACTTTGAGCCGGACGAGCTCTGCTTTGCCGCGTTCTGCCTCGGCGTCGGCATCGGCTGGAGAAAAGACGTGCCGGCGGCGGCAAGGTTCTACGGCGCAGCATTGGCGGAAGGTTATGAGCGGGCGTCCTACTATCTGAATGAGATTCGCAACGGGCGCGTATAATTAATTCTTAACTCAAAATCAAGGAAATCAAAAATGAACAAGACCCAAATCGACAGGTTGCTTGACATGAGTGCTACGCTTTGCTCGGAGCAAGCGGAAGCAGACAAGAATCTCTTTGAGATGGCGAACCTCAAGGAGTATCGCCATTCGGCGATCTTGGGGTATCTGCTCAACCGAAGGGAACAGGGGCAGAAAATACACTTGAAGAATTTTCTAGGCCGAGTCTTCAACAAAGCCATTTCAATCAATGGCGACCTGAATGTGGAATGCGAGAAATCGATTGAAGCCAACGGTAGCAAGCGACCGATCGACATACTCATCACTGCCAAAGATTTTGCTCTCATTATAGAGAACAAATGCCGTGGCGCATCTGACCAGCCGTCGCAGATTTGCGATTATTGGGAAGGTGTCAAGAACATGGGCTTTGCGGAGAGTGCTATCCATGTCTTGTATCTGCCGCCGATGAATGCGTTTGCGTCGCCGTCGGCAGATTCGCTTGGTAGCTTAGGCATTAGGTTCGAGGGCGGCCATGATCTTGCCGGGCATTTGTTGACATACTCCTACCGCGATCTGATTTTGCCGTGGCTGCGCGAGGATGTCTTGCCGAATGTAGGGTACGGTTCGGGGAACCTTGTAAACTCGCTAAAGTGTTACGTCGATTTGCTGGAAGGAATGTTCGGCGAGCATTCTGATAATCGCGATGTCCGCCTGATAACGGCTAACGCTTTCAGCAAATTGCTGAATGAGAAGGGCCCTGGCAAACTGTGGGATCATGCCACGGAGACTCTTGAGGATATTGACAAGGTCATGGGCGGCGAAGGGATATCAGAAATGACAGGCAATGCCCTGGGCGATCTCCAGCGAGCGCTCTGGGATGTCAGAAGCGTTCTACGGGAACAGAATCCTCTGCTCGACCCTCCTAATCTGAGCTACGAAGTCTATTGGATGTTGCGGAAGAACCCGACTCCTTTTGCCTCTCGTGTAATTCGCGCAGAACTGGATTCGGGACTGTTCTTCAAAAAGGGGCGCAGGCAGTCTGCGTATGACAGCATTACTCACAATTTTCTAGGCGAAAAGCACACTATGGAGTGTTGGTTCCATGTCGATGAGTTTGTGAAGTACTGCAAAGGAATGAAGGCGGAGGCAATCCTCACCTTCGGCATTGGCGAAGTGAGCGATTCGGACTTGGCCACTAGGCTAACGACCTGCATCAAGAAAGAAGATCGCCTCGTATGCGAGTATCTGCCAGAGGCCAAATGGCTGACGACCTATGCCGACAATGGTATTTTCGCAGATGCCAAGGCATCGTATGGTGATGTACCAATAGCCAAGGATGCCGGCGAAGCAATGTTGTGGTATGTGGCGGAAGCTATCGCGAACGAAGCAAAACTATTCTCAGAGCAGATCATGGGGATGAAATGATCAAGAGTATCCAAGGGGATATCACGATGCTCGAACCGCTCGTCGTGTGGCCGCCGCGACTTCTGCGGTGATCCGGTGGTGTGGTCAATTTTTGAATAGCAGGTAAAGTTTTGGGCGACGGAATGGCGCAGAATACGTCTTTCGCCGCCCAAATGTTGTTGGCACGGGTGTTGCTATATACACTTAGACAACAAAAAGGAGAAGCCATGATAGGTGCAATAGTAGGCGACATCGCGGGGTCGCGGTTCGAGTTCGACAATCATAAATCGAAAGATTTTGATTTGTTTGTTTCATGCGGAAAGTTGAAAGGAAGCGTTGATGATAACTTGAGGGCAATGCTTAATTCATCCACGTATTCCGACGACAGCGTGATGACTTTGGCAATTGCAAAGGCAATTCTTCGTTGGAAAGAGATTGAATCGCCGACGTATCAGGATCTTTCGCAACTTGCGGTGTCATCAATGCGTGAATTCGGCAAGATGTATCCGCTCGCCGGATATGGCGGAACATTTGAGGTGTGGCTGCAGGATGAAACGATGGGGCCGTACAACAGCTGGGGAAACGGCGCGGCGATGCGCGTGAGCGCATGCGGCTGGGCGGGGCAAACACTCGACGAGGTCAAGGCAATGTCATGCGCCGTTACCGAGGTCACGCACAACCATCCAGAAGGCATCAAAGGCGCGGAGGCGACGGCTATCGCCACATTCCTTGCTCGAATTGGCAAGTCCAAGGAGAAAATCAAGTCGGTCATCGTTCGCGACTATTATCCGCTTGACTTCACGCTTGATGAAATCCGCCCGGACTATGAATTCGACGTTTCGTGCCAAGGTTCGGTGCCGCAGGCAATCGAGGCGTTCGTAGAGTCAACATCGTTCGAGAATGCCATACGGAACGCCGTTTCAATCGGCGGCGACTCGGACACCATCGCGGCAATCTGCGGCGCGGTGGCGGGGGCGTTCTATGGCGTACCGGACGACATTCGCGCCAAGGCAGAGACATTCCTGCCGTTCCACCTTATTGAGACACTCCATTCATTCGAGTCCAAATTTTGTCAAATGCCACATCGTGATGCCGGAGATATGAAATGAAACGGTCGTTGAATCTCGATCTGCTGGAGTTTCATGTGCGTGAGGCGACGCAGGAACTTTACTTGTTACAGGATGCGATCCAGTATGCAAAGGACGGAACGCGGCGGGAGGGTGCTGTCGGTGATGGGCCTTTGCATTGGCCGTTGCGGGAAGGTGCCTTTGCCGCTTCGATAGAACACGCCTACCTCCATCTCAACTTCGCATGGAACGGGCGGTTCAAGACGATGCAGGAGGCCGATGCGCAATTCAACCGCAACGAGAAGTTCCCGCGTCCACATGGGGCAGTCGGTTGGTTCGCAAAGTTCTGGCCGAGGTCGTTGATTAGGAAACGCCAGCGAAAGAGGAGTGTGTCGGAGGCACAAATGACGTGATTGTACAGTGACGAGAATCGCAAGAGGACGCTGAAGTTGCTGGAAGGATCGGCCAAGGAAGGATTTGGATTTGCACGGCAGAAGGTGGCTGCGTCGTAGCTTGCTTGCGGCGCGCGCGGGGCGCACGCCATACCGGTTGGAGTAATAGGTGGTAGCTCATAATTTGATCTGCTGGTGAAATGTTGAGCGGTGGAAGGCGCGTGAGGTGCCTTTCGCCGCTTGATTTCGTTTTGGCACGGATGTTGCTATGGGGTAGACGTGACAACAAGAAAAGGATTTCAAGATGGATATCAAGGAAATAATCGAAGCGGTTGCCAGGTGCTCCGATACGAGTGTTTCGGACATTCTCTCTTCGTCTAGGGACGAGAAGACCATTACGGCGAGGCATGTGGCCATATATTTGGCCCATAGTTGCCTGCCGATGTCATTGCGAGAGATTGCCAAAGCATTCAATAGAACCCATGCAACTACCCTCTTCGCCGAAAGGAAGGTGCGGGAACGAATGGCCGAAGACGAAGCGTTTCGATCTGAGGTCGAGCAGCTGCAGCGGAAGATAGAAATGGCAGAACATCCGAAAAACGGGGAGACGACGTCGAAGGCGTGTGATGCGCGGTGGCGGCGGATCCAGGCCTTTATACAGGAAGCCGGGATTGTTCTCGACTACCTCCACTGGCGCATACTCTGCAAGCGGTACGGTGAGCAGCCAGCGTCGGCGCTGTTCTTGATGACAGCAGATGATGACGGCGAGCTGACGGAGGAAATGGTTGTCGAACAGCTCGAGGCAATCGCCCGTCAGGCTCGGGCCGGTTTCGTCGACGGGCCTGGGTTTCCCATGTTTGCATCGCTTAACCGCAACGGCGAGGAGGGGAAGTAGATGGATCGGTCGCAGGTGTATGTCGATGGTTGTCCGCGAAGCGCGAAGGCGTATTCGCGGGCGTACAGGATGATGCTATTGACGCTCATGCCATTCGGCAGCCTTTCGCCATACGGCATGAGGATGTTGGATGCGTATGGCGTCAGGGCGCCGTCCGCCGATTTGATGTTGGTCGGCATGATGGCGCTTCCGTTTGTCGGGATCTTCCTTTGGACCTTGCTCGGCGAGCGGTTCTGGGATCGGCTGATCGCGCGTTTCGCGACAGTTCGGTTCGTCCTAGAATGGGCATTTGCCGTCTTCTTTCTCGAATTCGGGATTCTAATGTTGGCGGCAACTAGAACAGGCACCGTGGACCATATTTTGAGCCGATGGTGAAATATTGAGCGGCGGGAGGCGCGGGAGGCGACTTCCGCCTTGTAAGATTTCGCTGGCACGGAAGTTGCTATTGGTGTGCCGCAAAGGCAGAAAGGGAAACTCAATGGCAACATTCAACGGAACATACGAAAACGCGTACGCGCAGCAGCTTATGGGCGAGTTCTTCAGGAACAGCCTCAGGTACTTCAAGGGGGAGGTCCGCGACTCGGAATACTTCAAGCCCGTCATGAGCATGCTCGACGAGCGCGGGATAGAGCAGAGGATATACGACAGGTTCGGGGGCGAAGCGCTTGTGAAGTGCGGCGTGGCGAGGACGTGCGAGGAGGCGGGGAGGGGTCCGCACAACGGCCGCCAATACGGGGCTCCCGCGATGTTCTACGGACATGACGATCCCGTCGACACGCTTCAGGAGCTTTGGAACTCGAAGGAGCACCGCGAGACATGCAGGCAGCTTCTCGTCGAGATCGCCGACGAATTCACGGCGGGGCGCATGAAGGCGGCGGCTGACGATCCGCTGAGGAAGCGCTTTGACGAGCTGAAGCGGTTCTTCAAGTTCTCGGACCTCGAGATCGCGGCGCTCAGGTACTCCTTCGTGAAGGGCAACACGGCGTTCACCAACGATCCGTTCTCCGGACGCCGCGCGAACAACGACCTGAAGAACGACAGGCTGAACTTCTTCGCGATGTGCATCGACCGCTCGGTCGCCGAGGTGCGTGAGCTCCGCAACAGCGAATCGCGGCTCAGGAAGTACGATTTCCTCGACAGCGACCTCGACATCCGCGGCTGCATCCAGGACTACCTCACCGGGGAGGACGACAAGCCTCTGCAGGGGCGCTTCTACAGGAAGGCGAAGTGCGAGGACGTCCTGCCCTGGGACTTCTACGGTCCGCAGCTGAGGCGCCACGGCGAGCTGCTGAAGAGGTTGGTCCGCTCGAAGGGGGACGGGAGCGGGGTCAACATCCTGCTCTACGGCGAGCCCGGGACGGGGAAGACGAGCTTCGCGACGACGCTCGCTCGGGAACTCGGCCTCGACCTCTACGAGATCATGCACGGAGAGGAGGACGGACGCAACACGTCACTCGGTTCGCGGCTCGTCGGCGTGCAGGTGTGCAACGAGCAGATCGCTGGGCGGTCCGGGATGATGATGGTGGACGAGGCAGACCAGATACTCAGCACGGACATGGGCGGCGGCTTCTTCGGGATGCTCTTCTCGGGCGGGCGCAACGCCTCGGAGAAGGGCCAGGTCAACTCGATGCTGGACTCGATCCGCGTTCCGACCGTCTGGATATCGAATGCGGATCCCGACACGATGGCCGATTCCGTCCGCCGCCGCTTCGACTACTCGATCTGCTTCAGGAAGCTCACGCATTCCATGCGCGCAAGCATCTGGCGCAACAACATCGCAAAGCACGGGCTGGGCGGGCTCATCCCAGACGGAGACGTCGACGCGCTCGCGGCGAAGTACACGACGAGCGCCGGCGGAATCGCGATGGTGCTTAAGAACCTTAAGGCGATGTCTCCCGCCGCGGAGGAGGTTCCGCAGCTCCTCGAAAACCTCATGAAGCCGCACTGCGAGCTGATGGGCTCCGGGGCAGCGGACGACCTCATGCTGCCCGCGAAGGACTACTCGCTCGACGGCCTCAACCTCAAGGGCGACGTGGGGCTTCCGCAGATATCCGAAGCGGTGGAGGGTTTTCTCCGCGAGGCTGAGTCGGGAGAGTCGTCCGCGGCGGATCGTCCGCGCATGAACATCCTCCTCTGGGGGCCTCCCGGAACGGGAAAGACGGAATTCGTCAAGTACCTCGCGAAGAAGGTCGGGCGCAAGGTCGTCGTGAAGATGGGGAGCGATCTCCTCTCCATGTGGGTCGGCGGCACGGAGAAGAACATCCGCCGCGCCTTCGAGGAGGCGGAAGCCGACAACGCGATCCTCTTTCTCGACGAGATCGACGGGATCGTCCAGGACCGCTCCGGTGCGCAGCGCAGCTGGGAGGTCACGCAGGTGAACGAGCTGCTGCACCGCATGGAGAACTTCAAGGGCGTTATGGTCGCCGCGACGAACTTCATGGACAACCTCGACGCGGCGATAATGCGCCGCTTCACGTTCAAGCTCCAGTTCGACTACCTGGAAGAGGAGGGCAAGCGCATCTTCTTCGAGCGCATGTTCCAGACCGCGCTCGGCGAGGACGACGCGAAGCGCCTCGCGGGCATTCCCAATCTCGCGCCGGGCGATTTCCGCACGGTCCGCCAGTCGCTCTACTACCTCGGCGGCGCGGTAACGAACGCGACGCGCCTCGACGGTCTTGAAAAGGAGAGCTCGCTGAAGAAGGGCGCGGCCCGCAGCATCGGGTTCTGAGCCGCAGGAAGTGGACTGATTAACAACCCGAAAATAAGGAAGATGCGGGAAGAGAGCTTGTTATGCTTGGAGGCGATATGAACGAAGACGAGAAGATTGTGCTGAATGGCGAGCAGGAGGCGGCGCTCGGGGTGATGATGTCGGGGGCGAACGTGTTCCTGACGGGCGAGGCGGGGACGGGGAAATCGACGCTTGTGCGCGAGTTCCTCCGGCGCTGCGACAGGGAATGCGTGGTGCTCGCTCCGACCGGAATCGCCGCGCTGAACGCAGGTGGAACGACGATACACAGCCAGATGATGCTGAAGCCGGGTCTTTTGAACCCACTGGCGCTGGAGCCGCTGACGGACGGCAACCGCTGCCGCGTCCTGCGAATGGCGAAGGCGATTGTCGTCGACGAGGTGTCGATGGTGAGAAGCGACCTCTTTTGCGCGATGGACGCGCGGCTGAGGGAGGTCGCGTCCGGAGTTCGCAAGGAGATGCCGTTCGGCGGCAAGCAGATGATTCTCGTCGGGGACTTCATGCAGCTTCCGCCAGTAGTCTCGGGCAACGAAGAGCGCAAGTTCCTGGACGAACGGCTCGGCGGTGCATTCGCGTTCGAGACCGACCTCTGGGCTGCCGCGATGTTCAGAGCCGTATTCCTGAAGACGGTTCATCGGCAAAGCGGCGATGCGCTGTTCAGAAAGGTGCTGAACAACCTTCGGCATGGGAACTTCGATTCGGCGGCGAAGGTGCTGAACAACCACTGCGTAGGCGAGAAGACATTCCGTACGCCGCCCGTCTGCCTCTGCACGACGAACAGAGAGGCGAAGGCGATAAACGACGCCGCGAGGATATCGGTTAAAGGCGAGTCGCGCGCGTTTCGCGCCAAGGTGTCGGGGAAGTTCATCGAAGCGGAGTTCCCGGCGGACGGAATCCTCGAGCTTGTCGTCGGCGCGCGTGTCATGGTTCTCTGCAACCAGCGCAGCGAGGGGGTGCTTGAATGCGTCAACGGAGACATGGGTGTGGTCGCTGGATTCGGAGCGTCCGGAGAGGCGGAGGTGCATGTGCGTCTCGACAACGGGAAATCTGTGACGATGGCGCCGCACGTCTGGGAGAAGACCGCGTATTCTCCGAAAATAGACCCGAAGACGAACGCGCCCGTCATGCGGCGGACTGTCATCGGCTCCTTCGAGCAGATTCCGCTGCGGCTCGCCTACGCGATCACGATCCACAAGTCCCAGGGACTGAGCTTCGACTGCGTCTCCCTGCGGCTGGGGCGCGGATGCTTCGACCACGGGCAGCTCTACACGGCGTTGTCGCGGTGCCGGACGCTTGAAGGCCTGCAGATGGATCGGCGTCTCGTTCCGGCCGACCTGATCATCGACGACGCAGTCGTGAGGTTCCACTCTGAGATGGAGGCGCGGCGCGATGAAATGCCGAGCGGCTACTGCTGGTACGAAGAGGCCATGCAGTACTACCTGCGCCGACTGAAGACAGGTGACGGTGCCGCCTTGCCTGCCGATGTCAGACAGGGGGAGTTCGACTTTTCGCCGCGCATCTACGTCGACCCTGCGCTGGCGAAACTCCGCCAGCTGTACGAGCGCAGGGCTCTAAACAAATACGATGCGCCTGTTCTGGAGCCGCTGGCGCGAAACGTCGTCGCCGGTGCTGGAGTCAAGGAAGCTGAGCTCGCAAAGATAAGGCATTTGGTTGAGAAGTATGGCGATCAGGATGGCGTGCCGACAGGCGTCCATATTTTGTCAAATGCCATATCGTGATGCCGGAGATATGAAATGAAACGGCTGTTGAATCTCGATCTGCTGGAGTTTCATGTGCGTGAGGCGACGCAGGAACTTGACTTGTTGCAGGATGCGATCCAGTATGCCAAGGACGGGACGCGGCGGGAGGGTGACGTCGGCGACGAGCCTTTGCGTTGGCCGTTGCGGGAAGGTGCCCTTGCCGCTTCGCTTGAACACGCCTACCACCATCTCAACTTCGCGTGGAACGGGCGGTTCAAGACGATGCGGGAAGCGGATACGCAGTTCGATCGAAACGAGAAATTCCCCCGTCCGCGCGATTCGGTCGGCTGGTTCGCGAAGTTCTGGCCGAGGTCGTTGATTAGGAAACGCCAGCGAAAGAGGAGTGCGCCGGAGGCACAAATGACGTGATTGTGCAGTGACGAGAATCGCAAGAGGGTGCTGAAGTTGCTGGAGGAGTCAGCCAATGAAGGTTTTAAGTTTGCGTATTTGAAGTTGATCGGATTCTATTCGAAAGGCGAATTCAAAGACATCGAAAAGGGGAGGTTTTTGTTCGAGAAAGCCGTGGAGTGCGGGTTTGATGAAGCGACTTATGCTAATGAGCTTGGAGTGGAAAGTCTTCAGTGCAGAAAGCTGAAAGTGGCGGCCGATGCTGGCGATTGCGTTGCTGCTGCGAAATTGGCCTGTGCCTATCTGCACGGAGTATATGAAGGTGGTGGTAAAGAATATGTTCGCTGCGCCAGGGATTTGGATAAAGCGCGTCATTATGGCGTTATGGCATGCATGGGGGACGATGTGGGCAAATGCTAGTAAATATCTTGGACGACCATATAGTTGAAGATCAGAAATTCCTGTCCGAGGTGGCGCAAGAAGCGGGGTCGGAATGACAATCCTCATTCATATTTGCGGCGATCCAGTGGTTTAGGTCGCGGCTGTACATTAATTGAGCAGCTTGTAAAATTTTGAGCGGTGGAAGGCGTGGGAGGCGCCTTTTCGTCGCTTGATTTTGCGTTGGCACGGATATTGCTGATGTAGTGGCGTATGAAAAACAAGATGAAAGAAATGATGGACGAGGAACAGGGGTATTTCTTCGGGTTCCCCAAGGGTCGTTACACGGAAGTGCTCGCGGAGCTTGCCCGTACAAAGGTGAATTCATGCTGCACAAGTTCGATTCCACTCGCAGAGTTCTGGCAGCCTGCGAACCTGGCGGCAATCAGGAGTCTGCTTGAAAAGGCAATCCCGGGATTCTGTCCTGAGTCTAACCTGAAGTACTTCGAGTTCCCGACGGAGGCAATGTGGAACGGAAAGAGGATCGGCAATCCGTCCATGACTGACATCATGATCCTCGACTCGGATCTCCAAGTGGCGATCGAGGGCAAGATGACGGAGTACGTGCGCTACAGGGAGAAGACGATTATAGACTGGCTCAACGAGTCGGAGCGGGCAAAGGACGTGACGCTTCGTCGCCACGTGCTAAGCGCGTGGATCAACTATATCCATGCGGCGGACTGTACGGACATAGCCGACTACGGCGAGTTCTTTAGGGACTGCAAGGACGTCGCGTACCAGTTTCTCCATCGTACGGCGTCCGCCTGCAACAAGGCGGGGATCAAGAACGGGACGATGCCTGTTCTCGTCTACCAGCTGTTCTTCGATGCGAACGACGGTGAACACATCGCAAAGATGGAGGAGTTCAAAGCAGAGCTTCGCCGCTGGTCCTCGCTCCTCAAGCTCCGGAACATGAAGTTCATCGTCCTCTCTGTGCCGGTAACGAACATGCGAGAGGTGCGGGAGCGATTCGGCTCCATGCGCGGCGAGTTGTTCAATCTCATGCAGCGCGAGACGATATACAAGTTCGAATTCGACGGAATTGCCGTCGAGACCGTGCTTGACGCGGAGATGCCCAAGGGAAAGGAGGGTCGCTGACATGAATAGCTATGTTCCCCTTGATGTCCGCTCGTCGTATTCGATGGGCGATTCCATCTGCACTGTGCCGCGCCTCGTCCGAAAGGCGCGGGAGATGGGGTTCCCAGCGATTGCGCTCACCGACCGAAACTTCATGTTCGGAGCGGCCGAGTTTCATGAGGCGTGTCGTTCGCAGCGGACAAGCGTCAATTGGGGTTTGCCGCCCATCAAGCCGATAATCGGACGATCCATCGCGGCGACGATTCATGAGGAAAATCATGTCATACGACTTCTTGCAAAGAACAAGACCGGCTACCACAACCTTGTCCGCATCTCGTCGGCGGAAATGCAACCGTCAGGTGTCCAAGACAGAGTCATTGCATTCTCCGAAATAGAGAAATGGCGCGAAGGTCTTATA
>JAEEGG010018323.1_pt1 | contig 14269 bp, 11 predicted proteins | sample 9134161 | NCBI WGS metagenome assembly JAEEGG01 (sample SAMN16246543, study PRJNA631951) | gut metagenome | biome: gut microbiome; feature: rumen; material: CR-attached | host: Bos | place: Iran: Karaj | collected 2018-10
CGGAACGTGGTTTAGATCCATAATGCTCCTTTACGCGGCATGCGCCGCACGGTAAAAAAACAAAAAAAGAGCCGTTCCTATGTCATATAAATTAATACGATATAGAAAACGGCTCTTTTGTGAGCTTGGCCAGCTATTTGCCGGTCGTCTAGAATATAGCAAACGATTCTGTAGAAAAGTAATGATTCATAAAAAATTTTTCATTTTGCAAACAGCTGTTTGCAAAACTTCCATTCGCCTCACATGCACTCTACATAGACCAAATCAATTCGACCCTTGATAACACGGTCCATTTTGATTTTCCAGCCGTTCGATTCCAAGAAGGCCTTGTATTCTTTTTCAGTCCATTCGTGTGCGAAGCGAATGCCGACAAGGCTCAAGATTTTTTGCCACAGATTCTTCTTGCCGCCTTCGCGGAAAAAGAAGTTCGGCGCAATCAGCAGGCCGTCATCCTTTAAGACTCGGCGGATTTCCGCAAGCGCCTTTTCGGGATTCGGAATAATATGGAGCGCATTCGCGATGACTACAACGTCAAAAGAATTATCCTCAAACCGTAACGAAGTCGCATCAGCCACTTCAAAACTCAAATTTTCAGGATTTTTCGCCTTGAGTGCGGTTTCAATCATCTTCGGAGCAAAATCAGTCGCCATCACGGACTTTGCGGCAGGCGCAATATGCCGCGCAATCATCCCGGGGCCAGTTGCAAGTTCAAGCACAACCTTGCCCTTGGCAACTTCGCCGATACGCGCATACAGATAATCGTAGATATTCTTCTGCGTGCGCATCGAGAATTCATAAACCGGCGCGAAAACGTTCCATATATTCATAATAGACCCCACTAGGGAGCAATATAGTTATACGCAACGACAGCGTTTTTACGTGCTACGGCATCATCGAGGAATTCGAACATAGTGCGGTAAGCGTAATCGCGAACATCCTTACGAGAAAGGAACAGGTCGTGCATACCGTCTTCAACAGTCACTGTTGTAACATCGGGACCCAACTTGGGAGCCCATTTTTCCAGAAGGTTCACATCCAGCATGCAGTCGCAACGCATGTAGTCTTCGTCCCACTTGACGTTATCGACCGTGCAGCCGCTACGCATCATGAGCACAGGAGCCTGAATTTGCATTCCCGCGTGAATCCACTTAATGCCTCTCGTGGTGGCACGAAGGTAGCCGAAGTATTGCTGCGGCCATTCATCACTTTTCAATTCCGTATTGAATTCCCATTCGCCTCTTTCGGTCTTCAAAAGAGACTTGTTGTACTTGGGTGATTCCTGCTTAGGCGCTGGTGCGTCGGGCATCAATAGCGCGACATCCGAAAGTACGGGGAATGCCACAGTACGAACGAACCAGCTGTTTTTATAATCAAGGAAGGGACTGTTCAAGACCAGCGCCGCAAAATCTTCGCTATTACGTTCGTTCAGGTAATTCGGCGTAATCAAGCCTCCCTGGGAATGCCCGATAACGACAAACGGCAAATTGCTAGAAATGGAATTTCCCGCAATTTTCTTACTGAGCGCCACGGCAGCATCCAATTCGGCATAGTATTCCTTGACGCTACGCATATCGGAGCGCGGATCGCCTTCACGGTAAGAACGTCCATTGTAATGCAGATCTATTGCAAAGAATGCAAATCCGGCCGAATCCGACTTTTCGGCAAGTTCTTCCTGGAAGAAGTAATCGTTGTATCCGTGCACGTACAGGACAATTCCACGCGGGCTAGAAACCGGCGATACCGTTCGCGGCGAACTTCCGAAGGGGTATTCCACCAGTGTCGAATGGAAAACTTTGTCGTACGGATTCACCTCGATGGGGTAGACCATGTAAGGTGCGCCCAGTTCCGGGTCCACCGCCTTTTGTGGCAGAGAATTATCAACGATGGTCTGCAGCGCAGCAGTCGTGAGGGGTTTACTGTAAGCCTCATCCCGCTTCTTTTCTTTGCAGGCCGCAAGGCATGCGTTAGCGGATGTGGCGGAAAGAAGAGCGACTATAGTCGCGGCAATGAGAGTTTTCGTTTTATTCATGCCTACACAATAAAAAACGGATCAGAACTTCGCTACTCCAATTGGTCTTTCGAAAATCCGCCAAGATTGTATTAGGAGTTGAAATTGTTTGGGGCGTAATACTATTTTTATGACATGAATGAATCCGTTTTACAGATTGCCCAGGGCTTGGCCATTCCGTTTTTAGGGACGGTGTTAGGGGCCGCTTGCGTATTCTTTATGCGCAAGCAGATGGGCGTAAACCTTAAACGAGGCCTGCTTTCGTTTGCGGCGGGCGTCATGGTGGCTGCTTCTGTGTGGAGCTTGCTTTTGCCAGCCATTGAGGCGAGCGAATCCATGGGGAAGCTTGCTTTTATCCCGGCGACAGTTGGCTTCTGGGCGGGCATCATTTTCCTGTTCATTCTAGACAAAATTACACCGCATTTGCATTTAGGGAGTTCTACTCCTGAAGGCCCCAAGGCAAAATTCAAGCGGACAACGATGCTCACGCTTGCGGTTACCTTGCATAACTTGCCCGAAGGCATGGCCGTAGGCATTGTGTTCGCTGGCTGGCTTTCCGGAAATACGACTATTACGCTTTCTGGTGCATTTGCACTTGCCATTGGCATTGCCATCCAGAATTTCCCTGAAGGGGCTGTGGTTTCGCTCCCGCTCCGTGCCGAAGGGGCGTCCCGCAAAAAGGCCTTCGCTCTGGGTGCGCTTTCTGGAGCGGTGGAGCCTGTAGGAGCCTTAATTACTCTGCTTGCTGCAGAGGCTCTTTCGCCTTTTATGCCATATTTGCTTTCGCTTGCCGCGGGTGCCATGATTTATGTTGTGGTCGAAGAAATGCTCCCGGAGGTCAGCGAAGGGGAGCATTTTGATGGCGGCACAATCCTCTTTGCTCTTGGCTTTACGTTGATGATGGTGCTGGACAGCGCCCTTTAACTACATAATTGAGATCAAATCAAAAACCCGCCACGACATTCGTCGGGCGGGAATCAACCATCCTTCGCTTTTAAGGAAACCTAACCGAAAAACGAAGGATGAGATTTTATGGCAAAAATTAGAAGCTGAACACCGTTTCAAGACCGAAACGCAGCACGTTGTCGTCTTCGTTGTCCTGCACAGCGACATCAACCATACCGAAAGCTGTGAGTTCCAGGTTTTCGACCGGAGTGATGTAGACGCGGGCACCGACATCGAATGTAGCGGCAGTTTCGTCTTCGTCATCCAAGGTGTGCGTGTGGTATTCTACAGGAATGCCAACCTTGATGAATTCAGCAAACTTGAAGGCCGGTTCGGCATACAGGAAGAAGTATTCCGGAATTTCGCCGTTGTCAAGATCGCTTGCATCTTCAGCTGCATCACCCCTGTCGATGAGGGCGTAGAAGGCGGTCGTCTTGATGTCGAACATACCCACTTCGAAAGTCGGTTCAACCAAGAAGGCGTGGGCGGTAGAAGTCCAGTCCTGATCTTCCACGACATCGCCATCGTCCATCAGGTAGTCAGCATGGAAACCATACACAGCTCTGAAGCCAAAGCCACCGATAGAGAGGCCAGCTTCGACACCGGCATGGAGTTCGTTATGCTGTGTGGTCTGGAAGCTCTTGTAGTCCACATACGGACGCAAGTGCTGACCGGCATAGTCGAATTCGTAGGCGGCATGAACATCGTAAACCTTGGCACCTTCTTCGTCGGCCCAGTCGTTATCGCCACGACCAAAGCCGAAGCCGAGAATGAAACCAGCGAGGTCGATTTCAAAACCGCGGATATCGTGTTCCTTCATACCAGCAGCGTTGTCGGCCGGATCGTCGTAGTCATAGTAGGCAACGAATGCGCCTTCAGAGAAGGTCAAGTCGCCCAGCTTGACGGCGAAGAAATCAGCCGGCTGATACTGAACATAGGCACCGTTGTAAATGGCTGCCGGGTCAGTGGTTTCACCGTCGGCTTCAAGGCCTACGAATGCAGACCACTTTTCGTTGAACTTGACTTCGAAATTCAGGTCGAAGGTAGATGCGTAGCTGTGGTTCAGGTCGTCATCTTCCAAGACGTTGCCCGTGTAGGCATCAAATTCAACTTCGCCATTATACTTGACTTCCATCTTGGCTTCGGAAGTGCCTTCGTTCATGCTGGCCTTGAGCATGTCGAGAGCGTTGCCGGCAGCGTCGGCCACTTCGCCCGGATTCGTATTTTCAGCAGGGGCGGATTCAGCAGTTTTTTCTTCAGCAGGAGCGGCAGCTGCAGCGGCAGGCTGTTCAGCAGGAGTTTCCTGTGCCGGAGCAGCGGCAGTCTGAGCAGGAGCGGCAGCAGGGGCTTCCTGTGCAGGGGCCGGAGCGGCCTGTTCTGCAGGAGCGGCTGCAGGTGCTGCGGCAGGAGCTTCAGCAACAGGTGCTGCAGCGGGGGCTTCGGCGGCAGGGGCGGCATCCTGAGCAAATGCAGACGCGGCAAAGAAGGATGCGGCTGCAAGGCCGAATAAAAGATTAGACGTCAAACGGTTTTTCATTTTTCTCTCCCTTGACGGATTGATTTTCTGTTTTTGTAACACTCCGTCAGGTTTTTTACAAATAGTGCTACAAAAACGCTTGGCTATCGCCTTCTGTGAGCTATTACTGCAAAATGCGTGCCAAGATGTTTTAGTTTAGTCTCAAAAATTAGGCTAATCTAATTCAAGCTTTTTAATTAAGGGCCGGCAGGTTTTGGGCCTACCAGCCCTTAATGATTCTTGATTCTAAAAGATTAGTCTTCGAATCTCTTTTCCTTGTTAGCCTTCATGCCAAAGAGCTTGAGGAAGATTCCCGTACCCACAAGAGCCACGATGGCAGCGACAATCCACTTGGTATCGCCTCCAACCGGCACCTGGTAGAGGAGAACAGCCACAGCCCAAGCAAGAATCGTCTGAACCGTTGCCATGAGGATGGCAAGACCGAGGCCGATTTCGCGGGCTACGACACCCATTGCAGCAAGGCAAGGCACATAGAGCAAGATAAAGATGAGGAATGCGAATACCTGCCAGTTAAAGCCATCCACCGGGTTACCGTTCTTATCCGGGTTGTGGAAGTAAGAGCGAAGGTTGGCGTAGATGTCAGCGGTTTCGGAAAGGTCGCCTTCTTCGAGTGCGCCCATTTCGTCTTCGTCAAGCGTGAGGCCTGCAGCGGCGAGCTTTTCGAATACGGCGACCCGGGTCTTTTCGTCCTCTTCTTCTTCGCCGAAGGTTTCGATGGCTGCATATTCTTCGCAGGTCAGCACCTTGGCGTCGGTAATCTTGTCAAGAGTTTCCTTCTTGAGTTCGGCGGCTTCCTGGCCTTCCAATTCACCGGCGGTTCCGAGAATGTCGGTGAGCGAACCGAAGACTTCAGAGAGATTTGCCGGAATCGAGCCGAGAGCTTCGAGTACGGCACCCTTGATATCGGGAGCGCCACCTTCTTCCTCTTCTTCGGCGGGGCATTCGTCTACACCGGCGATAAGCACCTTTTCTTCTTCAGCCTTTTCTTCGGCGGCTTCTGCGGTTTCTGCAGGAGCGGCGGCACTGTCAGCGACCACGGCGCTATCCGTTGCAGCGGAATCAGCAACGGCAACTTCAGCAGGTTCTGCGGCAGGTTCAGCAGCCTTATTCGTATCGGCAACAGCTGAATCTGCATTTGCGCTGTCTGCGACAGCGGCAACCTGTTCCGGAGCCGGGGCTTCGGTGGCAGGCGTTTCAGCAGCAGGTTCTTCAGCCTTCGGCTCTTCAGCAGGAGCTTCCGCATTTTCACCCGCCATCGAATACAGCGAGTTCATTGTACCGATAACGGCTTCCTTGGCCAACAGGCCCGTAAACAGCGACACGGATGCGGGCCAGTTTTCCTTTTCGACACCGAAGGGTTCGAACACCGGCGTAATCGCCTTACCGATGGTAGAAAGCAAGCTGTTTTCGGAATCGCCATTACCGGCTGTAAATTCAAAACCTGCCGGTTCATCGGCCGGAGCATTTTCGTCCGCAGCCTTCTCGACAATACCAAAGCTGTTGAGGAAGCCAAGAATAGCAACGGCAAGCGTAATCACCTTACCGGCGCGCCAGATGTAGTCGCGCAGGCGCTGCCAGCAGTGAATCATCAGGGACTTGAACTTGGGCAAATGATACGGCGGAAGTTCCATCACAAAGTTGCTGGCCTGGCCCTGGAACAGGGACTTCTTCAAGAAGAGGCCGTAGGCAACGGCGAACAGCACACCGGCGAGGTAAAGCAGGAACACCACCGTGCCCGCCATCTTGCCGAAGAATGCCGCAGCAAACAGCGCATACACCGGAAGGCGGGCGCCGCAGCTCATGAACGGCACCAAGAAGATGGTGAGGAAACGTTCACGTTTGGATTCCAGCACGCGGGAACCCATAATGCCCGGCACACCGCAACCGAAGCCCACCATCATCGGCACGAAGGCGCGACCCGGGAGTCCGAGGAATCTCATGAAACGGTCGGCGACGAAAGCCGCGCGAGCCATGTAACCCGAGTCTTCCAAGAACGAAAGGCACAGGAACATGAAGAAGATGACCGGGATGAAGGTCGAAACCGTCTGGATACCGGCACCGATACCGTCGGCGAGAATGGCGGACACAAAGCCCGGCGCATGGAGAACATCCGTGAGCACGTAGCCGAGACCATCCACAAAGATTGCGCCAAAGAGCACATCAAAGAAATCAATGAATGCAGAACCGATAGTGACTGCAACCCAGAACACCAAATACATGATGACAAGGAAGATCGGGAGAGCTGCCCAGCGGTTCAAAAGCACAGCATCAAGCTTATCCGAGAAGGTCTTTTTCTCGCGTGCAGCGACAATTGCCTTGCCAGCCACACTGTGCGAAATGGAGTAGCGGTTTTCAGCCATCGCAAATTCCGGTTCTTCACCAAGAATCTTTGTAACGTCGGCCTTATTAATCTTCACGCCAGCTTCGGCAAACTTGTCCGCATAGCTATTCTGGTTGCCCAAATACATGAGTGCAACCCAGCGGGCATCTGTCGCCAAAAGTTTTGCAACGGTCGCCACCTTCAGTTCCAAGACCTTGACGGCTTCTTCAATCTTGTCGCCATAAACCATCTGCTTCGGGAGCGGCATGGGGGAGGCGAGTACGTGACCCATCTGGCTGATAAAGTTAGTGACGCTCTTTTCGCTCACGGCAGAAAGCGGAATGCAAGGCACGCCGTAAACGTCAGAAAGTTCGTCGAGATCCAGCTGGATTCCACGATTTTCGGCGATATCCATCATGTTGACGGCAATCACCATCGGGATATGCATATCGGCAAGCTGACTCGTGAGGAACAGGTTACGTTCGAGGTTCGTGGCATCAACGATGTTGATGATCAGGCTCGCTTCGCGGCTGAGCAAATAGTCAACAGCAGCGCGTTCGTCTTCAGCATTTGCGAACAGGGCGTAAGTACCCGGAAGGTCCACCAGGCGAATCTGACGGTCACCCAGTTCAAAATAACCTTCTTTCTTTTCAACAGTCACGCCAGGCCAGTTACCTACATGCTGGCGAGCACCTGTAAGGGCGTTAAAGAGAGCCGTCTTACCGCAGTTCGGGTTACCGGCAATTGCAATCGTCAAAAGTTTTCTAGCAGCCATTATACCCTCCTCAACTTAAGCACGTTCGCTTCTTCTTTACGGAGCGAGAGTCTATAAGAAAGCACGGCCACTTCGATCGGATCGCCGAGAGGAGCAGCCTGCAAGACTTCGATCTGAACGCCACGTACAAGCCCCATCGAAAGAAGTTTGGACTTGTAGCGGGAATCGCCTTCGTTATAGCCGACGATTTCCACCTTGTCGCCCTTTTTAAGTTCAGAGAACTTGGGCTCGGTACTCCATTTTTTCGTTTGCGACTTGCCGCCGCAACCACAATTACAGCTCATTTTTTCCTCTTGTTGAGATTTTCCACAGATTTCATAAACTCTTCAATTTTGGCGAGCGTCTCTGCCGAAAGGATGTGTTCCATGTTGCAGGCGTCCGTGTTGGCGTTGTCATCGGATACGCCCAGGTGAATCAGGAACTGCCTCAGTAAAAGATGTCGGTTCAAGATGACGACCGCAACTCGTTTCCCTTCTTCAGTGAGTTCTACGCCGCTGTAAGGCTCCTGCGACACAAGTCCCTGCTTCTTGAGCTCAGCTACGGCACGTGCCACCGAGGGCATTTTGACCGTAAGGGCCGCCGCGATATCCCTGATTCGGGCGATTTTGTTGGTTTGAAGCAAAACGTGAATCACTTCCAAATAATCTTCAAGACTCTGAGTTAGCTTAGATCGTTTCATTCTTTGCCTAAATGGGTTTAGCTTTGTCTAATTAGACGCGGCTAATGTAGGAAAAGTAAAATAGTTTGGCAAGGCTAATCTTGTTTTCTTTGGAAAATTTTTTTAGATTTGGCTAAAAATGTATCAAAATAAAAAGAAAAGGGCGAAATCGTTCATTTCGTCCCTATATATGTATTGTTTGTAATCTCGATTATTTTTTTGTTTTTTTCAAGGCAGGGCCCATGAAATCTTCGATTTTGCCCAGGGTTTCGCCTGAAAGAATATGCTCCATGCAGCAGGCGTCCTTGTCGGCGATGGCTTCGGAGACGCCCAGGCGAATCAAGAAGCTTTTCAGCAGAAGATGACGGTTCAAAATAGCGGTGGCGACACGCTTGCCTTCTTCGGTGAGTTCTACGCCGCTGTACGGTTCCTGTGTCACGAGCCCGAGCTTCTTGAGTTCGATCATGGCTTTTGCCACAGACGGCATCTTGACCGAAAGAGAGGAGGCGATGTCCTTGACGCGGGCAATTCCGTGAGCAAGGCGCAACATGTGCACCATCTCCAGGTAGTCTTCGAGACTTTGACTGAGCTTTGTATTTTCCATTTGCTAATCAATATAGGAAGGCTCGAATATTCGGTCAACTTCTTTTGGTGGGAGCATGTTGTTTTAGGGGCATCATGCTCTTGGCGCAAATACCCATGGTCGACATGTTGTGCAACAGTGCCGAGGTCGATGGGGTCAGTATTCCGAAGAATCCTGCAGCCAATAGGGCGGTGTTGAAGGTGACGATAAAGCGGTAATTTGCCTGGATTTTGTCCATGAGTTGGGTGCTCAGGTCCTTTAATTCGGCGAGGTCTCGCAAATCTTCGCTACGGAGCGTTACGTCGGCGGTTTCGCGGGCGATGTCGCTGGCGTCGCTTAATGCTACCGAAACGTTGGCGGCGGCAAGAGCCGGGGCGTCGTTGATTCCGTCTCCTACCATAATCACGCGGTGGCCTTCGGCTTTCATTTTTTCCACATAGCGGTGCTTGTCTTCGGGCAAGACTTGCGCATAAAAGATGTCGATGCCCAGCAACTGGGCGGTGCGTTCGGCGGCCTTTTGGCTGTCGCCGGTAATCATCGCCACATGCTTGATTCCGCGTTCACGGAGCATGCGGATGGCTTCGGCGGCTTCGTCTCGGGGCGGGTCGCTGATGCAGAGGACTCCGGCCAATTTTCCGCCGATGCCAAGGTAAATCACCGAGGCGGCCCCGGCGAGTTCGTCGATGCGCTTCTGTTCGGCATCGCTTACGGTCACATGTTCGTCTTCGACGACGAAATGCTTGCTTCCGATAACGGCGCGTTCCCCGTTCAGAGTCGTCGCGATACCGTGTGCCACGATGTATTTCACGTCAGCGTGTTCCTCTTCGTGGTCAATGCCCCTGTCGAGAGCCCCGCGCACGATGGCGCGCGCCATGCTGTGCGGGAAATGTTCCTCGATGCATGCCGCGATGCGAAGCACCTCTTCTTCGCTGCGGTCATTGAAGGGGATTACCTTTTCCAGCTTCGGTTCTGCCTTGGTGAGCGTCCCCGTCTTGTCAAAGACGATGGTGTCGGCGAGGGCGAATTCTTCAAGGTATTTGCCGCCTTTTACAGTCATGTTGCGGTCGGCCGCCTCGCGCAGTGCCGAAATGACCGAAATCGGGGTCGAAAGCTTGATGGCGCAGGAATAATCGACCATCAAAATCGAAACTGCCTTGGTGACGTTGCGAGTGAATAACAGCGTCAGCCCGAATCCCAGGAAACTGTAAGGCACGATGCCGTCGGCGAGTCTTTCTGCCTTGCTCTGGATGGAAGCCTTCAGGTCTTCGGATTGATCAATCAGCTCGATGATTTTTTGAATCTTGGTGTTGCCGTTTACCGCCCGTACCGAGACGACGATTGAACCTTCGTCCAGGATGGTTCCTGCAAATACGGACTTCCCGGCGGACTTGTGTACCGCCTGCGATTCGCCCGTCATGGTCGCTTCGTTCACGAAGGCGTCGCCTTCAACGACGGTTCCATCTACCGGAATCATGGCTCCCGAGCGGATTCGCACCAAGTCGCCTTCCTTGACATCTTGCAAGTGCATCTGGACGTCGACGCCGTCCTTGACGACCCAAACCAAGTCCACCTTGACGGCGAGGCTTGCGGTAAGTGCCGTTCGCGTGCGTGCCTTGGTGTATTCTTCCAGAAGGCCGCTGACGCTCAACAGGAACATGATGGTTCCTGCAGAATTGTAGTTGCGCTGTAGGAGGCTTGCGCCGATGGCGGCTCCGTCCAAAACTTCTACGGTCAGCTTGCCCTGCGAAAGAATATCTAGCCCTTTCACGACATATTTCAGCCCCTTGTAAATGTGGACTGCGGTCCTGATGGGCAGCGGCACGAACCACTTGAACAGGTAGCGGCGTGCCAACATGAATGCGAGTTTGTTCTTGAATCTGGAATCCAGGGCCTGCAACTGGTAGGCGGTATCGGGTTCGCCTTCGGGGAGTGTCGCGAGATCCAGTTTTTGGATAAACGCTATCAACTGCTCGCGGTTAAACTGTTCACGAGAACCGGTTTCGTATTCAATAAGAATACCACCGTTTTCGGAGTGGACGACTGCGCGTTTTACATAAAGATTCGCCACGCATGCCTTGTGAATGCGCGACTCAAGTTCCGGTTCAAAAGCGTACGCCCCCGCACGAAAGCGGATACGCCCCGGCTTGTCGTAAACAATTCTTGTGTGCATAGTAGATTACTTAAGGCCTGCTTCGTTCTTTGCGTCGTTGCAAATGTCTGCGGCTTCGTCCTTCATATCCTGGAAGGTGGCCTTGGCGTCTGCAGTAAACTTCATGCCGTGAGCAAGTCCCTTGACGGCGTATTCGCGGGTCTTCGGGGCCTTCAAGATTTTCTTGGCGATGGCAGATCCGATGGCTCCACCTACGACGCACCAGAACTTTTCGTTTTTCCAAATAGACATGATTTACTCCTTGGTTGTTTGGTTGATATCTAAAATCTATCTATTTCCAAAGCTCTTGTTTGTTACATACAAACTAACTTAAAGCTTAAGGCGGCAGTCCTCTCTAACGCTCATTTGACTAACATTATTAGGGTCTATGAATTTTGTTTTGAATAAAAAACTTTATTAGATTCATAAAAGTCTGTTTGGAGTAGAAAAATTTTAGGCGTATACATATTTTCTGGCCCAAAAAACGGAAAAAGTGTATGCAAGTTTCTCGTGTCAACCAATTTTTTGCCCGAATGGGGCGTTTTCAGGTAACTCATCGTTGGCTTATCCTCTCGGCGACTATCATTTTGACTATAGCGGCATGTCTCGGACTTCCGCACCTTTCCATGTCCAGCAGCGATGACGAGTGGTTCGATGATAGGGATCAAATAAAACTGAACCAGGAGCATTTTTACGACATCTTCGGCAGTGATGATTCCTTTATGGTGTTGGTCCGTGCTGACGATGTCTTTGCACCTGAAGTGCTTTCGGCTATCGACCGGCTTTCAAAAAGGTTGGAAAACGAAGTCCCGTATGCCGAACGTGTCGTCTCCTTGACGCACAACCTTTCAATCCCCAAGGCAAATGACGAAGGCTTCGAAGTCATTGACCCTTTCGAAGAGGGAATACCCGCCGATCCGCAGGAAATTGCAACTAAAAAGTCGTTGGTGATGAGCCGCCAATCGTTGGTAAACGGTATCGTCTCGGATGACTGCAAGGAAACCTGGGTGATTCTTTCGCTGAAAAAGTACGAAGGCGGTGTAGAATTCGGTAAGGATAGCATTGCGCCTTTCGCACGGAAGGTCATTGAATCCGAAGAATTCAAGAGCGACCGTTATCAGCTTTTGCAAACGGGGATGAGCTACACCGAAATGGAGGAAGAAGAAGTGATCACTCGTGAATGCATTATCCGCATTGGCGTGGGTTTTGCGGTGATGCTCCTTTGCCTTATTCTTTTTGTGCGCTCGTTGCGTGGGGTAGTGGTGCCTGCCATCGCGACCGTTTGCGGCATCGCCTCGGTTTTGGGAATCAATGCTTGGCTCGGTATTACGGGGGATTCCTCGATGGTGGCGCTCCCGGTGCTTTTGGGAATGGCGCTTTCGGTGGGCTATTCCATCCACTACATCAATGCGTTCCGTATGCAGTTCCGCCGTTCTGGCAAGCGCAAGGAATCGGTTGTCTTCGCCATTCAAGAAACAGGCTGGCCTATCTTCTTTACGGTCATTACCACGGTAGCTTCGCTCCTTTCGTTCTTATTTGCGGGCATTCGCCCCATTCGCTGGATTGGAGGTATCTCGGCGGGCATCGTGTCCATGGTATGCCTCTACGTGATGGTGCTGATTCCTATCCTCATGAGTTTCGGGCGCAATACGGAACCTAAACCCGATATGCTTAAGAGTGCGGGGGCGACCAAAGCCGATATCCTCTTTGAATTTTTTGGCCGCAAGATTTGCCGCCATAGCGTCGTTATTGCCGTTGTTGCTGGAGCCTTCATGCTGTTCCAGGTTCCAGGTATTGCCCACATCGATGTGAATATGGACTACACGAAGACCATGGGCCAAAAGATTCCTTATGTGGTGCGGCTTTTGGACATGCTCAGCGGAAAGTTGGGGAGCCTCTACGATTTTAACGTGATGGTGGAATTCGATGATCCTGACGCCTTGAAAGATCCGGCGAATATGAATCGTCTTATGGAATTGGAAGAAAAACTCGGGACGCTTCAGCTTACAAAAGTTTCAAACGGAAAACCGCGCGTGCAGTCAGTCACGAGTCTCGTAAAGGAAATGAACCGCACCTTGAATAGCGACGACACTGCCTACTTCGCTATCCCCGCCGAGCATGATATGCTTTCGCAGGTGCTGTTCCTCTACGAAATCTCGGATCCCGATGCTATCTTCAGCTGGATGGACGAAGATTACAAGACAACGTACATCCATGTGGAACTTTCAGGTTACGATGCGAATAAAGTCATCGAGGACTTGGATAGCGCCAAAAGCTACATGACGAGTCTCTTCCCTGATGCCAAAACTTCGGTGGTGGGGGATGTCATCAACTACGCCGAAATGAACGGAAAGCTGGTGGGCGGGTTGCTCCGCTCTTTCGGCGGTTCCTTTGTGATTATCGCCGTCATGATGATTCTTGCCTTCGGGAGTGTCCGCGCGGGGCTTATCGGCATGATTCCGAATGTTGCCCCGGTGCTCCTGATTGGCGGGCTCATGGGGTATCTGAACATGCCGCTTGATATGATTACGATGATTATAATGCCGATGATTTTAGGCATTGCCGTCGACGATACCATCCACATGAATAACCACATCAAGTACGGCTACGAAAAAACGGGCAGCTACCGACAGGCGCTCCTGCTCTCTTACCGCGAAATCGGCAAGACTATGGGTATGACCACATTCATTCTTTGCGCCATGTTCTTCGTATTCATCTTTAGTCCCATGGGGGCGCTCCATAACGTGGGCGTCCTCTCTATCTTGGGCCTTGGCGGTGCGCTTTTGGCTGATTATACGCTCACCACGGCGCTTGTCTACCTCTGCAAGCCCTACGGTAAGTCGAAAACACCTGCGAATCGCTAGAAGATTGACGAAATTAAGTTGTTTTTGCTATATTTGGAGTCCACAAACGCTCGCGTAGGACTTTTTTTAGAACCCCTACCCGCATTGGATTGCCCACCGTTATTGGGCTGAGCTTCACTGACATACTGTAGATTTTTGAAGAAAAGTCTGTAGAACCGCTATCGCCAAATCGGTTAGTTTTGCGCCTCCTAAGCCTAGCTATAGGAGGCCTATAATGGCGACTAGATACACAATTCGGCAAATCAATAAGTCGAGAGGCAATAAGACTTGGTACGGATGTACTTATCGCGATGGCTGCTCGCCTGAGCAGGTTTCGTTGGGGAAAGTATGACTTTCGTGTTGTGGATAAGTCGATAGCTTTTCGGGGCTAAAAAGACGATTAAAAACGCCTTCTGTTTAAAATTTTAAACACTTGGGGCTACTTCAACAC
>JAEEGG010018324.1_pt1 | contig 14268 bp, 22 predicted proteins | sample 9134161 | NCBI WGS metagenome assembly JAEEGG01 (sample SAMN16246543, study PRJNA631951) | gut metagenome | biome: gut microbiome; feature: rumen; material: CR-attached | host: Bos | place: Iran: Karaj | collected 2018-10
CAGAACGTCCCAGGGCATCCGCCGCGTTGACGGAAGCTACGTGAAGTTCGATCAGAACGCCGCCGTCATCATCAAGGACGACAAGACCCCGGTCGGGACCCGTATCTTCGGGCCCGTCGCCCGCGAGCTTCGTGACAGAGGCTTCATGAAGATCGTCTCCCTGGCACCGGAAGTTCTGTAGGAGGTGTCGAAATGACGATTAAAAAAGATGACCAGGTGGTCGTGATCACCGGCAAGGATAAAGGCAAAAAGGGCAAAGTCCTGAAGGTTTACCCGAAGACGAACCGCGTTGTCGTCGAAGGCGTGAACGTCCAGACCAAGCACGCGAAGGCCAAGGGCAGCGCTCCCGCTGAGATCAAGCACATCGAAGGCCCGATCGACGCGTCGAACGTCATGCTCTGGGACGCGAAGGCGAAAGTCGCGACCCGCGTAGGTTATAAGGTAGAAGCCGGCAAGAAACATCGCGTTTCGAAGAAGTCCGGTTCCGTCATTGACTAAGGGAGGGGACGAACTTGGCAGCAAGAATGAAAGAGCTCTATACCTCTCAGGTATACGGAGCGCTCAAAGAAAAGTTCCAGTACAAGAACCCGATGGAAGTTCCCAAGCTGGTCAAAATCACCGTCAACATGGGCCTTGGCGAAGCGAAGGACAACCCGAAGGTCATGGAGTCCGCCGTTAAGGAAATGGCGGCCATCACCGGCCAGAAGCCGGTCGTGACGAAGGCGAAGAAGTCCATCGCGAACTTCAAGGTCCGCGAAGGCATGCCGGTCGGCTGCAAGGTCACGCTCCGCGGAGACAACATGTACGTCTTCGCAGACAAGCTCTTCAACATCGCTCTTCCGCGCGTTCGCGACTTCAAGGGCGTTTCGAAGAACTCGTTCGACGGCCGCGGAAACTATTCCATGGGCCTCAAGGAACAGCTGATCTTCCCCGAAATCAGCTATGACCAGGTCGACATGATCAAAGGCATGAACATCGTTTTCACGACGACGGCCAAGACCGACGAAGAAGCGCTCGCGCTTCTGGAATACCTCGGCATGCCGTTCGAGAAGTAGTTGCGGAGGAACAGACAATGGCAAAGACATCTCTCAAAATCAAAGCTGCGAGAAAGCCGAAGTATGCGACCCGTGCCTACACGAGATGCAAGATCTGCGGCCGCCCGCATTCCGTACTCAAGAAATACGGCATCTGCCGTATCTGCTTCAGAGAGCTGGCGTATAAGGGAGAGATCCCCGGCGTCAAGAAAGCCAGCTGGTAATCGACAGGAAGGAGGACGCGAAAATGACCATGACAGATCCCGTAGCGGATATGCTCACGAGAATCCGGAACGCCAACGTTGCGCACCACGCGACCGTCGACGTGCCCTGCTCCAAGATGAAGAAATCCATCGCGGAGATTCTCCTCGCAGAAGGCTACATCAAGAATTTCGAAATCATCGAAAATGGCCCGCAAGCCACCATCCACATCGAGATGAAGTACGGCGCAGGCAAAGAAAAAGTTATTTCCGGCATCAAAAAGATCTCCAAACCGGGCCTTAAGGTCTATGCCAAGAAGGACGAAGTCCCGAAGGTCCTCGGCGGTCTCGGCGTTGCCATCATCTCCACCTCCAACGGCATCATTTCCGACAAGGAAGCCCGTAAACTCGGCGTTGGCGGTGAAGTCATCTGCTATGTCTGGTAGGAGGATAGGAAATGTCGAGAATCGGTAAAAAGCCTGTCACTCTGCCCGCAGGCGTTGAAGTCAAAGTCGACGGCCATCTCGTGACCGTCAAAGGTCCGAAGGGTCAGCTCTCCGACAAGATCAGCTCCCTGATGGACGTCAAAATGGAAAACGGCGTTCTGACCGTTGAGAACCCGAAGCCGGAAGACCGCGTCTACAGCGCCCAGCACGGACTCGCGAGAACGCTCATCCACAACATGGTGGTCGGTGTGACCGAAGGCTACACCCGCAAGCTCACCATGAGCGGCGTCGGCTACCGCGCCGAGAAGAAGGGGAACGTCCTGATCCTGAACCTCGGATATTCCCATCCGATCGAAATGCCCGATCCCGAAGGGATCACGACCGAAGTCCCGTCCCAGACGGAGATCCTCGTCAAGGGCACGAACAAAGCCGAAGTCGGCAACTATGCCGCGATCATCCGCTCGAAGAGAGGACCGGAACCCTACAAGGGCAAGGGCATCATCTACGACGGCGAGAAGATCCGCCGCAAAGAAGGCAAAGCCGGCGTGAAGAAATAAGGAAAGGAGTACAAAATGTCTAAGAAATTATCGAAGGCCGACAAGCGCGTCAAGCGCCATGGCAGAGTCAGAAACGACATTTTCGGGACTCCTGAAAAGCCGAGACTTTGCGTCTACAGAAGCCTTGCCAACATCTCCGCTCAGATCATCGACGACACGACCGGAAAGACCCTTTGCGCCGCTTCCTCCCTGGAAAAGGAATTCACGGAATACGGCGGAAACAAGGAAGCCGCGAAGAAGGTCGGCGAAGCGCTCGGCAAGAGAGCGATCGATCTGGGAATCAAGGAAGTCTGCTTCGACCGCGCCGGATACATCTATCACGGCAGAGTCAAGGAACTGGCTGACGGCGCGAGAAGTGCCGGCCTGAATTTCTAGGAGGTTTGCGATGGCATACAACAGATATGAAGAAAACAAGCCGGAGTTCAAGGAACAGATCGTGAACATCCGCCGCGTCACGAAGGTCGTCAAGGGCGGCAAGAACAGCCGCTTCTCCGTTACGGTCGTCGTCGGTGACGGCAAGGGTCGTGTCGGCCTTGGCCTCGGCAAGTCGATGGAAATTCCGGAAGCCGTCCGCAAGGCGACTGAAGACGCGAAGAAGAACCTCGTCACCGTCCCGATGCTCGGAACGACGATCACCCACAAAACGCTCGGCATCTTCGGCGCCGGCCAGGTTCTCCTGATGCCCGCCGCCCCCGGTACCGGCGTCATCGCCGGCGGTGCGGTCCGCACGATCCTCGAGCTTGCGGGAATCCAGGACATCCGCGCGAAATCCATCGGTTCCAACAACGCGGGCAACATGGCCTACGCGGCGCTGGAAGGTCTCAAGAACCTCAAGACGGTCGATGAACTCAGCCGCCTGAGAGGCAAGACCCGCGAAGAGATCTTAGGTTAGGAGGACACGAAAAATGGCTGAAAAACAAGTCAAGGTCACGCTCGTGAAGAGCCTCATCGGTTCGAGCCCCTATCAGAAGAAAGTCGTCGAAGGCCTCGGTCTTCGCAAGGTCGGCCACACCGTCGTCCTGCCCGACAACGAGGCGGTCCGCGGCGCGTGCGACAAGATCGACCACATGGTCAAAGTCGAAGAACTGTAAGGAGGTGCCCTGTAATGAAAATCCACGAACTGAAAGCGCCCCAGGGCGCCAGCCGTGCCCCGAAGAGAAAGGGCCGCGGCACCGGTACCGGCAACGGCACCACCTCCGGTCGCGGCATGAACGGCCAGAACTCCCGTTCCGGCGGCGGTACCCGCCTCGGATTCGAAGGCGGCCAGATGCCCCTCTACAGACGCATCCCGAAGCGCGGCTTCAACAACATCTTTGCGAAGGAAGTCGCGATCGTCAACGTCGAAGCGCTGAACGCGTTTGAGGACGGTTCCGTCGTTACGCCGGATCTCCTCGTTGCGGAAGGCCTCATCAAATCCAAGCTCGACGCCGTCAAGGTTCTCGGATCCGGCGCGCTCGGCAAGAAGCTTACCGTACAGGCGAACAAATTCAGCAAGTCTGCTGTCGAAAAGATCGAGGCTGCCGGAGGAAAGGCCGAGGTGATCTAGTATGGAGATGCTGAACACCCTGCAAAGAGCATGGAAAGTCGCCGACATCCGGAAGAAGATGATCTTCACGCTGCTGATGCTCCTCGTCTTCCGCGTCGGTTCGAACATTCCTGTTCCGGGAATCGACCGCTCCATCCTCGCGTCCCTCTTCTCGGACGAGATGGGCCTCCTTTCCCTGTTTGATCTGTTCTCGGGCGGAAGCTTCAGCAACTTCACGATTTTCGCACTCAGCATCACGCCCTATGTAACCGCGTCGATCATCCTCCAGCTGCTCGCCATCGCGATCCCCGCGCTCGAGCGGCTGTCCAAGGAAGGCAACGAGGGCCGCAAGAAGATCGCCCAGTACACCCGTTATCTGACGGTCGTGCTGGCGTTCCTCCAGGCGATCGGTATGACGATCGGCCTCTTCCGGAGCGCCGTCAACCCCTGGAACTTCTGGACCGCGGCGCTGATCATCCTCGTCCTCATCGCAGGCACGGCCTTCCTGATGTGGCTCGGTGAACAGATCAACGAATCCGGTATCGGCAACGGCATCTCGCTCATCATCTTCGGCGGCATCATCGCCCGCGTTCCGAGCCAGATCCACAACACGATCCTCAGCTTCAAAGCCGGAACCGTTTCGCTCCTTTCGATGATCCTCTTCGTGATCTTCGCGGTCGCGGTCGTCGTCGGCGTCGTCCTCGTTCAGGAAGGCACCCGCAAGATCCCGGTCCAGTACGCGAAGAAAGTCGTCGGACGGAAGATGTACGGCGGACAGTCGACCTTCATTCCGATCAAGGTCAACCAGGCCGGCGTTATCCCCGTCATCTTCTCCACCTCGCTGCTCCAGTTCCCGCTGACGCTGACCTACTTCTGGCCGAACAGCGGATTCGCGAACTTCATGTCGAAGTGGTTCAGCCCGAACGGAAATCCGGGCGTCTGGATCTACACGATCCTCAACGTGATCCTCATCATCGCGTTCAACTACTTCTACACGTCGATCACGTTCAATCCCCATGACGTAGCGGACAACATGCGCTCCAACGGCGGCTTCATCCCCGGCATCCGCCCGGGCAAGCCGACGGAAGAGTATCTCCAGAAGGTAATGACCCGCATCTCCTTCACCGGCGCGATCTTCCTCGCCGTCGTCGCGGTGCTGCCGACCCTGATCGGTCAGTTCACGAACCTTTCCATCAGCTTCGGCGGAACGTCCCTCCTCATCATCGTGGGCGTCGCGCTCGACATGTGGAAACAGCTCGAACAGCAGCTCCTGATGCGGAATTACCAGGGGTTCCTGAAATAAGGAAGCGAAGAGGTGTACTGTTATGGCAAGATTTATTCTTCTCGGGCCTCCGGGAGCCGGTAAGGGCACCCAGTCCGTTATGATCGCCGAACAATACAATATCCCTCACATTTCCACCGGGGACATCCTCCGCGCGAACGTGAAGGCGGAAACGCCGCTCGGCGTTCTCGCAAAGGGGTACATGGACCGTGGTGAGCTCGTCCCCGACAGCCTCATCATGGACCTTGTGAAGGACCGTCTCGCGGAACCCGATTGCGAAAAAGGGTTCCTCTTCGACGGATTCCCGCGCACCGTACCCCAGGCGGAAGCCCTCGACGCGATCCTGGCCGATGCCGGCATCGAACTCGATGCCGTCATCGACATCCGGGTCGACGAGGACGAGCTGCTGAAACGGATGACAGGCCGCAGGGTCTGCCGTCAGTGCGGAGCCCCCTACCACATCGTGAATATGCCTCCGAAGAAGGAAGGCGTCTGCGATCTCTGCGGCGGTGAAGTCTACCAGAGAGCCGACGATACCGAGGAGACGGTGAAGAACCGCTTCAAGGTCTACAACGAACAGACGCTGCCTCTGACGGATTACTACGCCAAAACCGGGAAACTCGTCCCGATCGAGAGCGCGGGCGGTCCGAAGGATGTCTTCGAAGCGATCATCCGGGAACTCGAGGCATAATTCATGATTACAATCAAATCCAAGGAAGAAATCGAACTGATGAAGGAAGCCGGCAAGGTCACGGCCGAGATCCTGGCTTCTCTGAGCGATTTCATCAAACCCGGCATGAGCACCTGGGAGATCGACAAGTACGTGGAGGAGGAGATCCTCCGCCACGGTCAGCTCCCGGCGTTCAAAGGGTATGCCGGCTTCCCCGCAACCGTCTGCGCGAGCGTCAACGAAGTCGTCGTCCACGGCATCCCGTCGAAGCGGAAGATCCTCCGCGAAGGAGACATCGTCTCGATCGACATGGGAACGGTCTGGAAGGGCTACTACAGCGACGCGGCGCGCACATACGCGGTCGGAACCGTATCTCCCGAAGCAGCCAAACTCATCGAAACGACGGAGCGGAGCTTCTTCGAGGGCCTGAAATTCGCGAGGGCGGGCAACCGTCTCAGCGACATCAGCCACGCCATCCAGGTGACGTGCGAGGCGGAAGGCTTCTCGATGATCCGCGATTACGTCGGTCACGGGATCGGAACGGATATGCATGAAGATCCCCAGATCCCGAACTACGGAAAGCCCGGTCACGGACCGCGCCTCGTCCCCGGAATGGTCATCGCCGTCGAACCGATGGTATCGGCGGGATCGTACGAGGTCGAGGTCCTGCGGGACGACTGGACGGCCCGCACGATCGACCGGAGCCTGACGGCCCACTACGAAAACACGATCGTGATCACCGAAGACGAACCGTATCTGACGACGCTGCTGAAATAAAGAAGGAGGTGCGCGCGGAAATGGCAAAACAAGATGCAATCGAAGTCATGGGTACCGTTCTCGAAGCACAGCCGAACGCGATGTTCATCGTCGAACTCGAAAACGGCTTCAAAGTGCTCGCGCACGTATCCGGCAAAATCAGAATGAACTTCATCCGAATCTTACCCGGAGACAAAGTCAAAGTGGAGTTATCTCCTTATGACCTCTCCAAGGGAAGAATCACCTGGAGAGACAAGTAGGTATTCCAAATAAGGAGGATAAAATCATGAAAGTAAGAGCTTCCGTAAAGCCCATCTGCGAAAAGTGCAAGGTGATCAAGAGAAACGGAAAAGTCATGGTCATCTGCGAAAATCCGAAGCACAAGCAGGTGCAGGGCTGACCCCAATCAATATTGCTGAATCGTCCTAGCGGGTGCGGCTACATTCCCGCGTCGGGAGACGCCGGAGTGACGCGCGTGGGCATTCATCGTCCAATGGATTCTGAGTTTAAACATTTAGGAGGAAAACAAGTATGGCTCGTATAGCCGGTGTTGACTTGCCGAAGGAAAAACGGGTAGAAATCGGTCTTACCTATATCTATGGCATCGGCCATTCCACGGCAAAGGCAATCCTGGAAAAAGCCGGAGTGAATCCGGACACCCGGGTAAAGGATCTTTCCGAAGACGAAGTCGGTAGCATCCGTAAAATCATCGATACCGAATACACCGTGGAAGGTGATCTCCGGAGAGAAGTCTCCATGAACATCAAGCGGCTGATGGAGATCGGCTGCTATCGCGGCGTTCGTCACAGAAAGGGTCTCCCCGTCCGCGGTCAGAGAACCAAAACCAACGCGCGCACCCGCAAAGGTCCGAAGAAGACCGTCGGCCGTGCAAAGAAAGAAAAGAAGTAAGGAGGTAAGCTGAAAAATGGCACAGGCGAAGAAAGCGACTCGCAAGAGAAGAGAACGCAAGAACATTGAAAAAGGCCAGGCCCACATCCAGGCTACCTTCAACAACACCATCGTTACGCTGTCCGACATGGACGGCAACGCCCTTTCCTGGTGCTCTTCCGGCACCCTCGGCTTCAAGGGTTCCCGTAAGTCGACTCCGTTCGCGTCCCAGATGGCGGCCGATACCGCCGCGAAGGCTGCGATGGAGCACGGCCTCAAGACCGTTGAAGTCTACGTAAAGGGACCGGGTTCGGGACGTGAAGCGGCGATCCGTGCGCTCGCTGCCGCAGGTCTCGAAATCACCCTCATCCGTGACATCACCCCGATTCCGCACAACGGCTGCAGACCGCCGAAGCGGAGAAGAGTATGAGGAAAGGAAGGTAATCGAACATGTCCAGATACACAGGACCTTCCTGCAGACTTTGCAGAAGAGAAGGCCAGAAACTGTTCCTCAAGGGCGAGCGCTGCTATTCGACGAAATGCGCGATGGAAAAGCGTTCGTATGCCCCCGGACAGCACGGCAACGACAGAAGAGTCAAGCTCTCCAACTACGGTCTCCAGCTCCGCGAGAAGCAGAAAGCAAAACGTTTCTACGGCGTTCAGGAAACCCAGTTCCGCAATTACTTTGAAAAGGCCGAACGCGCGAAGGGCCAGACCGGTGAAAACCTCCTCGTCGCGCTCGAAACGAGACTCGACAACGCGGTCTTCCGTATGGGCTTTGCCTCCTCGCGGAAGGAAGCGCGCCAGCTCGTTCTCCACGGCCACTTCACGGTAAACGGCAGAAAACAGAACATCCCCTCCATGGCCGTCAAAGCCGGAGACGTCATCAAAGTCAAGGAGAAGAGCGTTTCTTCCCCGAAATTCAAGGAAATTCGTGACATGTCCATCAGCACGCCCAACTGGATCTCCGTCGATACGGACAAGCTCGAAGGCCGGGTCCTCGCCATGCCGAAGAGAGAAGACATCGACACGCCGATTCAGGAGCGTCTCATCGTCGAGCTCTACTCCAAGTAATCGTTAACGAATTCCTTTCGCATCACACATGAAAACCAGGAGGGTTTTACAATGATCGAAATTGAAAAACCGACGATTGAATGCGTGTACTCTGATGACGACAAGAATTACGGCAAATTCATCGTTGAACCTCTTGAAAGAGGTTATGGAATCACCCTCGGAAACAGCCTGAGACGGATCCTTCTGTCGAGCCTTCCGGGCGCGGCGGTCACCTCCGTTAAAATCGACGGCGTCCTCCACGAATTCTCCACCATCCCCGGTGTCAAGGAAGACGTTACCGAAATCATCCTCAACCTCAAGAGACTCGCGATCCGCCTTCAGGACAACACGAAGACCGTGCTCCTCGATCAGGTCGGCCCGAAGGAAGTCACCGCGGCTGATATCGCGCTGGACGGCGGTCTCGAGATCTTCAATCCGGAACTCCACATCGCGACGCTCGATGAGGGCGCTCACCTCGTCATGGAGATCGACATGGCGAAGGGCCGCGGCTATGTTCTCGCGGAGAACAACAAGACCGAGACGACGCCGATCGGCGTCATCCCCGTCGACAGCATCTACACGCCCGTGCGGAAATGCAACTTCACGGTAGAGAACACCCGCGTCGGCCAGGTGACCGACTACGACAGACTCGTTCTGGAACTCTGGACCGACGGTTCGATCACTCCCCAGGAGGGCGTGTCGATCGGCGCGAAGATCATGGAGGATCACCTGCGTCTGTTCATCAACCTGACCGACTCCGTCGCCGATATGGAGACGATGGTGGAAAAGGAAGAGGACCAGAAAGGGAAAGCGCTCGAGATGACGATCGAAGAGCTCGAACTCTCCGTCCGTTCCTACAACTGCCTCAAGAGAGCCGGCATCAACACCGTCGAGGAACTGACGCAGCGTACCGAAGAGGATATGATGAAGGTCCGCAATCTTGGCAAGAAGTCTTTGGACGAAGTCAAGCACAAACTCGAAGAACTGGGGCTGAGCTTAAAGCCCTCGGACGAATAAGTTAGGAGGAATTACAATGCCGGGTTACAGAAAACTGGGAAGAACCTCTGCGCATAGAAAGATGATGCTGCGCAACCTCGTGACGGACCTGCTCAAATACGGCAAGCTCGAAACGACTCTGATGCGCGCAAAAGAAACGCGTCGTATCGCAGAAAAGATGATCACCCTCGGCAAGCGCGGCGACCTTCACGCGAGAAGACAGGCAGCCAGCTATCTGCTCGATGAGGACGTCGTCAAAAAGCTGTTCGACGAGATCGCTCCCAAATATGCCGACCGCAACGGCGGCTACACGCGCATCCTGAAGATGGGTCCGCGTCCGGGCGACATCGCAGAAGTCGTCTGGGTCGAACTCGTATAGGGTCGATACCTGAAAATTAGGTGAAGAAGGCCGTTCCCCTTGCGGAACGGCCCTTTTTCGTGTAGAATACCCGTATTGCGGCCGATCCGTACGGTTTGCGTGTAAAAAAACGAAAAAGAATCGCCGCGCGACCGCGGCGACGGAGGATAAGACGAATGAAGAATACGAAACGAGTGCTTTTGATCCTGCTCTGCATGGTCCTGTCGGTCTCGCTGCTCGCGGGCTGCAAGAAAAAGGAACCGGAACCGGAGACCTTCGACTACAGCCGCGATCTGACGGACGAGGGCTTCTGGAAGGACGTGAACGCGTCGGATATCGTGAAGGTCCCGGAGGACTACAACAGCTTCACCGTGAAGCGGAGCGAAGTGACGCCGACCGAAGAGGAACTTCAGCATGAGATCGACGAGGTCCTCGCGAGCTACCAGTACACGGTTGACGTGACGGAGCGGGCGGCGCAGCTGAAGGACGTCGTTGACATCAACTTCGAAGGCAGGCTGGCGGACGGAACGACCGTCGACGGCATGTCCGGAAACTCGCCGCAACTCGAACTCGGCTCGGGCTCGATGATCCCCGGCTTCGAGGACGCGATCGTCGAAGCGAACGCGTTCACCGGCGATGAATTCGACATCCACGTCACCTTCCCCGACCCGGATCAGAACAACACGGATCTCTCCGGCAAGGACGCCGTCCTCACGATCAAGATCAATAAGATCTCCGAGAAGATCATTCCCGAGCTGACCGACGAGTTCGTCACGGACAAATACGCCGAGACCGAGGGCCTGATGACCGTCGCCGAGTTTCGCCATGCCCTGACGGACGCGCTCGTCGAGGAGAACCTGCTCAAAAAACTGACGGACCACATCGTCAACGACGCCATCTACGGCCAGCTGCCCGAAAAGCTCATCACGTTCCAGGAGGACGCGAACTACGACTACTACATGCTCCAGGCGAAGGCGTACGCGAATTACTACACGAACTACGGCTACACCGCCGAGCAGTGGTTCTACAACCTGACGTATTGCGAGAACAAGGAACAGTTCGACGAGATGAACCATGACATCTACGTCCAGGCCGTGAAGGAATCGCTCGCGATGCAGGCGATCGCGGAACAGGAAGGCATCACCGTCTCGGAGGACGATCTCAAGGAATACTTCACCGCGAACGAAGGCGTTGAGGACTACACCGAATACAAGGATTACTACGGGATCGGCTATCTGAAGATGGTCGTCCGGAACGAGAAACTCGTCGCGGATCTCTACAAGAACGCGAAGATCGAAGACTGACGAAAATGATCTATCTGGACAACAGTTCCACAACAAAGCCGCTGCCTCGCGTAGCGGCTTCTTGCGCGAAAGCGCTCGCGGACGACTTCGGCAATCCGTCGTCGCTGCACCGCCTCGGACTTGCCGCGGAAAAGGCCCTGAAAGGCGCCAAATCGTCGATTTCAGCGACGTTTGGGCTCTCTTCGGGCAACTTTGCCGGCGGCGAACTTTCGATGCTCAAATCGCTCGTTTTCACGTCCGGCGGAACGGAGAGCGACAACACCGCGCTGTTCGGAATGGCCGAGGCGGGGAGGCGGTACGGGAACCGTTTCATCACGACGGCCGTCGAGCATCCTGCCGTCCTCGAGGCCGCGAAGGAGCTCGAGCGGCGCGGATATCGCGTGACGGTACTGCCGGTGACGGAGGAGGGCGCCGTGCGGCGGGAAGACCTCGAGGCGGCGCTTACGGACGACACGATCGGCGTGTCGGTGATGGCCGTCAACAACGAGACCGGGACGGTCTATCCCGTCGCGGAATTCGCGGCGCTCGTCCACGCGAAAGCGCCGCGCGCGCTCTTCCATACCGACGCCGTTCAGGCGTACGGGAAGGTCGCGCTCTCCGGCGGGACGGGCGGCGCCTCCGGCGCCGCGTACGCCCTCGGCCTTGCCGGGACGGAGATCGACCTCGTGTCGGTCTCGGCCCACAAGATCCACGGTCCCAAGGGCATCGGCGGCCTGTACGTCCGCGAAGGCGTGCGGATCCCCTCGTTCGTCTTCGGCGGCGGCCAGGAATCCGGCTTCCGCTCCGGCACGGAAAACATGGTCGGGATCGTCGGCTTCGGCGAAGCCGCGCGCGAGCTCACGGAGCGCGGCGCCGAAAAGATCCGCCGGATGACCGAGGTGAGGAACTACCTCAGGGACGGCCTCCTCGCGGAGATCCCCGATATCGCCGTCAACGGCCCGTTCGAAACGGGCGGGGAGCCGGGTCTTGCCGCTCCGTCCGTCCTGAACGTGAGCTTCCTCGGCTGCCGCGGCGAGGTCCTGCTCCACACGCTCGAACAGAAGGAGATCTACGTCTCGACCGGCTCCGCCTGCTCCTCCAATTCGAAGAACAGGGGCAGCCACGTCCTCCGCGCCTGCGGCCTCTCCCCCGAACGCATCGAGGGCGCCGTCCGCTTCTCCTTCTGCGGAGAGAACACGGTCGAAGAGATGGACATAGTGATCGCGGAGTTGAAACGGGCTGTCGCCTTAATGCGTAAATTGACACACAGGTGATCTTATGGATAAGAATTGTTACATCGTGCGCGTCGGCGAGGTCGCGCTGAAGGGTCTGAACAAGCCGTATTTTGAGCGCGTCCTGATGCAGCGGATCGCGAAGGCGCTGAAGAAGTACCCGGACTGCGAGGTCAGCCGCGTCGAGGGGATCCTGTTCGTGCGCACGCCGAACGATCTCCCGGAGGAGACGGTCCTGCGCGAGGTCTCGAAGGTCTTCGGCGTGGAGACGATCTCCCCCGCCGTCGAAACGGAATCGGACCTCGAGGCGATCTGCGCCGCGGCCGTCGCGTTCATGGACCGCGTCATCGAGACGCGCGGCGTGAAAACGTTCAAGGTCGAAGCGCGCCGCTCGGACAAGAACTTCCCGATCGAATCGCCCGAGATCGCGCGGCGCGTCGGCGCGGCCGTTCTGAAGGGCTGCAAGGTGCTCAAGGTCGACGTCCACGAGCCCGACGTGAAGCTGTTCGTCCACGTCCGCCGCGACCATTCCTACCTCTACGACCAGAAGATCAGCGCGTTCGGCGGCCTTCCGCTCGGCACGAACGGCAAGGGCCTCGTCCTGCTCTCGGGCGGGATCGATTCCCCCGTCGCGGCGTGGATGATGGCGAAGCGCGGGATGGTCATCGAGGCCGTCCACTTCCACTCCTACCCCTACACGAGCGAGCGCGCGTTCGAGAAGGTCAAGGACCTTACGCGGATCCTCGCGGGCTATATGGGACGCATCCGCATCCACTCCGTGAACCTTCTCCCGATCCAGGAGGAGATCGTCGCGAACTGTCCCGAGGACGAGACGACGATCCACGTCCGCCGCTTCATGATGAAGATCGCGGAGGAGATCGCGAAGAAGAACCGCTGCCAGATGCTGATCACCGGCGAGAACATCGGCCAGGTCGCGAGCCAGACGGCCGAGGCGCTCGTCGTGACGGACAACGCCGTGAGCCTGCCGGTGATGCGGCCTTTGATCGCGATGGACAAGACCGACATCATCGAGATCGCGCAGGAGATCGGCACGTTCGAGACGTCGATCCAGCCGTTTGAGGACTGCTGCACGGTCTTCCTGCCGAAGCATCCGAAGACGAAACCGCGCCTCGACGCGATCCTCGAATCGGAGGCGAAGCTCGACGTCGACGCGCTCGTTGCCGCGGCGGTGGCGAGCGAGGAGATCACGACGGTCAACCCGGCGGAATAAAGATGACAACGATCGAAAAGGCGCCGTTCGGCGCGACAAAACGGGGCGTGCCGGTCACGCAGTATACGATGACGAACGCGGAGGGGATGACCGTCCGCGTTTTGGATTACGGCCTGGCGGTCCGGTCGATCGCTCTTCCGGACAGGAATGGAAGGATCGTCGACGTCGTGCTCGGGTACGATACGGTCCGCGGCTACGAGGAGGGGAACTGCTACTTCGGCGCCTGCGTCGGCCGCGTCGCGAACCGCATCGGCGGCGCGTCGTTTCCGCTGGACGGCCGTACGGTCCGCCTCGAGCCGAACGAAGGCCCGAACCACCTCCACGGCGTCTTTTCGCGGACGGTGTTCGACGCGTCGATCGATCCGGCGGACGGGTCGCTTACGTTCCGTCATGTGAGCGGGCCGGACGAGGAGGGCTATCCCGGGACGCTTTCGGTCGAGGTGCGGTATGCGCTGACGGACGGCAACGCGCTCCGGATCGACTACCGCGCCGAGACGGACGCGCCGACGCCCGTGAACCTCACGAACCACGCGTATTTCAATCTCAACGGCGCAGGCGACGTCCTCCGCCACACGCTCCGGCTCAACGCGGACGCGTTCACGGAGATCGGACCGGACATGATCCCGACGGGGCGCGTCCTTCCGGTGGACGGCACGCCGATGGACTTCCGCGCGCCGAAGCGGATCGACCGCGATATCAAATGGCTGACGGACGCGGGAGTCGACGATTGCCGGAAGGCGCCGTACCGCCAGCTCGA
>JAEEGG010018326.1_pt1 | contig 14266 bp, 8 predicted proteins | sample 9134161 | NCBI WGS metagenome assembly JAEEGG01 (sample SAMN16246543, study PRJNA631951) | gut metagenome | biome: gut microbiome; feature: rumen; material: CR-attached | host: Bos | place: Iran: Karaj | collected 2018-10
CTGGCCATCCCGTTCGTCGGCTGCAAGAAAGAAGAGACCATCGGCGACAAGATCGACGCCGCTGTTGATTCCGCCAAGAAAGAAGCCGACAAGGCCGCTGACGCCGTGAAAGACGCCGCCAAGGACGCCAAGAAAGAAGCCGACAAGGCTATTGACAAAGCTGCTGAAGCCGTCAAGGACGCCACGAAGTAATTTCGTTTAGCAAAGCTTCTCCAAACGCCGTTTGCGAGCCTCTCGTAAACGGCGTTTTTCTGTGATATTCTGGATATTCTGTTTTTCTTTTATCCCTGCTATCTCTTTTCATCTCTTCGTTTTGCTTTTTAGCTTTCAACTTTGTATCTGCTTTTAGCTTTCAGCTTTAAGCTTTAGGCTTTCCTTATGGCTCCACATCGTCTCACACTTGAACAAGCCGCCGATTTTCTCCAGATGGACACCAGCGAACTGATGTCCATGGCCGTCCAAGGCGAAATTCCCTGCCAACAGCAGGGCAAACGCTTCTTCTTCGAACAGGATGCGTTGGACGCATGGTGCTCACAGAAGATCATCAAGCATTCCGTCACACGCAAGAAAAACGGCGACAAGAAGAAAAAGCCCTCCAATCCGCGCACGACCGTTCCTGAAGAAGCGGAAGAGGAACCGATCATCGCGCAGCTCTGTTCGGAAGATCTCATGGAAACGGACATGCAGGCGAAATCCATGCCGGCCGTCCTAAAGGAACTCGTCAAACTCGCGGACAATTCCGGCTATCTCTACGATCCGCAAGACCTTTATAATGAACTTCATGCGCGGGAAGAGGAAGCTTCCACGGCCATTGATTTCGGCGTCGCCATCCCCCACCCGAACCGCAAACTTCAGATTGAACTTTTCAGCGATTCCTTCATCTGCATCGCCAAATTGGAACAGCCTATTTTCTATGGCTCCTCCGCGCTTCACAACGAAAAGACGGACATCTTCTTCCTGTTGTGCTGTCTTGATAGCGACTTGCACATCAAACTGCTTCAACGGATTTGCCTTCTTTGCGCGGAAACCTCTCTCGTCCAAGATCTTCGGGATGCGACCTCTCCTTCAGAAATGATGAAAATCATCACCGCCATCGATTCCGATCCGAAATCCTTCCCTAAAGACCAGCCGCTCTCCTGATGACGCAGAATTCCGCCAACGACAAGCCTATGACCGTCTATACAGACGAGGCCTGCATGCGTCTCGCTCTCGCGCAGGCCAACATGGCCGCGGAAGAAGGCGAAGTTCCCGTTGGCGCCGTCGTTCTTTGGCAGGGCCGCATTATCGCTCGTGCCCACAATCAAGTCGAATTATTGAAAGACGCGACAGCTCATGCGGAAATTCTTGCGCTGACGCAAGCGTCTGCCGCGAAAGGCGATTGGCGGTTGGACGATTGCACGCTTTTTGTCACGAAAGAGCCATGCGCCATGTGCGCGGGAGCCATGGTCAACGCGCGCCTCGGCAAGCTTGTTTTCGCCTGCCCGGATCCGCGCATGGGTGCCGCCGGATCAGCTCTCGATATCACAGGCTTCAGTGGCATGCTCCATCAGGTCGAAGTGCAGTCTGGCCTGTTGGAAGACGAAGCCCGCGAAATACTCCAGTCGTTTTTCCGTCAAAGACGGCAGGACAAAAACGCCTGACGACTTGCCTTTTTGTTTAGATAGAATATGGTATATGGAGATAATTGTTCCTCCGTTCCGCCCTATTCAATCCAGAATATCCAGAACTTCCAAAATATCCAGTTTCTTCCAGTCATCCCATGCCGAAAAAACTCGTCAATGAATTCTCCTGGTCCGTTTCGCGGCATCAGCTTTTCACCTCCTGCCCAAAGGCTTACTACTACAATCATTACGGCTCATGGGGCGGCTGGGAGGCGGACGCGGATGAAAATACGCGTAAGCTATACATTCTGAAGAACATCCGCCCAATGGTCACATGGATTGGATCCATCATCCACGATTTGATCAAAGACACGCTGACCGCCTATTCCCGTGGCGAATCCGCCTTTCCGACGGCGGATGAACTGAAGGAAAAAGCCCTTCAGGCGATGCGCAGCGGATGGCGTGATTCCGTCAATCAAGTGTGGAAGCAATATCCGAAAAAGACTAATCTTTTCGAACTCTATTACGGCGACGGCAAGCATGTCCCGCGGGAAGAGACGGATGCCATCAAAGAACGCGTTCTCGAATGTATCGACAACTTCGCAAATTCCGCCATCGTCAAGACGATCAAAAGTGTTCCGTTTCTGAACTGGAAACCCATCGATACGTTGGACACGTTCGCCATTGATGACCTAAAGGTCTGGTGCGCAGTCGATTTCGCCTATACGGACGCCGACGGCGTCCTCCATATCATCGATTGGAAGACAGGCTCGGAGAAGAAAGACGCATTGCGTTTCCAGCTCGCCTGTTACGCACTCTACGCTCTTGAAAAATGGTACGTTACCGTTGAGAAAATCGCCCCGCACGGCGTTTTCCTCTATGACGGCGCACGGGTCAGCGATTTTTCCGTCGATGCCGCCCTGCTCGTCTCCGCAAAAGACCAGATTCTCACGTCCGCACAGGCCATGAAAGCGAAGCTGAAGGATGTCGCGAACAACGTCGCGGAGGAAGAGGATTTCCCCTGCAATCCCAATGAATACAACTGCCGGAACTGCAATTTCCGCGAAGTCTGCCCCGCCGTTAACGGCAGTATTTGATTCCCGTGGACAAATTCAAAGTCAACTTCACAGAAGACCAGCTGAAACGCGGCGAAGAGCTATTGCCGCAGGCTAGTCTTCTCATGGGCGCTCCCGACCGCCTGACAGCGGAAGTCCATGACGGAGAACAACTTTTCACCGTCTCGCTCACCGTCAAAGACCGCCGTCTCACATACGAATGCGACTGCTCCGCAGACGGCGTCTGCCCGCATGTCTGGACGGCGCTGAAATTGGCGGAAGCTTCTGGAGACCTGCAATTTGCATTGAAACACAACGTCTCCATGCGTTTTCCAACGGCGTTTTCCGAACCTTCCAATAACGGCGAATTGCAATACCAGCCGGAGAAGACGCGAACTGCCGTGGCAGCCGTAGAAGAGGATCAACGTCCACCACAACAGCGTTCATTCCAATCCTTTAAAGTCCAATTGGATACACCGAACGCCGCCACGCAGATCATCTTCGTGATACCAATCGAACTTCAGCCACCGCAACGCGACACCATCCGTCTGGACGTCTATTGGCGGCAAACGGCCCGTCCAGGCGAGAAGCCGTTTCCTGCAAAACCGTTATTGCTCGATGAATCATCCATCATCGATTCCAGGCCATTGGCGTATCTTCTCCATTTTGCAGTTCAGCGCGATAAATCATTGCCGCCCAATGCATTTCTATTGTCGTCAAAGCTCTGTACATCATTCTTCGAATCGTTGGACAACCGCAACCTTCTTCGTTGGACATCCACCGCTGAACAGCCCAAAAAGCTCCATGCCGTGACCGTCGATTTGTCACATCCCATATCGTTCGACGTCGATTTTCTTCCACAGGACGATCAATCCTTCCAGCCCACACCGAAATTCTCCGATCTATTGCAAGATCAAATACTTGCCATCTTCCCACCATCGTTCCTTCTGACAAAAAACAGCCTTCTTCGCTGTGATTTCAACCAAGCGGAAGAGACGGCCATCAAATTGACGACCACAATTGCGCGGCCACTGACTTTCGAAGCCGCCCAACGGATGGCCCGCCATTTGGCGGCCACCACCGCCCTGCCGTTAGCCAATCTGCCAGAAGAACTGAAACCACAACTACTTACGCCACCTGTCAAAGGCCGCCTCTACATCCGAACGGCCATCTACAAATACCAAGGCCATGAACAGCTCCACGCCATTTTGTCGTTCGATTACGACTCTGTCATCGTCGATGAATTCGAATCGAAGACGAAACTCAACGCGCGTTCACCGAACGCGCTAATTATCCGTAATACCATGGCCGAAGAAGCCTTAAAGCTTCGAATGCAAGAACTTGGCTTCCGTTTCAACAACAAGGCGGGTTCAGAAGAGCTCGGTTGGAAGCTCCATCCGTCCAAATTGGACGACGCCGTCAAGACGCTCGTCAACGAAGACTGGTTCATTACAGCGGAAGGCAAGACCTACCGTAAACCGCAAGTCAAACAGCCTGTCATGAAGTCGGGCATTGATTGGTTCGATTTAGAAGCAGAAATCGAATTTGACGGGCAGACAGTCTCCCTTCCGGATATCCTCAAGGCACAGACCGAAGGCAGTAACGCCGTCCGTCTCGACGACGGCACATACGGCCTTCTGCCGCTGGATTGGTTGCAAAATTTCACCGTTTTGACAGAACTCGGGGAAAAGGCTGGAGACGCCCTCCGCTTCAAACTTGAGCAAGCCGCTCTCGTTGAAACACTTCTGGAAGAACAAAAAGTTGAATTCGATGACACCTTCCGCGAAAATGCACAGCATTTTCGCGACATCACACCCGTTCCAACCGATCCGCCGCCAACTTTCCGCGCCACGCTCCGCCCCTATCAGCGAGAAGGCCTCGGTTGGCTTCTCGCCATGCATGAGCTTCATCTTGGAGCCTGTCTAGCGGACGACATGGGCCTTGGCAAAACCATCCAGATTCTCGCTTTCATTGATTCGCGGCATGCGCAAGGCTGCAACCGCCCATCGCTTGTCGTCGTTCCGAAATCGCTTATTTTCAACTGGATGTCCGAATCACAAAAGTTCGCGCCACATCTTCGCGTTCGCATCCACGCAGGATCCGGACGTTCCTGCGACGCTCATGCATTCGACCATGACGATATCATCCTAACAACATACGGAACACTTCGCAACGACGCTTTGAAACTCGCTAAAATTCCGTTCGACACATGCGTTCTCGACGAATCGCAAACCATCAAAAACGCCCACGCCGCCGCGGCCGAAGCCGCGCGGCTCATCAAGGCGGATTTCCGAATCGCCATGACGGGAACGCCCATCGAAAATTCGCTGTCGGAACTCGCGTCACAGTTGGAATTTCTGAATCCAGGCCTCTTTGGAAATCTTCTCGGCACGCCAACGTTCGCGCCAAACGGTCAGATTCCCGCCAAGACGATTGAGAAAATCCGCAAAGCGGTGCATCCGTTCATCTTGCGTCGCACCAAACAGCAAGTCGCCACGGAACTTCCGCCCAAGACGGAACTCGTCCTGTGGTGCGAATTGGACGAAACACAACGCGCTGAATACGAAAATCTTAGGCTCTATTTCCGTCAGAAACTTCTCGCGGAGGAAGACGAAAAAGTCGCAGGACAATCCACCATGGATTCACTTGTCGCCTTGCTCCGTCTCCGCCAAGCGGCCTGCCATCCGGGCCTGTTGGATGCCGCACGTTCGTCTGATGATTCCGCCAAACTGACGCTCGTTCTGGACAAAATTGCCGATCTGGCCCATGAGCATCACAAAGTGCTTGTATTTTCGCAATTTACGACATTCCTGAAGATTGTCGCCGCGCGACTTCAACAACTCAATCTCCCCTACGCCTATCTGGACGGACAGACGCCTGATCGTGAGGCGCAAGTTACGTCATTCCAGACAAATCCAGATATCGCCGCCTTTCTTATCAGCCTCAAGGCGGGTGGCGTCGGCCTCAATCTCACAGCGGCCGACTACATCTTCCTGCTTGATCCATGGTGGAATCCCGCCACGGAAGCACAGGCCATCGACCGCGCCTATCGCATCGGCCAGACAAGCCATGTCTTTGCATGCAAAGTCATTGCGAAAGACACCATCGAAGAAAAAGTTCTGCAAATGCAGCAGAACAAACGGAAACTTGCCGATTCCATTCTCGATCACGAAAACAAAGGTCTCCCGCCGAAATTCACGCTGGACGATTTGAATTTTTTGTTGTCGTGATATCTTTTCAAGGCCGAGACGGCCTTGCTACCCCAAACTTTTTTAGAAAATCATCCTCTCTTCTCATATAAGTCTTGATGAGGAGAGAGGGAGCTTTCACTTTTTTCAGCCAATTTTATTAAAATATGATGAGTTTCCAAAAGATTTCACATGGTCGTTCGTCTAATTATATGAAAGAACGACGGCGAGACGCCGCCGACACACCCGCACGACGGCGGGACGCCGCCGACACACCCGCACGACAGCGGGATGCCGCCACATCCGCCCGTTTGCTTTTTAGCAAACACATAGTATTATAAGGTAAGGAGGCCTGCTTGAATGGCCTATTTTCAACCAACAAAAAGAGGAAGGTAAATCATGAGACTGCTCACCGTCTGCTGCATCGCATCATTGGCGCTCTTCGCGCAGGAAAACAACAAACACATCATTCCGCGTCCGCCAATCCCCCGCCCGCCGATTATCATCGAGCCCATCGTCATCAAGCTGCCACCGGAAGTTCAGGCCCAGCCTATCGAAGTGAAAGACGTCGATATCCGCGCCGCCGTCAATGGCGTCCATGCGGAAACGACCATGACGATCACGTTCTTCAATCCGAACTCGCGCATTCTCGAAGGCGAACTTTACTTCCCGCTGCCGACGGATGCGACCGTATCCGGCTACGCTCTCGACATCAACGGGCAGCTCGTTGACGGCGTAATCGTCGAAAAAGAGAAGGCCCGCGTCGTTTTCGAAGAGCTTGTGCGGCAAGGCGTCGATCCAGGCCTCGTCGAACAATCCGCCGGAAACGTCTTCAAGACACGCGTCTATCCGCTGCCCGCCCGCGGCACGCGTAAAATCCGCGTCAAATACGTCTCCAAAGTCGATATCGTGAAGGAAGGCAACGACTACGCGACCTACTACAAGCAGCCACTTCGTTTTGAGAAGCCGTTGAATTCCTTTAAGTTGCGCATCGAAGTCGCCGCCGCCCAGAAGGCTCCAGAAGTCCGTGAAGGCAAGTTCTCCAATCTGTCGTTCAATACATGGCAGAACCTTTATATCGCCGAAACGGAGCTGAAGGATATCGCCCTTTCGGAAGATCTGAACGTCTCCATCATGACCGCGCCGTTGCAGAGCGCCGTTGCGGAAAAAGCGACGGACGGCAACTGCTATTTCGCTGTGGACGCATTGCTCGAACCGCCTACGGCCACCGCGAAGGAAGCACCATCCATCGTTTTGTGGGACGCATCCGCCTCCCGTGAAAAGACCGATCACGACGCGGAGCTCGCCTTCCTTGAAAAGATCCTCCCGCAGAACCGGCAGCTGACGTTGCTCGGCTTCCGTGACAGGCCCATGCAGCCCGCTACCTTCAACTCGCCGGAGGAACTCATCGCCGCCATTAAACGCATTCCGTTCGACAGCGCGTCCAACATCGCCGCCGCCATCGCCGCCACGCCCGTCAACGCAAACATCATCCTCTGCTCGGACGGTCTGGACAATTTCGGGCCAGATCTGAAAACCGTCGATCTTGCGCAACGCCAAATCAACGCCATTTTCCAAGATCGCGACCAAAACATCACCAGTCTCCGCAGGCTGACGCAGAAGACCGGCGGACAGGTCATCGACCTCCGTACGCTCGGTCTTGATGATGCCATCGCGACGTTCAACGCGCCCGGCCTCGCCGTTTCCGCTATCTTCTTGGACGGCAAAGACATAGCGAACGAATGCCAGTCCCGTCTTGAATCCGGCAAACTCGCTATCGCGGGCCTGCTTCCGGAAGGCAACCACAAGCTGGACATCATCATCAAATCGGCCGCAAAACAGCAGACGCTGTCGTTCAATCTGAACACATCTAACGCCCCGCAAGGCTCTTTGCTCCGCACGAATTACGGCCAGATGCTCATCGCGTCGCTGATCGCGGACAACGCGGCGGAAGACACCGTCACCGCCGCCGGCAAGCAGTTCGGCCTCGTGACGCCCAACACCTCCCTGCTCGTTCTCGACACGCTTGAACAGTACGTCCGCTATCGCGTCCGCCCGCCGGAAACGCTGCCGGACATGCGCAAACAGTATGATGATCGCATCGCCCGCGAAGGCAAGACGAACAAGCCAGAGCCCGGACAGCTCATTCCGAACGACATGGAGCACGTCAAGCAGATTTGGAACGCATTGGTCGATTGGCATAAAAAGCGCGATTTCGCCGCCGTCGGCGTCGCGAAAGAACGCATGCAGGAAGATGGTGTTGTCGCAGGCGCAGCCGCCCCCGCTCCCGCGCCTGCAGAACAGCCTGGAGTCCTCCGTCGCTTTTTCGCGCCGCGACAGCAAGTAGAAGTAGGAGCGGCCCCTCCGCGTGCGGCCGCCCCACGTGCGATGCGAATGGAAGGAGCCATGGCAAAACAAGCAAACGAAGCGGCACCACGTGCCGCCGCCATGGCTGAGCCTATGGAAGACGGCGCCGTCGCTTTGAACGAAGCTCCCGCGCAGGCCGATACGACAACGACCGCCGCGCAGTCCGCAGCCCGCACCGCCATCCAGGCGTGGACACCCTCCTCGCCATATCTGGACGATCTCCGCAAGGCGGATAAAAACAAAGCATACGAGACGTATCTCGCGCTCCGCAAGACATATGGAGACGCCCCCGGTTTCTTCATGGACTGCGCGGACTTCTTCGCGACGGAATTGAAAAACAAGCTCACGGCCGTCTCCATCCTCTCCAATCTTGCGGAACTCGAACTCGAAAACCGCCAGATCCTCCGCATTCTCGGCTACAAGCTCCGTTTCTTCGGCGAACTCGAATCCGCCGAGCAGATCTTCCGCAAGGTTCTCGCCATGGCGAAAGAGGAGCCGCAGTCCTATCGCGATCTTGCGCTCGTTCTCGACGAACTCGGCAAGTATCAGGAAGCCATTGACTTGCTGTTCGTCATCGTCAACAACAAGTTCAACGGCCGCTTCCCAGAAATCGAAAACATCGCGTTGAACGAAATCAACCGTATCGCCGAACGCGCGAAACGGCAGAACGTCGCCATCAAGGAGATTCCCGCGGAATTCCGCCATCTGATCGACGTCGATATCCGCGTCGTCATCAATTGGGACACGGACATGACGGACATGGACTTGTGGGTAACCGATCCCTTCAAAGAAAAGTGCATGTACAGCCACCGCTTCACCGCGACGGGTGGCCGCAATTCTCCGGACTTCACGCAAGGCTATGGCCCCGAAGAGTTTATGATCCGCAATGCGAAAAAAGGCGACTACGTCATCGAGACCGATTATTACGGCTCCCATTCGCAGAAGGTCATCGGCCCTGTCACGCTCTACGCCGAAGTTTTCACGAACTATGGACGTCCTGACGAAACGCATCAGACGCTTTCCTTCCGCCTCGGCTCAAGGAAGGAAGTCGTGAAGGTCGGTACGATCAGCCATACGGGCGAAAACCGCCCCTATCCGCACGACAAGCCTTTCCAATACCAAATTAAGAAAGGCGACACGCTTCTCACCATCGCCGCACACGAATTGGGCGACACCAAACGGGTCAATGAAATTCTGGATTTGAATCCAGGCATTGATCCCGAACACCTTCGCGTCGGCGCCATCATCAACCTCCCTGCCACTAAATAACATGCCATTCTCCGATCCTGAAAAATACGGAAAACATCGCTTTTCGCCGCGCATCATCATCTATCCGCTGGTTCTTCTGGCCGCCGTGTGGTTCATGAACAAACAGCAGAAGATCATTCAAGCGGCGAAACAGCAGCATGACAACGAACAACCGCCATTGCAGAAAATGGCGGTCGTTCCAACGACCGATTCCGGCGAGCTGAAGCCCGCCGGTCTCGGCAATCCCACGGCGGAAGTTCGACCGTTCCTCCTGCTCATCAGTCAGGGGGAATTGGACGAACAGCCTTGGTTGCAGGAACTTCGGGATGCGCGCAAAGGACAGTGCAACATCGTCCTCATGAACGTGAAGGAGGACATGGGCGCGTTGGAATTCTTCAAATTGGAGACGACTCCCGCCGCCATCCTCCGCCTAGGCTCCTATGAAATCGGCCGCCTCACAGGCTCTTTCGGCATCACCGAAATCAACGCTTTCCTTGACGAAAAGCTCAAAAAAGACGAATGACCGTTCACTTTGACGCACCGCCATGCCACACGAACATTTCAATCCGATGGCCATCCATTGCCGTTCCTGCGGGGCACCGGCGAATTTTGACATCATCGCACAGAACTACCATTGCGCCAATTGCGGAGCTCAGACGGAAGTCGCCACATCGCTCGAACAGTTGAACACATGGCGGACGCAGAAGCAGGAAAGCAATCACCGTGAATGGCGACAGCATCCGCAGGCCGTCTATCACTGTCCGGGCTGTGGTGCCACCGTCACCGTCGATGAAAACGAAGCCCTTACGCAATGCGTCTTCTGCGGCAGTTCCATCGTTCGCAGCGAATTCAATGATCAGGCATTGCTGCCGGAAGCCCTCATTCCGTTCAAATTGACATTGGACGAAGCCAAACAACGCCTGCGAGAATGGATTGGTCAAAACGCCTCCAAGCCAGAAGCTAAATCATTGCAAAGCAGAGTCGACGATTTGAAAGGCTATTATCTTCCCTACCAACTAGTTAAAGGGCCTATTGTCTGCAATGTGCAACGTCTTGCCACATCGCGCTATTATGTCTGCCGCACTTATCTAAACGGCACCGCCGTCAATGCCTCCAAACAGTTGGACAATCTTGTCCTCAACGGCATGGAGCCTTTCGACTGGTCGGAACTGTTTGAATTCGATTTCAATCTCGTCGCAGGCCACGGTGTGAAAATGCAAGATCTTGACCAAGAGGCGATTACCACACGAACCATCGAAGAAGTCGAAGACGATATCCGCCCCGTCATCGAAAAAGCCATGCAGACGCAGGAAGTCGAATGCCATTCCGCCGCGGAGGATTTGCTGACGCTTCCCGTCATGCTACCTGCATACATCATTTTCACAGGTGATGTGAAAGTCGCCATAAACGGACAGACGGGACGCATCGCCGTCTCCTGCCTGAAACCGTATGTTTCCAAACGTTGGCTCATTGAACCGACGATTATCACAATACTTGGCTTCATTGCCTCCTGCGTCATGCTCCATACGGATGAAGGGCCGTTGACATTTGCTAAAGCATTGCGTAGCATCTTCTTGTTGAAGACGCAAATCAGTGGTGTACTCATGCTCGCGTTCATAGTTGGCATCATCGCCTTCTGCGCCATCGGACAGCACGCTAACAAGAAACGCTTCACCCTCTTCCAAACGAAAAAGTCACGGGCCGATCGCGACGGCGAAAACATCACTTACCATGAGGGCGACGACGTCCTGCCCAATTCCGCTCCCGCGCCAGTTTTCATGGAAGTCGTCAACAACCTGCTCAGCCCCGTTGCTGTTCATTTTTATTCCATCGGACGCATCTGCAAATGGATTGCCGCGGCCATCATCTTCAATCTCCTGCCAATCCTTCTCGTCGTGCTGTGCAAACTTCCAGAAATCCTGTCGGCGAAAAGTTTCGCCCCGCTGACGGGATATCATTATTCCTACAACGGCATCTGGCTGGTCTTGAGCATTCCCGTCACGTTCATCATCTATCTCGCCGCCCTCCGTCGCGACATCTACGATTTTCCATTTTTCTCGCTTCTTCAGCCAGACGGCACAATGAGACGCCTGCACAAAAGCGAAATCAACGACCAGATTCGCTTCGTCGACGGCCTTTCTCCCATAAAAGCGCTACCCAAAAACTTGAAGCTACTAGCCGCAAAGAACAAATCAGGATTTATCTTCCTAGTCCTATTCACTCTCTTCATGTTGTTTGGAACAATGCTGACCATCATGTCCAAATGACGGAAGATTCATATTCTAAAGGTTATTGTTTACCATAAATAGCGTTTCAACAATATGTTGCGATGCAGGCCACGAATAAAATGGGACGCATTGCGCAAATAATCGCCCATGATATGCACGGTGGAGCAATAGCACAAAACTTCAAACAGCCTGCGATGTCCAGTCCTGAATCTGCCCAAGCTCCATGTCGAAATTCACTCCGACAAGGAGTATCTTCTTGCCTGAATTCATGTAGCGGCGGTAGTAGTCGCGATTCTTGATCTGCTCCAGGGCGGTTTCTTTGCTTTTGTCAAGTTTGAATTCGAATACGAACACGAAGTCTTCGTTCGCGGCGACGGCGTCTATTCGCCCTTGGTTTGTTTTGGATTCCGCCGTGATACTGATGCCGAGCAACATGAAAATCGAGAAGAAAAGCAGGTGGAAGTTATTCTCGTCCTTCAAATGAACGTCGTAGGGGACCTTGGCGAAAAAGACTTTCATCGTCTCCATGAAACCATCCACGTCACCGACCGTGACAGCGTCCGCAAGTCTATAGACGGAATCCTTTACTTGATCGGCATACAATCCGCTGCAATAGCCCGCCAGATAAGTCTCGAATGAGCCTTTGACCTCCAGATTTGGGAAACGCAACTTGTAGGTAGTGTCACCGAAACGCTTCACAGCGCTATCAATGGTAAGGTATCCTGTCTGCAACAACAGTGTCAGCGGATTCAGACGGTCTATCTCATGGGCGTCGAAGGCGAAATTGGAGACGGGTGTATTCAGCACTTCTTCGAAATTGAAACGATGCTTTTTCATCAAATCCAGCAGGAAGGTCGGTGTGCCGGTTGAGAACCAGTAGTTGTTAAACTCACCGCCAGATTGGAAGAATTTGATTAGCGAAACGGGATTGTAAACCGTTGCAGCATTGCTATGGAAACGATAGCCGTTGTACCATCGTTTGATTTCCTGCATGAATTCGTCTGGATCGCGACCACTGGTGAACGACGCAAGGCGATCACCAAAATTAGACTCCAATTCCTCTTGTGTGTAGCCAAGCATCGTGGCGAAGCGTACGTCCATCGTAATGTCTGTCAAATTATTCAGTTCGGAAAATAGCGAGACATGGCAGAATTTGCTAACGCCCGTAATGAACGCCATGCGGATCATCCTGTTCTTTTCCTTTATAACAGAATAAAACACCTTCAAAGCATCCAGAAATGCCCGACAGTTCTCTTTGGAGATGTTGTTCAAGATAGGTTTGTCATATTCGTCAAGGAGGATGACGACTTCGCCTTTTGTATCGTGAAGCGTCTTGATCAACTCATGGAACATCGTGCTGGAGGAGGTTTCCTTCAAGGGCACGCCGTTGAAATCCGCCTGTTCCAGAAGAATTTGCCTAAAGCTGTCTTCCATCGTCTCAAGCGTGCGGAAATCCCGCCCGTTCATGTCCAACTGAATAACAGGGTATGGCTCCCAGTCGTATGGCTTGTCGTAGATGGCAAGCCCTTTGAACATCTCCTTCTTCCCTTCGAAGATAGCTTTCAGTGTGGAAATGGTCAACGACTTGCCAAAACGGCGCGGACGGGACAGAAAATAGGATTCTCCAGTATGATTGACTAACTGCCAGATATACTCTGTCTTGTCAATATAGAGATAATTCCCTTTGATAAGTTTCTCAAATATGTAGATGCTGCTGGTCAAATCCTTCATGGCAATACTCTCCTATGGTTTTCTAACAACAGCATACTATAAACAGTCAAATGGTGATTGTCAATATTAGTCTTGAAATTCTGCCATATTCTTCAATGATCCTATAACATCTCAATTTTCATCAACGATTTCTCGCCATTTATGAACATGAGGCGAGAAAGAAATATAAAAGGGCTGTTGCTTGCCATAAATGGTTCTGCAACAGCCCTTTGTCGTTCACCAATCAATTGATATTCACTTTGCGGGAGCGGCGGGGGCTTCGCCAAGCTTCAACGTCTTGCTATAGATGGTCTTGCCACGATTGCCGAAGGCGTCCATTGGCGTGATGGCGAAACGCAGGCCGACCTTTTTCGGCAGTTCCGCCTGCGTGAAGACGCACTTCACAGTCTTCTCCTGCATGTCCCACGCGCGGTAGTAGTTATCCGCGAAAACACGCATCGTACCGAAGACACGCGTCACATCGTAATACGTCAATTCCGCCTGCACTTCGTAGTCGAACGTCTGGCCGCCGCTCAACGCCGCTGGGAACGTCACCGTGACCTGCGGGATGTCCGCGCCACGACGATTCTTTCCAACTGCTTCCGTAACAGTGATTTGCGCTCCTGCATCCGCTGCGAATGCAGGCAGGTTCTTCGCGTAGTCAAGCTTGCGTTTCGGATGGTAATACGGCTTCTCCTTAAGGAGCGGCAACGGCAGCACCCAGTCTTCGCCCAACGTCTTGTCGCAGGAGAAGTCACGCTTGCCGATAGTGATCTGGTCGTCGTAAATGGAGAACAGCATGCCCTGACGGCTGTTTCCACCGCCGATAGCGCGCATCTGCAGATCGGGCTCCGTCGGACGGCAGACTT
>JAEEGG010018327.1_pt1 | contig 14266 bp, 14 predicted proteins | sample 9134161 | NCBI WGS metagenome assembly JAEEGG01 (sample SAMN16246543, study PRJNA631951) | gut metagenome | biome: gut microbiome; feature: rumen; material: CR-attached | host: Bos | place: Iran: Karaj | collected 2018-10
CTGCTTCGAATCAATGATCTTGTTTTTGAACTTCTTTATCTGTCTCTCGATGATCTCTTCTACCAGATCGATGGATACATACATATCCGTGCTCTCCTCTTCTGCGCGGATAACAGTACCCTTTATCGGGATAGTAACCTCTACCTTATGTTTATCTTTTTTCTGTACGCTGAAGGTAACCCTTACCTCTGTCTCAGGTTTGAAATATTTCTCAAGCTTACCTATCTTCTCATAAATTGCGTTTTTCAAACCTTCTGTCACTTCGATATTCTTACCTGTGATGATATAACGCATACAAACACCTCCTGCATATTATGTATTGGATGCCTGTACAGTGCGGTGAACACTATAAAAGGGCATAGTACCCCCTTACATCCCAGAATCCATTATAGCATTTTTCATCGGTAACGGCAAGCACTTTATTGCTAAGATTACTATATATATAGTAGATATTGCCAATTTTTTTAGAAATACAAGGCTCTTACACTTGTAAAACAAATCATTTTATGATAAAATAAATTCGATTATATATAAATATCTCAAGCTGAGAAAGGAGCCATAACCCGTGCCCGATGAAGGAAACGCCATTGTTTCAGGAAAAAAGAAGAGTCTCCTGTTAAGGACTATAGAATACACTCGTGACAACAAGTGTTTCTTTATGGTGGTTAAGGCTTTCTTCTACTCAGCTTCATTCAGGCTTAAAATAAAATTTCAAAAGCCTAAACATATGAAAAAGAATTGGGGAATAGAAAATGAAGAATCCAGTGCAGACGAACTGGAAGAATACACTGACTATGTAAGAAAGGTATCCAGAGCCGTGCTTTGTGTCTGCAATAATACTAAATGGGAAAGCAAGTGCCTGGTCAGAGCCCTTACAGCACAAAAACTTTTAAACAATAAAAATCTGCACTCCACTCTGTACTTAGGGGTTAGACAGGATGAAACCGGAAAGATGCTGGCACATGCCTGGCTGAGATGGGGAAGATATATCGTAACCGGCGGGAATGAGAATCTCAATAATTATGCGGTAGTGAGTAAATTCAGGAAATAAAAAAGGCAGGCTTTAAAGCCTACCTTCTCAACAATTAAAAATTACTCTCTACTTCCGTCACCACTGGACTTAAAAACGAAATCTGCATGAACTTCGCCCTTATCATCATACCAAACATTATCGATTGTAGTAATTTCCTTTGCTCCATTCGCGGTCTTGTTAACATTAAGTGTAACAACATCAGGTGTTTCCCACTTTTTCATTTTAATGCCTCCTAAAAATTTATTTACATATTAACTGATATTTATAATATCATATCATTATCAAATTGCAACAATTCTATCAAAATTGAAAGAGTTTAATATAACATGCATTATTACAGAATATATGGATTATATGTAGAATCCCAAATTTCCCTTTTTGAAGATGATTTTTCGAATGCACGATGTTCCAATCTGCCTGACGTACACATAAAAATCTCAAATACACTACCCTATGAGATTTTAAAGAAAACAGATGCCGGATTATCTTGTGAATACTCTCATAATCTTTGTTGGTTTTCATATAATGAGAATTTTATAAAGGTTGAAAACGGTAATACTATAACCGTTTTTTCATCAAATATCAGCGAACCCAATATGCATCGGCCTTATATTTTAGGGTGGGGAATGGCTTTTCTTTTCTTTCAAAAAGGACATTTAGGTTTTCATTGTTCAGCATTGTTCGGCAACACGAAGGCCTTTCTGATAAGTGGAGAAAGTGGAGCCGGAAAATCCACTATTTCTCATGCATTGCAATATTCAGGTTATAAATTTATGTGTGACGACATCGCTTTCCCAGATCCGGCACGTAACAATTTAGTACATCCGGCTTACCCAATACAGAAATTATGTCGAAATATAGCCGAAACAATTTCAGACCAGAGTTTACTCTGTTATATTGACGAGGATAAGGACAAATTCGCCTTTACGAACATAGCCCAATATGAAAGTACCCCTCATAGTATCTCGCATATGTTTATCATAGCCAAAAAAAATTCTTCAGATTTAACTTACCGGGAATTGCAGGGCACAGATAAACTACAGGCTATCTTGGACTCTTTGTTTTTATCGCCTATATTCAAACGAAACACCTATCCGGCAAGTATTTTAACCAATTGTTTAAAAATTGCCTCATCACTCAAAGTCATTAAAATCGAACGCCCCATCGAAACAGATACCGTTAACAAAATCTGCAGCATCATAATTAATTACCTTCTCTGACTAAGGAGCATATTTATGGCAGCTATTTCAGGAATCATATGTCTCAAGAAATCTGATTGCATTTCTGAAGACCAAATAAACATAACAGAAAAAATAAGCAGATCTTTTAAAACTGACCGTTATGAAAAGTTCGTTAATGGTTCTATATTTTTAGCTTGTGCTCATCAATTCTTTACTCACGAGTCAGTCAACGATATTTCTCCTATATATAACGAAAAGACCGGTCTGTATATGACAGGCGATATTTTTTTGTTCAATCGCGAAGAACTTATAAAAAAACTTTGTTCAGCCAATGCTAACAATTCATCTGAATTTTCAGGAATAGGAGATGTAATGCTGGTTTATAAGCTTTTTTGCAAGTTTGGAACATCCTCATTTTCGATGTTAAAGGGATGCTATTCCTTTGCAATCTATGACTATTCCACATATTCCCTATACTTGGTCACAGACCGTCTAGGTCAAAGACATTTAGCTTATACCGTATTAAATAACAAAATCTATTTTTCAACCGCTTTGCATATTATTTCAGCTTGGCTCGGGAAAGACAAACGAATTGATGAAGAATGGATGAGTGCTGCCTTTTTGGATTTCTCTCCCGAAACCGAAAGACTACCTGGGAAATGCTTTCTTGAAAATGTGTATCGCGTTGAACCTGGGACATACCTCACAATAAATACCCAAAATACTGCTACACTCAAAACCAAATACTGGGATCCCATACATAATATCAAAAAACTCGACAAAAAATATACTGATGCAGATTATAAAAAACTATTTAGGGAAACCTTTGAACATGCTGTTAAATCATGTCTAAGAGCTCGAAAAAATTATGGGATAATGCTAAGCGGAGGTCTTGATTCGTCTTCCATAGTTTCTGTTGCTGCAAAGGAATTGGCAAAAAAATCCGAAAAAATATTTAGTTACACCCAAATCCCTATGGATGAATATAAATGCAACAGTTCTCCATATATTATCGAAAATGAAACTGAAGAAGTTCTTCACAACAAAGAACTATATCCCAATATAGAATGCAAGTTCATTACATTTAATGGTAAAACCTGTATCTCAGAATTGGATAAGATTTCAAAAATATATCTTCAACCCGTTAAACCGATTCTGAATATGCCATATATATTAGCTATGAGTAAGGCTGCCCAAGAAGACCAATGTTCCATCCTTTTTAACGGTCAGGGAGGGAATGCCACAATATCATACGGAAATATCTATACATATATTTATCACAAGCTTAAACATTTACATATAATCAAAGCATATAAAGGAATCAAGGACTACTGTTCACTCTATAATGCCAGCATGAACAGAGTCTTACGATTGTTTTTCAGATTACTTCGTGAACGTAAAAAAAACATAAAACATCCAGACTATGGTTATTTAAAAGATTTTTTGATAAGAAAGTATAATCTGAAACTAATTGATAAAAAAATCGCTGTCGAGCGAGGTAATGGTCTTATAGACTCCCAACAGCGACGTTACAATTTTATATACATGCCTTTGACATTTCAGCATTTTGGGTATTATGATACTTGTCGTAGTTTATTTTATGGATTTCTACCTTTAGACCCTACCCTTTCAAGTGACATAATCGAGTTATGTCTGGCCATGCCTATCGATTGTTTTTTTCACAATGGTAAAGAAAGGAGAGCCGTTCGCGACTACATGAGTGGCATCGTATCGGATTCAATACTTAACAATCTAAAAAAACGCGGTCGGCAAGGAGCTGATTACGCTTATCGTTTTAACAAATTCATCGACTCGGAATATGCATTATTGGTAAAATATCTTAATAACCCATTGCTTTATCATTATTTGGATAAAGAAAAAATACAAAAACTGATTGAAATTATTAAAGAAAACAAATATAATTTAGATAGTAAGACTATAGTGTATGCTTGTGTTTCTTCCTCATTAAGTCATTTCTTATTATCCCAAAACACAAGCATAGGGGGAGAATAATGGATCTAAATAAAAAAATCAAATTGAAACAGCAAATTAATGTAACTGACCTTAATGGTGAAAAAGCCATGTTGGATTTCAACACCGGAAAATATTATATCATCAAAGGTGTTGGCAATGATATCTGGGACATGCTTTCCGAGGAGATAACTATCAATGAGATAATAAACAAACTTCTTTCCGAGTATGAAGTATCCCATGAGGAATGTGAAAAATCTGTTATAGAGTTTTTGGATAAGCTTGAGAAAGCAAATTTTATATAACATATGAAAAAACCTGGAAACTATATTCATTTGCTCAAATGGGTACTGAAGAACTCAAAAGAATACCGATGGCGTATCATACTTATGCTTTTTATAAACCTTTTCTTTACTGTTGCCTCTCTGATCACGGTAATTCTTTCTAAAAGCATAATAGATAACGCAACTATTGGAAAGGACTTTACCAGCATTATAATCATTTACATAGCAGTGATGCTTTCCACCTTGATCTTTCACGCCGGATCATCACTGATTTCTGCTGTAATAAATGAAAAGGTTTCATTTGGCATCAGGAAAACTGTATATGACAGAATAATCAGAACATCCTGGCAGAGCATAAACAAATACCATTCAGGAGATATAGTCACAAGACTTTCGTCTGATGCAGGAAACATAGCCGATGCAATAGTTACTACTCTTCCGAGTATAATAACTCTCGTTGTTGAGTTAATCCTTGTATTCTTCACTTTGTTTTCATACTCTCCTTTCCTGGCTTTTCTTGGATTGACGGTTGCTCCGGTAGCAGTAGTGGTTTCATGGCTTTTTGCCAGACGGCTCAAGGTACTCCAGAAAAAGGTGCAGGAATCAGAGTCAGCGTACCACTCCTTTCTTCAGGAAAGCCTGGCTAATCTGCTCATAGTAAAGGCTTTTGCCAATGAAGATGAATCTGTAGAAAAGCTTTCTACGCTCCGAGCCAACCGTTTTTACTGGGTATTTAAACGTGCCAAGGCAGGCCTTTACGGTACCACAACCATCAGTCTGGCGTTTAATATTGGTTACCTCTCGGCTTTTACCTTTGGCGCCATACAAATATCAAAGGCTGCTATAACCTATGGTACAATGTCCGTATTCCTTGCTCTCATTAACAGAGTGCAGGCTCCTATCATCGGCCTGTCACAGCAACTACCCAAGGTTATCGCTATGTTTACTTCCGCCGAAAGAATCATAGAACTATCAGATCTCCCGGCAGAGGAAAGGATTGAAACAAACATTGATACCACAGATCTGGGTGTATATGCTAAGAGACTTACATTTGGATACGACGACAATGAAAACGTTCTTGAAGATGTTTCCTTTAGGATCAACCCGGGTGAATCAACTGCAGTTATCGGCGAATCCGGTATAGGTAAGACAACACTTATAAGACTGATTCTCTCATTTGTAAAACCCAACAACGGTTCTATAATGTTCTTCAACAGTAAGAATGAAGAACTACCTGCAAGTGCCGGCATCAGAGAGCATATAGCATATGTTCCTCAGGGCAACACCTTATTCAGCGGCACTATAAAAGACAATGTCTTGATCGGGCGTACCAATGCTACTGATGACGATATAAAAGATGCCTTGAAGTTAGCATCTGCCTGGGATTTTGTTGATGAACTCCCTGAGGGGATAAATACCCGTATAGGCGAAAAAGGACTCGGTCTCTCAGAGGGACAGGCTCAACGTATAGCAATAGCCAGAGCCATCATTCGAAAAGCTCCGTTTATGATATTCGACGAAGCTACCTCGGCACTGGACGAAGGCACGGAACAAAAGGTAATAAACGGACTTGAACAGCTCTCTCCCAGACCAGCCTGTCTTATCATTACACATCGTAAGAGTATCCTAAAGTACTGTACTCAGGAGCTTATGATATCAGACAAGAAAATATCCTCTTGTGACATATCCGAGCACTAACTTTATTACCCTTAAACCCACATTCAAGCATAAAAATAGTTCTCAACTACCTAATTAACATAGTTGAGAACTATTTTTTTACTTCAGCATATTATGCCATTATTTTAGAGCCCCAAAGAGCTAAGGTATAAAAATGCAATTTTAATAGCAGAAGGTAACATTTTATAACAAATGGCAGTCCTTTATATCGCAGCTCTTTTACTATCGGATATTTATCCAATTCACCTTTTACAAAAGGCTTAACCAATTTTATACTCTTCTTAAATCGCATTTCCCTGGTTATAGACACTATCAATCTTTCAACGATGAAGGCATTACTCCCTTGCGCCATTATTCCATGCCATTCCGTGGGCAGTAAACCTATCCACCCAGCCATATATTCTTTACACAAGTATGTATTATAGAAATAATCGTCCCTATAATTAGTTGTGACCGAATCTTCCTTGACATAAACATATAATGGCGCATCAATGCAATACAGACTGTTAGCATAAAAAACAGCCGCAGTAATACTAAGCACATCTTCAAATAGTTTTATCCTGCCATCCGTACATATATAGTCAAGTATCAAATTCCGCTTAAATACTTTATTCCACAAAAATCCGTCAAGAACAGGCTTTCTGAATGATTTTTGTCTGAAATCATGATATATATATGGTATGATCTCCCGTTCTATTCCAGCCCTGTCATATACTCCAGGTTTAAGTATCTGCTTCATCAGATTTTCCTGATTTCCGCATTTCAATTTATGCGAAAAAGCTATTATATCTGTCTTTTTCTCAACTATAGCATCTACGACAATATCTGTAGCTCCTTCTACAACAAAATCATCTGCGTCTACAAACCATATATAATCCGTATCCGCAGTCTTCAGTGCAGTATGTCTTGCATCTACTACGCCCTTATGCGGCAATTTCAAAATAGTTATATTAGTGTACTTTTCAACCAGTCCCTGCTCAAGTTCAAGACTTTCATCCGTAGACCCATCATCTGCTATTATTATGGAAATATCATCTCTCTTTGATGTATTCTCTATACTTTCAACACATCTACTCAATGTATTAGCTCCGTTAAATACAGGAATAATAATTGAAAGCAATTTACTGTTATTCATATGTTCCTCTCGTTTTTTGTACAAACATAATATTTATGTTGAATAATTATTTAACCGGCATTGTTGTTATAGGAAGTGAAATAACAAACTCTGTTCCTTCTCCTAAAACACTCTTACATTCTATGATCCCATTATGTTTTTCAACAATAGCCTTTGCTATTGAAAGTCCAAGACCGCTTCCGCTCTTACTTGACTCCGGAGTTCGTGAGTCTGATACTGTATATGTACGCATAAATACATATGGTAAGTCTTTTTCTGAAATACCGGGACCATTATCTATCATTGATATCAACAGTCGGCCTTTATCACAATTTACCTTTAATCTTATACAAGGCTTCTTCTTATCATTCTCGTCTAAGGCATAGCGTGCTGCATTTGTGAACAGGTTATCAAGTACCCGGATCATCTTCTGCACATCAATGTTAATCATGCAATTCGTTCCCTGCTCAATATCCAGCACCAACTCAAACTCATCAAATCTCGAATCCGTCTGCAGGTCATAAAAATATTCTTCAAGAAAGGGGGCCGCCTCTATCTCTTCAAATTCAAAAGCCTTAGGTACATTTGATACAGTGTAGAGGAAATACATATCATTTACCAGGGACTCGAGTGTCTTAGATCTCCTGTCAATAAGCTCTATGGTTGCCAGAAGTTCTTCCTGACTTGGATTTTCTTCGCTTAAAGCGAGATCAATAGCACTCCTTATAGCTGTCATAGGTGCCCTAAGATCATGGGATATGTTCGCAAACATCATCTCGCGTTCATCCTGAAGTTTCTTTAGTTCAGCATTAGTCTTGATCAACTGCTTTGACAGTTCCTCTATAGTGTTTTTTTCTATCTCCGGCGATATAAAAGTTTTATTACTCATAAAAGTTCCTTACTTGTTTCCCGATATAAATTTATAACCTTTCCCCCATGCAGTCTCTATCATATTCGAAAACTGCTCACTTACCTTCATTTTCTTTCTGAGCCTGCTCATTATAACCATAATTGTCTGTCGGTCCGTATCAAGAAACTGGCCGAATATTTTTTTGCCAATTTCCTCAAATGTAACTATCCTGTCAGGATTTTCGGTCAGGAAAATCAAAGCCTCATACTCTCTATTTGTCAATATTATCTCTTCGCCATCATAATAAACCTTATGTTCCAAACGGTTTATCTTTACTTTTCCAAACTCTGCTATATTTGAATCTTCTTTGAGTGTAGATACGGTCTTTGAATAGCGTCTGAGCACCACATCTATTCTCACCTTTAGTTCTTTCAGACTGTATGGTTTTACGATATAATCATCTCCGCCAAGCATCAGACCTTTAAGTTTATCTTCTTCAGACCCTCTGCCAGTAAGAAAAATAATAGGTACATCTGAAAAACTTCTAATCTTTTCTGCCACATCATATCCGTTCATGTCAGGCATCATAACATCCAATATTATACAATCCGGTTTCTTGTCACGTGCAAGTTTTATACTTGCTACTGCCTTATCACTGCCTATTACCTCAAATCCGGCATTCTTCATAAATTTCATATTGATACCTAAAACTTCGGTATCATCATCGACAAAAAGCAGTTTTGCCATACATTCCTCCATTATTCAGACTTCCTGAACAGTCTCAGCGGCTTAGTCATCACAAATCGTACAGGCCGCATAAAAAGCCACATTCCGGTAAGCATCCTATAAAAAATACCATTTGCTTTAATGGTTTTGCCCTTTCGATGCAGCTCCGTCATGATCCCCAGAAACACTTCACGGGATAACGGTCCCTCTACCATTTTTTCATTATCCCCTACCATATATATTCCGTCTTCATTCACCTTGCAGACACGGTGCAATATCAGCTTACCGGGATAGGAAGGCGCATTATCCGGCCGCCTAAAGAGCAAAACGTCTCCCCTTTTTATTTTTCTTTCTGACAGGGGTTCAACTATCACACTGTCGCGTCCGGGAACTATAGTAGGATGCATGCTTTTTCCCTGCGGATAAAAACCTACAGGAGTGCCCGCTCTTAATAGTTCTTCAATATCTTTTTTCTCCTGCATGTATCCTCCTGATTGACAACATAATATCCTCATGGATGCAGTATCCGGCTTCGTCATCCTTATTACAATAAAACCTCTTAACATATATATTCTTAACAATCTCAGAAACAATATTAAGCGTTTTTTCAAGCATCGTCCTATCCCAGACTGATGTTATCAGCCTTTGCTGAACATAAAGAATTTTCTTTTCCAGACCCAGTTCTTCCAGTCTGTTATCTGCAGCCTGTTTCAGTAGGACTATACCGCCCAGTCTCCTTTTTGCATTTTCAAAGACACCCGAACTGCCACACCATGGAGTCCCATATACATATGCTACACCGTCTTCGATGCCTATCAGATTCAGATCTCCGTTAACTATAGGCGTACCAAACAGTCTTTTCCATATCTCACAGTGCGTGGACTTACCTGTCCCGGACGGACCCGAAAATGCCCACACCATATCTTCAAATAAAATTGAGCATGAGTGCAGCATCACCTTTCCATGCTGCAGAGCAAACACCAGGAAAGCCATCCTTATAGCATGGAACAGATTAAACCTAACCTCATCAGAAGGCTCATCACAATAAAAATGGGCATACGAACCGTCTTTAGAAAGATGAAGTTCTTCGACACCTTTTAGTTCATGGAAGAAAAGGACATATTCATCATGATATTCGAGAACAGTTAACTCATTATGATGTATCAATACTGTTCGCTTCGTTGAGTCATCCGATATCCTATCAACTTCAGCGTCTTTTCCGTCATTTACTATCAAACCAATATTTTCAGAATTTTTATAATCTTCGTCATAATATCCATCTTTGTTGTCAGTATCAGACTGTAACCCAGTTACATCAGTTATCACTATACGCATAGCTTGCGATATTGATTCTTCTATTTTTGCATCTTCTACCCTAAACTCTTCTAACGACTCGTAAAAATATGCCTCATCTCCACAAAGTTCAACCGGCAGACCTCCGATCAGATATTCGCCGACTATCTCGCTGCAATAATCATTGACTGTGCCATCATTCATACCGTCTACAGACAGACCCGGCTCCTTATACGCAGGGGACAATACAGGCGCCCCGTTCCTGCACAGACTGCACCCGCATCTAAAAATATTACGGCTCCCATCTATCATCCCGCGAGACTTAAGTGATTGAATCAGATTACCAATATCCTGCTTAAGTTGTTCAACTTCATCCTCCTGTGGCTCAAAATGTTCTATGCATTTCCCGACAAACTTCTCGAAAGATAAATCCTCGGCAAGTTGATTCCAGACAAATTCACAAGTCTCGTTTATCTTTATACCCTTATTTAAATCTGCTATCATCTGACCAATAGGGAGCAGATATACACTGTTTTCTATTTTTTCTATGACAAATTGATCATTTCTCTTCATTATATGTATCTTCTCCCGGTCCTATATATGTTTTACAACTATATATTGTTATGCTTTGCAGCAGATATTTACCATATTTGGAAATAGTATAACATTTTTTCACGGAAAATTCTATATTTTATTGAAAATTTCTCACAATTGTATTATACTATATCGTAAGGTGTCAGATATAGACTGACAATACCTCAGAATAGAGATTCACGATAAGTGGGCTAAATTGTTCACTAACGGATTAGTTATAGGGAGTTAATATGGATATATTATATATTGTAATGCCTGCTTATAATGAAGAAGCCAACATACTTGGTGTAGTGGATTCATGGTACAGTTTACTTGAAAATAAAAATCCTGATTCCAGGCTGGTTGTAGCTGATAGCGGCAGTAAAGATGCTACACATAATATACTTGTTAAGTACAAGAGCACTCACCCCCAGCTTGAGATACTTGAAAATACCGATCGTCAGCATGGTCCCAAGGTCATAGCACTATATGATTATGCCATAAAAAATGGTGCTGATTACATATTTCAGACTGATTCTGATGGTCAAACCAACCCGAAAGAGTTTAACGCATTTTGGGAGGAACGAAAAGATTTTGACGGAATTTTTGGCAGCCGTCCTGTAAGGGGGGACGGTAAAATCCGGGCATTTGTTGAAAAAGTAGTTTGTTTCTTGTTAAAGATATACTTCAAAGTAAAAGTCCCGGATGCCAATGCTCCGTTTAGGCTTATGCGTGCAAATGTCGTAAAAAAGTATCTTTACAGGCTTGACCCAGACTATAACCTTCCCAATATCATGATGACCACTTACTTCTCATATTATAAGGAGAGCCTGGTCTTTAGAGAAATAAGTTTCAAGCCCAGGCGTGCCGGCAAAAACTCGATCAACATCCCCAAGATCATAAAAATCGGTTGGAAAGCTCTCGGTGACTTTAGGAAACTTAAGAAGGGCATGATAGAAAATCGCTAATACTTCATAAAAACAGAAAGTGCCACGATCATGGCACTTTTTTATATCTTCTCTTTGTTATTTTCTCATCAACACTAAACTTTCTAAGTGCTGCAATGCCTACAGCAAACAGTAGATACATATGTAAGTCAAACAACAGAGTGGATCCCCATATCATCAGTCTCCAGCTCTTAGTCTTGATGCCCTTGGTATAATCACGGGCAATAATCTTTTTCATCATACTTCTGACATATGAATCCGCAGCATATTCTTTTATCTTTGCAGCAGTACCAAATATCCCCCTTCCTGCAGAAAGCTCCTGTTTTGCTAAAAAGAAGCTTCCAAAATATATGTGCAATGCCGGCAAATCCTCTAAATCCCTGTCAATTCCTCTTTTTTTCATAAACTTTGAAAAATCAGAAGCAATGCTTGTCCAAACAGGTATATAGTTCTCTTTATATTTGAAAGTTACAGAACTTTCATTAACCCTGTAACAGCAGACACTCTCATCAACAAAAGCATATTTAGGATTACACGCATAAAATCTCATATTAAAAGCTTTGTCCTGAGTAAAAGGATAACTTCCACGTTTTATCCTGTTTTGGATCATAAATGTCTTGCGATATAACTTTCCCCAGTCATATGACAAATGCCCATACTGATAAAATCCTCTGAATCTGAAATCAGGATCTGTAGTATCCTCTCCGTTTTTCAAATGATGGTTATTAATCTCACTTACCCAGCCTTCATCATTAAACCTACGATAACAGCCTACAACCAGATCTGCATTTGTTTCAATAGCCTTTTCTACCAAGTATGATATAGCGTGTTCGCCATCCATCTTGTCATCAGAATCCACAAAAAACACATATTCTCCTGTACATGTGGCTACACCTGCATTCCTGGTAAGGCCCAGTCCTGAATTTGCTTTATGTACTGTGGTTATATTATTGTATTTCAAAGCATATTCATCACATATTCTCGGACAGTTGTCAGGTGAGCCATCATCTACCAAAACTATTTCAAGATTCTCGTAATCCTGCTTCAAAACACTTTCAACACATTCATCTATATACTGTTCTGTCTTGTATACAGGGATTATAACACTAACCTTGGGATTCATGTTTTTCACCTTTCTATTTTTGAAAGCACTGCCTCTTTTTTCTTATCTATTACTTGGGGCAAGCTTATTAATCACAGGCATATAGTTTTTCTCTAACAGATGCATCCTCAGCAATTCTATATTTGATTAACGAGTATGATTATATACTCCCGTTGTCGAATCTTCTTTCTGCAATTTAATGCTTCCCTTAAAGGATTATCGAAACCGCTGCCTTATACTTAAATGGAATTCTACTATTTTTTCTAATACTTGAGGCTTTATTCTTGAGTTCATTCTTAATATACTTAATTGCTTCTTTTTTCTGTTTCTTGATATCATCATTTTGGGGTTTCATCTTAAAGAGATTAAATATACAATACAGCCCCGCCTTAACAAATTTAGCTTCTGCATATATATAAAGTTTTTGTCTTTCTTTGGAAATATATTCCATATTATCTTTGGCATTGTAAAAAACGTCCACTTTCCGCATTGAAAATGTCGAAGTTGTAATACTATTCGCACGTATCCTATAGTAATATGTGTATTGATTCAAAAATACAACTCTGTTACATCCTGCATAGGCATGTAGAACAGTAACCTCATCATCATTTATCCTGTCAACAGGGAATCTAAGGTTATCAAATATTTTCTTTTTGAAAAGCCTGTTCCAAATAGCAGAACCTCCATTTAGAACTTCCTTCATCGCACCTGATGAAGTCATACATTTTATTTCTCCCGATTCCTTCTCACCATATTCCAAAACATCATTTTTTTCATATACCATCTGGCATCTTCCAACTACACAATCAGCCTTATATCTCTCTAAATTATTTACAAAATACTCATATGCATCTTCTGCCATCCAATCATCACTGTCAATAAAACTTATATAATCTCCTGTAGCTATATCAAGCGCACTGTTTCTGGCACGGGCTACACCAGCATTTTCTTTATGAATAACAACCACTCTATTATCTTTGGCTGCATATTCATCACATATCTTTCCGCAACTATCCGGCGAGCCATCATCTACAAGTATTATCTCAAGATTCTTATAAGTCTGTTTTATAATACTGTCCAGACATTTTTCAAGATACTTCTCTACTTTATAAACAGGTACGATTATACTGATTTTTCCATACATCTTAAATACATCTCCTATCACTTCTATCCATTTTAAGGTCAATACCTCATTTATCTTTTTAATGTACTTTTTGCCAAATTCACAAGCAGCCTGAATTCAGGTCTCCATATATAAGCCCCCACAAAAATGATATTGGGAACTATGATACATATAATTCCTCGTACCAGAAAGCAAGCAAATCCGGTTAAGTTGAACATAGTGCAAATATAGTATGTTGCAAAAGCCGCAATAACAACAACCAGTGTATAATAGATCAGTTTTAGTAAATACACAGATTGCCTATAGTCAGTAAAATATTCTTTAAATAAGTAATATGACCCCCATATAATATGTATAAGCCCAAGTGTAAAAATTGTTGAGAGCATCACACC
>JAEEGG010018331.1_pt1 | contig 14263 bp, 12 predicted proteins | sample 9134161 | NCBI WGS metagenome assembly JAEEGG01 (sample SAMN16246543, study PRJNA631951) | gut metagenome | biome: gut microbiome; feature: rumen; material: CR-attached | host: Bos | place: Iran: Karaj | collected 2018-10
GCTTCTCTTTCCAGCTATCAATGTGAATGACTCTGTGACCAAGAGCAAGTTCGACAACCTTTATGGCTGCCGGGAATCCCTTCTGGACGGTATCAAGCGGGGTACCGATGTTATGGTAGCCGGCAAGGTTGCTGTAGTGTGCGGCTATGGTGATGTAGGCAAGGGAGTTGCCCAGTCTCTCCGTGGCATGGGTGCCAGAGTAATTGTGACCGAGGCAGACCCTATCTGCGCTCTCCAGGCTGCAATGGAAGGGTATGAAGTTAAGACAGTGGAAGATACACTGGGCTTGGCTGATATCTACGTGACAGCCACAGGAAACATCGACATCATCACTGTAAAGCATATGAAGAAGATGAAGGATCAGGCTATTGTATGCAACATCGGCCACTTCGACATGGAGATCCAGGTGAACCAGCTTAAGGAGGTTCCTGGCATCAAAGAGGTGAACATAAAGCCTCAGTATGATATGTATACATTCCCAGATGGCCACACCATCTACATCCTGGCTCAAGGAAGACTGGTGAACCTTGGCTGCGCTACAGGCCATCCATCCTTTGTAATGTCCAACTCCTTCACAAACCAGGTGCTGGCACAGATAGAGCTGTGGGAAAAGCAGAAAGAGCTTAAGCCCCAGGTTTATGTGATTCCAAAGAAGCTGGACGAGGAAGTTGCAAGGCTCCACCTGGGCAAGATCGGCGTCAAGTTGACCAAGCTTTCCAAGGCTCAGGCAGATTATATCGGTGTTCCTGTAGAGGGACCTTTCAAACCAGATTATTACAGATACTAAGAGGCTAATGCTATGAAAAAATATCTTTTTACTTCAGAATCAGTTGGCGAAGGACATCCAGATAAGCTCTGCGACCAGATCTCAGACGGAATCTTGGATGCATGCCTTAAGGACGACCCTGAATCCAGAGTTGCCTGTGAATGCTTCTCAACCACCGGCATGGTGCTGGTAGGGGGCGAGATCACCACAAACACTTATGTGGACGTACAGCATGTGGCCCGGGAAATTGCTCGGGGAATCGGCTATACCAAGGCAGAATATGGTCTTGACTGCGACTCCATGGCAGTGCTCAATGTAATCCACAACCAGTCTCCCGACATTTCTCAGGGTGTTTCCGGAACAGGTCTTTATCAGGGAGAGCAGGGGGCAGGAGACCAGGGGCTTATGTTTGGCTTTGCCTGCAACGAGACAGCATCTCTTATGCCTGCACCAATCATGCTGGCACACAAGATTCTCCTCAAGGCTACAGAGCTTCGAAAGAGCGGCGCCATCAAATGGCTCCGGCCTGATGCAAAAAGCCAGGTTACCATTGAGTACGAAGACTACACACCTAAGCGTATTGATACCGTAGTTGTATCCCATCAGCATGATGACAACATCTCCTACGACCAGATCAAGAACACAATTATCTCAGAGATAATCAAGCCAGTTCTGGCAGAAGAAAAGTTTGATCAGAAAGACATCAAGTTCTATATCAACCCCACGGGCCGCTTTGTTATCGGTGGACCACACGGTGACACAGGCCTCACCGGGCGCAAAATTATCGTAGACACCTACGGCGGCATGGGACGCCACGGCGGCGGCGCATTCTCAGGCAAAGACCCAAGCAAGGTGGACCGCTCAGCAGCTTACATGGCCCGCTATATTGCCAAGAACATTGTTGCTTCCGGTGTATGCACCCGGTGCGAGGTGCAGCTGGCATATGCCATCGGCGTACCATTCCCGGTTTCTGTCATGGTCAACACCTTTGGCACAGGAGCAGTTCCCGAGGCACAGATTGAGAAAGCAGTCAAGGAAATCTTCGACTTGACCCCAGCAGGCATTGTAAAGATCCTGGATCTTAAGAAGCCTATCTACCAGAAGACCGCATCCTACGGCCATTTCGGCAGGGACATCTTCTCCTGGGAGAAAACAGATAAGGCAGAGGCTATTAAAAAGGCACTGTAAAAACAATTAATTACAAAACGCGTGGGGATTTCAGAGCAGCCTGAAATCCCCTTTTTTAAGACAATCTGGGCGAAATTATCCCTATGGGATAAAATGTCTTGATTTTTATCTGAACATATGTTATATTTTTATCACAAATAAGCACGAGGGGGCTTACTTTGAATAAAAAGAGTAAGGAGGAAACAAGAAGCAAAGCATATAATCTTAAAGATTTTTTGAATGACTGTAAGAGAAATAAAACGAAGGTATTGATTGACCGTAAGGCAATTGAAACAGCGGCATATTCCCCATTGGGATTAAATGGCAAGGAAGAAATATTGGACTTTATATCCCAACAGAAAGAAGAGTTGTTTGAATATGTTAATACAAAACCATTTAGAAAAGGGTTTGAGGGGAAAAATCCCCTGGTGGATAGCTATAAACTCAGTTTTGGATATTGGACTTTGTATATGGCTTTCTTAAAAACAGAGAAAAAATGGTATTGGTATATTAAGTCTTTTCATTCAGATAATGATTCAGGAGCTGCTTCAATTGGTGATATTATTGTCCAAAAAATGTTAGGAAAGAACAATGAAAAAAATGGATTGCCCAATTTGTGGAACAAAGAAAAGATTAATAGAAAAAGAAAAGAAAATAAAAATAGAATATGCCCAAGAAAAAGGATCTGTTAAGATTAAATACTTTGAATGTCCTTCCTGTGGGGCTTCTTTCGATTTAAGTTTTGAAAAAGAAAATGAAAAAAAACTGAAAAAAGAATTGTCATTAATTCGCCAGAAGAATGTTTCAAAAGTATTGTCTTCTCTTGAAAAAGATTTTTCTTTTGTTGAAATGGAAAGAAACCTTAAATTACCACCAAGAACATTATCAAAATGGAAAACAGGAGCAAAAATTCCTTCTGCTGCAGCCGTGAATTTGATTAATTTAATTGGTATTTTCCCCTGGCTTTCATATGTAGCCGCAAGCGATTATGATTTGAATGCTTCGTATAAAATAGCAGATATAGCTTTTTTAAAACGGGCAGAATTGAATAATAGCGTTATTTTTACTTATTCAAATAATAAATATAATATTCTTGGATTTGCAAAAAAGAAAAAACATATTTCTAGGTTAAAAGATTATGCCTTATTAAATATAACTTCCGAGAATATTGCTGAACCCCAATACTCCTATAACGAATTATAATTAAGGATTGTTTATATGAAAATTAGAAATATTCTCCTAAAGAAAAAGATAATAAATATAAAAGAAATAAAGTCTAGACCCAATATGCATATTGATTTTCACAGAGAGGATTATATGCCAGAAGGGCCGATTGAAAGACATTTTGACTGTGTAATCGAATTATCTTTATCAATAAAAGATAGCAAGAAAAAGGATACCCTCATAGAAATGGTTGTTTCATTTGTTGTGCTTGTTGAACTGGAAGAAAAAGAAAAGTATTCAAAACAGCTTAGTGATAATATATATAATTCTATAGAAACCTTATACCAAAAAACAATAAATGATTTATTAAAGGAAGCTAATTATCCACCAATTCCTATAACAATACACGTGAAAAGTTAATCCAGCTTTTTTTTCAGTTCCTCGATTTCAGGTTTATTAAACTGCCCGCCAAATTTGGCTATTATCGCAGAGGCGGCGATAGAGGCATAACTGCCCGCCTTTTCCAGCGATTTCTTGCGGTTTATACCATATAGGAAGCCCGCAGCAAAGGTGTCTCCTGCCCCAGTAGTGTCTACACAAGTGGTAAAACCTTGAACTGGAACCGCAATAGGGTCGCCGCCCTGTTCTTTGATCAAAGCACCCTTTGAACCTAGTTTAACAATAGCAGTGCAACCAAGCTCAGAAAGCAGTTTCAAACACACTTCAGGGTTGTCGTTATCAAGCAATGTAGCTGCTTCTTTCTTGTTTGCAAAAACATAATCGCAGTTCTGCTGAATAATGGTTAAATAATCATCCCTATAACGCTGGATACTCATCTTGTCGGCCACGTCAAAAGCCACTTTAATATCATTTACCTTGCATATATCTAAGGCCTTCATCACAGCCTGCTTCTGGTTCTCTGTATCCCACATATAACCGGTAAAGTAAAGCATACTGGACTCTTTCAACTCATCCTCATTAATATCTTCAGGAGAGAAATTCTTGCAGATGCCCAGGTTGGTGTTCATAGAGCGCTCATAATCAGGAGTAATCAGCACTATGCTGGAACCTGTATCTCCATCCTCGCGTACAATAGCAGACGTCAGATTTTTCCGCTCTGAAAGCCTGTCTATATAAATCTGGCCAAAATTATCGTTTCCGGCCCGGCCGCAGAGCACTACCTTGGGCCCTAATTCCGAGAGGGTAATCATGGTATTTGCAGCAGAACCGCCGCAGTAATACTTGGTCTTGTATCCAGCCAAGTACTGGAGAATCTTTTCCCCTTCTTGGTGGTCAATAATCTTCATTGTCCCTTTATGAATTCCCAAGGCAGTCAAGTCCCTGTCTTCTACGCTTATAAGAATGTCGGTAAGGATGTTCCCCATGCTAAAAAAGTCGTATTTCATACAAAATAGTGTATATCGAAAAAAAGTAAAAAACAAGACATATATAAGCCAGCTTAAAATACCTGCTGTCAGTAGGTGCGTACCCCGTAGATACGCATAAGCAAAACTCACTTTTTCTTTTAGGGCGTTTTGCATGCTTATTGCTACGGAGCGCAATACTTCCAGCAGTCATTCAGCTGGCTCATGCAAAGAACTTGTTTTTACTTTTTTTGGACATACGACAGGTGGGTGGTGGGGAAGGGGAAAATAATCAGTTGTTCGAAGATTCTGAACAACTAACAAAGAAAGCTGTCTAAAATAATTATCTTTTTCCTTGAAAGAGCAGTTTTAAATTATCCCAAGACCACATATATATTTTATCAGAACAAGAACAGTTATTTGGTTTTTTGCAATTAACATCAGCTCGCCCATGTAGCAAAAAGTAAGGAATTCCTTCCTCCTTGGCAATTTTTAATTCTGCCGCAACACCCGAAGCAGTATTGGTATATTCTCCACATAATACCACAACAACATCACAGCCGATAATTCTTTTGCGGGCCTTTTCTTTCCAGTTATAATCAATGGGTTCTTTTATAGACATATCGGTTATTTCAAATGGTGAATCAGGATTTTTCGCCTGTCCTACAAGGCAGTCTTTTAAATCTCTGTCATGATCATAATCAAAGCTAATAAATGTACGTTTTTTCATGGTTATCTCCTTATAATCTTTCTTTCTGAGCAAGTAATAGATAATACTGCCCTAATGTAGTTAGTTTACAAAATTTTGATTTCAAAGCTGCGAAATACATATGTTCTTCCCCGACCGGTTCTACAAGACCGACCCTTTCTAGCCGCTGAAGCAGTTTCATTTTTTTTACATTTTCTTCTGTAGCATACGGCTTTATATAATCATGTTTCTGGCTTGGGTCATTTGTAAATTCAAATGAAGAGTCAAGAGGAAACAGTTCTTCTGGATATCGAAAGAGCTCTTTTAAAGATCTAAGATCATTACAAGCGATAGGTGCTTTAACTTTTCTAAGAGAAGTAAACTCTTGAACATTTGTTTTAAACACAGGCCGTTGTTCCCAACAATTTAGGGCTTTATCGATATAGGCATAAATTAAGCCAGGGGTTATATTCCCAAGCAAATCAGAAGCTCCACCCTTTAAAGCCTCAATTAATAAAGCGGAAAAGATTCCATGCCCATTACTTTCAATAGAACTTTCATAATTTCTACTTGCTGCAAGAATGGTTACCCCTTTTGCAAGTTCGGAAAGCTCTGTCATTAATGGATTATCTCCCATGCCACCAGAAAAACAACTATCAAGGATTACAATTTTATTTTTACATTTAGATTTTGAAATCTTTGTTGTTATATCTGATAACTTAACTCCAGGGAAATCAGATGAATAGTCTGGAGTGCAGATATATTCCTCATCATCTTTTCTTGTACCATGTCCAGAAAAATAGAGAAGAGCAATTTCATCATCCCCTTCGAATAACAAACGAATCAACGAGGATAACTCTTCTTTTTTCTTGATGTTAAGTGCTGTTTTAACATCGAAATTTTTGGAACCATCTTCGTTCTTTTTTAACAAGTCTGCGATTATGCTGGCATCGTTTATACATCCATGCAGTTGAGCTCCTGGATAATCATTGATACCAACTACTAAAGCTTTTTTACTCATGTTTCCCTCCCTTTTGAGTAAGAAATACTATTGGACCAAACCAATAACAAAAAGGTAATAAGAAAAAAGGCAATCGTCAACAAAATTTGCAAAAAATATGCAATAAATGGCAAGAAATACTTGAAAGAATAGAAAAAATAGTGATATATTGCAAAAAGGGAGAAAATCTTATGTTGTTAGAATTTGCTGTTGAGAATTACAAATCTTTCAAGGAAAAGGTTGTTTTTTCCATGATTCCTGCACCCCGGCAAAAAGGACTAGATTATAGTATTCTGATAGAAACAGCTAATAATAAAAAATATAAAGCTCTAAGTTCTGCTGTTATTTATGGAGCAAACGCTGCTGGAAAAACAAATATTATTGGCGCTATGGATGTTTTTAGAACAATCGTTCTTCGAGGAAATATACGTAATTCATCTGGTGGGTTTGAAGGAAACTTTGCACATAATCTTCTTGAGCTTATTCCTAATAATACTTTAAAAAAACCAAAAGATGTTGCATTTGGAATTAAATTTGTTGATAGTAATATTTTATTTTCTTATGATATTTCTTTTTCATTGGGATCATTTGTAGAATATAAATATAAGCGACGTATTACCTCAGAAGTTCTATCTATTAATGGTAAAATGTACTTTAGTCGCAAGAATAATACTTTGGAATTTGGTAATTCTAAAGATTTTGATAAAATAACAAGTTTGAATCTAGAATCAAATAAAAAAATTATTGAAGATGCTGTAGGGCAAGGAGTTGTTGATGATGAATTATTTTTAAGTAATGGTTTTAAATCAACAATTAATCCCTCTCTTGGAGTAAAAATCTATAAATTTTTTGATGAAACAATAAAACCTATTTGTAATTCTCAATATTTTAAATCGCAATTTAATATGAATAATAGAGAAATAACTGACAAACTTTTAAACGAAGCAGTTTATAGGCTTGGAATTAATTCAAACACGCTTAAATATATGAAGCGCCCAAATGATTCTTTTGATCAATTGGTGTCAGTTTTTAAAAATAATAAAGATGATAAGGATAGAAAAATAGTTATCCCTGCTGAGTTTATTGAATCATTTGGAACTTTAAGGTTTGTCGATTTATTCCCTTTGTTGGCAGATATTTTTGCAAAAGGAGGTATTCTCTTTATTGATGAATTTGGTACATCGCTTCATCCTATGGTAATAGTGGATATAATTAATATTTTTCACAATGATAAAATTAATAAAAATCATGCTCAAATTATTTTTACCACCCAGAATCCCGTCTTCTTAAACAATAATTTATTTAGAAGGGATGAAATAAAATTTGTTGAGCGAGATGATGAAACAAAATGTAGTGATTTGTATTCTTTATCTGATTTTGGTACAAAAGGTACAATGGCTAGGAAGGGGAAAGATTATATGAATAATTATTTTATGAATAAATATGGGGCAATTCGAAGAGTTGAATTATCTGATATTTTTGAAAAAATAGTGGACACGGCAAATGAAGAAAAGATTACAAAATAATGAATATTTCTTCTCTGTAGAAGGGGAAACTGAGATTTGGTATTTAAAGCATCTTCAAGAGGTTATTCGAAAACAAGAGAATCGCAAAGTTAATCCTGTTATAACAGCGAAGAAAACATCTCCAATGAAGTTCCTTAAAACATTTCCATCTTTAAGTTTCAATACAATAACAGCGATTTATGATGTTGAAGAGCCTATAGGCGGGTGCTATATTCAATTTGAAAGCTTTCTGAGAGAAATGAGTGATGTAAAAAAAACAGGAAAAACGATGGTTTATGAGCTTGGGTATTCTAACGTTGATTTCGAGTTATGGATTATTCTTCATAAAAAAGATTTTTTTCGCACAATAACAAAAAAATCAGATTACCTCAGAGAAATTAATAATGGCTTTTCTAGCAACTTTGCCCATTTAAACGAGTATAAAGCAGAAAGAAATTTTAAAACAATTCTTGATATGATTACATTAGAAGATATAAAAAATGCTATTTATCGAGCAGAAACAATTGAAAACCAAAGAAATACTAATTCTGTCCAACTTAATTCCTATGGTTATAAATGGTTTTCTAAAAATCCATCGTTGTCATTACATCATGTCATAAGAAAAATTATAACGGAATGTGGGGTATAATTTATCCTAATAAATAAAATTATTTAAATTAGATTACAAATGCAAATAGATGATTTTATTTTAATTGTTCAAAACTTAATTGCTTATAATGGAATAGTTACATATCAACACCCTGATTATCGTAAATTCCATAATGGAATTACTGCCTTTGTTGTGGAAAACAAGTTAGAACAAACAGTAGAATGGGGGAGAATTAAAACTTATTTGCTTATTAAATCCACCCAGCATCTGACAAATCAAGAAGCGAATATAATTTTAGAAAATCTTGAAGAAATAAAAAGGATAGTCCTTAGAACTAGAGTTGACGAATCACAAGACAGAATGATTTTTAATAGTATTATTCATCCATTGATTAAACATGTTAGCCGGGACAAGTATTTTTCTGGCTTTTATGCAGATTCCGTTGAATGTGCTTTTAAGGAGATAAATAGTCGATTAAAAAAGATATACCGAAAACATAAAAAAGAAGAACTTGATGGGGCAGATTTAATGCATACCATTTTTAATTATAGAAATGAAAACCAGCGTCTTTTAACCTTTGAATCATTAGATACAGAAACGGGGCGAAGTGTACAAGAAGGATATATGCATATTTTTGCAGGGGCTATGCAAGCAATTCGTAATCCTAAAGCTCATGATAATGTGATATTATCAAAAGAAGATGCAATGGATAGATTGATTTTTGCAAGTTTATTGATGAAAAAAATTGACGAAGCATTATTGTTTTCAAAAATGGAAGAATAACAAAGATAATCGTAATAATAAGTAAGATGGATTTATTAATAGTATACAAAAAGAGAAATGAGACTTTAAAAAGCATTGGAGGCGCTAGAAACAAATGCCTAGAAATATAACACAATATGATTTACTCATTTCATGTCCCGATGACGTGGTTGAAGAAGTTGATATTATTAAAAATGTTGTAGCAAATTTTAATCAACAGTTTTCAAATTCACTTGGAATTACTATCCGCCCTCGTCATTGGGGTACAAGTGCCTATCCTCAGTCTGGAGATAAACCGCAAAATTTATTAAATGAACAATTTGTAAAGGATTGTGATGCAGCAGTTGCCATATTTTGGACAAAATTCGGAACACCAACTGATGAATTTAAATCTGGGTCAGAGGAAGAAATAGAAATAATGATAAAAGCTGGAAAACAAGTTTTTCTTTATTTTTGTGAAATACCCGTGAAACCTGGTTATGATGAGAAACAGTATAAACTTGTGCAAGCATTTAAAAAGAAATATTCTAATAAAGGGCTTTATTATTCTTATGATTCACTAGACTTGTTTAAAGAACAATTTAATGCTCATTTAACTCAATATTTTTTAACGAAAAAACAACTTGATACCATTGACCTTGAAACAAAACCAGAATTGTCTTTGAAATCTATCTCAGAAGATGGTGAAATTCAGGATTCAGTAATAGTACAAAAATATATTGTCCCTAACCCAATGCCTGCTGACAAAAGAATTGAAAGAATTAAAGCAAAATTTGAAAAAATAAACAGTATTCATTTGTGTGATAAAAAAAATATTAGTACAAAATCCGGTATTGCATCCATTCTTTCAACATATTCTATTAATAATAATGTCATTATTGAAGAATCCACACAAAAGAACATTTTGGGGTTTGCAAAAGTAAAAAATATCTTTTTAAATGCAGATTTCTTTAATTTAGGGGATTTGCAAGAAGATATAGTATCAAAGCTTGCTTCTGGCGTGCATGGTGGGGGTGTTGTCTTAAGGGGTTTAGAAGAAGAAAAACAAAAATATTATGCGATTCATGACCTTGAAAGAGAGATTAATGATTATGCCATATGGGATAGGGTTGAAAATATTTTTTCGAACATGTTCATAATTCAATTAGTTGTTGAGAATGCTGGAAATAATTTTGACGAAGATATTAGTATAGAGATCATATCTCCTATTTCAATGTTTTTAATGCCAGATGAATTGCCCAAATTTAATTACTTAGTGTTTAAAACTTTTACCAAGGATTATAAATTTATAGATCTTTTTTCAATAAAGGAAACAGAAAAATATAGCAATTATGATTCTTCGGTGAAAGAAAGAAAAATTATTGCTACCCCTCTTAAACCAAGTTTTATGGAAAGGGGGAATTGGTTTGAAAATAGATATCAGGCTGAATTAAATGAAGCATTCTGTTATACTATATTTGAAAAAGAAGATAAGTGCATTGTAAGACTACATATGGATTATATTAAACAGCATACAGTTGTTGCTTTCCCGACACCACTATTTATAGATACAACACAATTATCTGAAAAGATAACATATCGAATTGTGTCAAAGAATAATCCAGATATAGTAGAAGGTGAACTTTTTATTAGGGTCTATAATAGCAATATATAACACGTAGGCCGCATATGTAGGAATAAATATATTATTTGTGTTATTATAACAAACAAGTTATTATAATACTATGGCAATAGAAATATACAAAGAAAAAAACGCTCTAGTTCTACACTATGAATTATTTAATCCAGAAGAAAATAATTCCAAGTGGGTTGTAGATAAGCTGGAAGAATATGGTTATTGTATAATAGCTCATATTTTTAAATTTGGACCCGAAAATTTAATTGAATATGATTCAAAAGATTATTTCTATGTATTATTTAAGATAGCGGATTTAATAACAGTTGGCGACAAAAACTATTATCAAATTAAACATCAAGTTCTTGATGTTAGCTTTGATTTATTTTTTGAAGAATCATGTGATATTTCAGTTAAATATTTCTTTACAGAAAGAAAATTATCAATTTTCAAAATAATTGAAGAGATTGGAATTGGTGAAAAGCTTGTTATTGGTGGCTCAGATGAAAATTCCATCAGCGAAGAAGAATATAAAAAAATATTAAAATCATTGCCAAACGGGCATGAATTATATCTATATGATAGAGCCAGGGTATTTGCAACTTTAAAAAATTATTTTTATGGTGAGAATGATAAGGAATATCAGTTCAATAGATATGTAGAAAAAAAGCTCTTGTCGAGTAATGCCAAGGAAAGTATTGATTTTCGAAAAATAGATATAGAAAGATATGAATATCTATTAAAGCGTCTAAAATATATGCTAGATAATGAAAAAGGTTATTCAGAAGCTGATTGGCAAAAGGAAATAATTAAAATTATCAAAATCATTTTTCCAAAGTATGTTATTGCTATTCGCGAGTCTAAAATATTAAAAGGGATTGCCAAAAAAGATAAACATATTGATATTTTGCTTGGTGATGTCAATGGAAATGTGGATATAATCGAAATCAAAAAACCATATGATATAGAATTGTTGCGAAAAAATCCATATAGGGATAATTATATTCCATCTTTAGCACTGCAAGGTGCAATTATGCAAGCAGAAAAATATATTTTTTATTTGATGAAAAACGGCAAAGCGGCTGAGGTGTCATTGGATAAACAAACCGAAAAAGAACGCACAGAAGATTATCATTTTAATATAATCAACCCTAAATCTATAATAATTATGGGGAAAACTTCTGGATTTAATAAAGCACAAAAAGATGATTTTGAAGTTATAAAGCGAAAATACACGAATGTATTAGATATAATTAGTTATGAGGACTTGATTTATAGATTGGAAATGGTTATTGAAATGTTAAAAAGTAATTAGATTTTGATTGGTTGATTATATTTAATCAAGTTTTTAAACTTAACGATATTAATAAAATATAGATTTCATTTAATAACAACAAAAATAGTTTTTACTTTATCGCTTTTCTTGACTTTTGATAAATTCTTTATACTATATATATTGTGAATGGTTTTCTGAAATATTACTTGCCGTGGGTTATCGCTTTATTTATGCTTCTGATTGGCGGTATAGCTGATTTGGCGGTTTATAATGGTTGTAGCCTTGTAATTATAGAAGATTTACATGGTCTTGTAAAATCATTGTTAGGAATTCAAGCAACTGTTGCTGTTTTATCTCTTTCTATATTAACACTTCTTAGTTCCTTTGTTGACAAGTCCTATTGGGGTATTTCAATTTCTGATTTTTATACTAACAGGAAAAATCCAAAATTTAATAGCTTTTCTGATATTTGCTTTGTTCTTGCGTCTATCCCCGCGGGGCTGTTTCTTATAATCTTTCAATTATATAATTTTGAAATAATGCTTTTTATAGCAACTGTATTTATTATTTTATGGTCAGCAAAGAATATTTATTTTATTTTCAGGGGCGAAGAAGCAGTCAAAAAAGATATAGAATCAATGTATGAGATAAAATTTAGGACAGAAGATAATATAAATGAAAAAATAATTTTATTTAAAACATATTGTATTGGATGGAAATCAATTGTTCAGAACCAATCTGAATTAGATTTTCAAGAATACAAAGATAATTATTTTAAGTTTTACTGGGTTTTAATAAAGGAACAAAATTCTGATTGTATGAAAAAGCTGTGTAGCATTACACAGCAGCTAATTAAATCTCTTCTTATAGCCTCTAATGATTCTGAAAAGAAAAGGGGAATAAAATTTTTAGAAGAATTATATAGACTTATGAGATATTTAAAAATAAATGATTTTTCTAGCAAAGATTTTTTAAAAGAATTTATTCTTGTTTCTGAGGTTATAAAGGAATTTTTAGAAGCTTTGCAAACCTTATCTCCAAAATGGATAGAAAATAATTTTGATTGGTATAATTTTATTGGAGTTGTTGATACTATTGCTATATCATTTGAAACAAAAGCAAAACAATCAGAACTTATAGCAAGCCAACAGATTTCTTTGCAAATGGGCTTACTGTAAAGGAGATTATTAATTTATGCTAATAAAGAATAATCCTTTTTCAAAAGACATCGGTTCGAAAATATTATTTGATAGAACCTTTGAGATGTCTGCAGATCAACATGAACAGTTTTCATTGCAACGATATAAAGAACTTTTCTTTTATTTTGTAAACTGTTTCAGCAGTGGAAAAGTTGAAATGCTCGAAAATGACTTGTTCAATGATACATGGATTAGGGATTACAATAATTCATTAGGCTGTAAATTGTTTCACTTGGCGGTTAATTGCTACTTATATTATATAGGTTATAGAGAGGAAGAAGATTGTGTAGACCTAGCACATAAACAGGAAGCCCGAAGAATATTAGTAAAAATATCAAATATGAATAAAACATATTTTAGCAATTTAAATATGATAAATATTCAAGAACAGCAACTTTTATTATTTTTGAGCGAAGTAGAACAAATGCCAAAAAATAGAATTGGAAAAACAATGATAATGCAAGAAGTTGTTCGGGATTTTTATATATTCTCTCTTTTGCTTTCAAGTGTTTTTAGAATTGTAAATTTAAGGGAATATTTTGATAAAAATGAAGATATATATTTATATAGCAAATATATAAGTGAGGAAAAAGAAAAAAAAGAAATCTTTTCCACTTTTATGTCGCTTTTTTATCCTGATAAGCTCAATAGGCTTGATGATTTATATGCAATACTAACCAATATTCTTCAACCTATTTTTACAACAAAAATACTTAAAAAAGCCGAACATAATTTTGAAAAATATAAAACCCAATTTCCAGAAAAAGCTCTTAGAGATGCTTATAAAAAACAAATAGAGCAGTTTTTGAAAAAAACATTTATAAAATTTTCAACAAACTCAAATAATATTTTAAATATAAAGAACATAAATTTACTTTCATATCGATATATAACAAGTTATGTTAAAAAAGATTTTAGCCAGGAAGCATTAGACGCACTTCTTTTTAACATAATAATGCAAATTATTAAATTGTTAGAAGAAAACAAAGTTTTAGAAAAAAGAGATTTTAATACAAATGACATAAATGGATACATTAATTTGCTAGAAGGGCATTCTTGTGATTTTGTTATTGGAGCTGCTGATGTTGTTGCTCCACAAGATTATAATGATATTAAGCAAATCAAAAAGTTTAATAAATTTCACCAG
>JAEEGG010018338.1_pt1 | contig 14257 bp, 13 predicted proteins | sample 9134161 | NCBI WGS metagenome assembly JAEEGG01 (sample SAMN16246543, study PRJNA631951) | gut metagenome | biome: gut microbiome; feature: rumen; material: CR-attached | host: Bos | place: Iran: Karaj | collected 2018-10
CCTGAGCTGTCATAGTGCCGATAAATACTCTGGTGTTCTGGTCCATATTTGCACCAACCTGGAACTGCATAATGTTTGTTCCGTCCTGTGCAAAGCGTCCAGTGAGCATATTCATACCGTTGAACTGAGCTACACTAGCAATGCGATCAACTTCAGCAACGAGCTGTGATACTTCTACCTGAATCTGCATGCGATCTTCATCGCTGTAGATACCGTTAGCAGACTGTACAGCAAGTTCACGAACACGCTGAAGAATGTCTGTTGTTTCACCAAGATAACCTTCTGTTGTCTGAATGAAAGAAACAGCATTTGTGATGTTCTTACTAGCCTGGTTAAGTCCGCGGATTTGGCTGCGCATCTTTTCTGATACAGCAAGTCCTGATGCATCGTCTCCGGCGCGATTGATGCGTTCACCAGAAGAGAGCTTCTCCATGTTCTTCATGATTGAATCATTAGAAATGTTCAATACACGATCTGTATAGAGCGAGCTCATATTGTGATTAATAATCATAGTTGTGCCCTCCATGTTTACTTAAATAAAAACTTCGTGTTTTTATCCTGCAGGTGAAGGCTAATCTGGTTCTGCGCCCCCAGGTTAGTTTCAGACCCATACAGCAGGAACAGACGCACTTCGTAAAGTAAACCGCCTGTTTCTGCTGTCACCATGCAAACACTCAGGCACTATTTCAAAGAACAATACGCACTGAAATTACGTAATTATACACTATTTTTGGCCTTTTGTTAAGAAAAATAATTAAGAAAAAGCCGCCAATCGGAAAAAATAGAGAAGGGGAGTCGATAATTCCTTACCGCTCCCACCTTCCTATTTTATTAATCTAAGATAGAAACTATCTCAAAAGACTAAGAACATTCTGAGACTGTGAGTTAGCCTGTGCCAACATAGCAGTTCCAGCCTGCTGAAGTACAGAATTCTTTGTGAACTCTACCATCTGAGAAGCCATGTTAGCATCACGAATACGAGATTCTGAAGCCTGGAGGTTTTCTGCAGATACGTTCAAGCCCTTAACTGTGAGCTCAAGACGGTTCTGGTAAGCACCAAGGTCTGCACGCTGTTTGTTGATCTTTTTGAGTGCTTCATCGATTGTTCCGATTGCACGGTTGGCATCTTCCGGTGTTGCAAGAGAGAGCTTAGCTTCGGTACCAATTTCGCGTACTCCAAGAGCAGCAGCAGACATTGTTCCGATATAAACCTGTGTTCTCTGATCCATGTTAGCACCAATGTGGAACCACATAGAACCTGTTACAACATTTTCTCCTGTTGGCTGAGCAAAGCGTCCTGTAAGCATATTCATGCCGTTGAACTGAGCTGAACTTGCAATGCGGTCAACTTCCGATACAAGTGCAGAAATTTCAACCTGAATCTGCATACGATCTTCATCAGAATAAATTCCGTTTGAAGACTGAACAGCTAACTCACGAATACGCTGCATAAGGTCAGTTGTTTCCTGAAGGTAACCTTCTGTTGTCTGGATAAAGCTGATTCCGTTCTGAGCGTTCTGAGCGGCCTGATTCAAACCTCTGATCTGGCTGCGCATCTTTTCAGATACTGCGAGACCTGAAGCATCATCTCCGGCACGGTTAATTCTCATACCTGAAGAGAGTTTCTCCATGTCTTTGTCGAGACTGAGCCCTGTAATTCCGAGCTGACGATTGGCAAACATTGCCGACATGTTGTGGTTGATAACCATAGTATTCCTCCTTGGAATGTGTAGCAGAAGAATCCTTTCTTCTGATTGTTGGAAAGATGCAAAAATGTGCAAATGTTTACAAGGCTACATCTACACATCTTTGCTTAAACTGCCTGAATGCTGCTTCTACGAAGTCGAAACACCCATGGCGGTTCATATTAATTTTCGTCAGTATTAGAAAAAAACTTTAGAGAAAAATTTAAAAAAATGTGAAAAAAATAAAAAAATTTTGAAATTTTATAAAAAATATGCAATTTAATAGATTTAAGCACTCACGTGCCAGGGATCTCGTGTCTGCGGCTGAGATGGGTTGTGTAGAAATCCTGCGGTTTGCTTTGCAAATCCTCGGATTTCTTCGATGACTCTGTCCCCACTCAGAAGCAGACCCGAGCTCCCTGGCACTCCGTGCTTAAATAAGTTAAATTTATTTTTTTTATATTTTTTCTTTTCTTTTTTTTATTAATGATGAGGAAATATATAAAATGCCATGGGTGTTTCGTTCGTTTTGCCGGGTTTATAAAGATTCTATGATTTTTTGGATGGCACGGACGGCTTTTCCGCGATGGGAAATGGCGTTTTTTTCGTCGGCGGTGAGCTGGGCTACTGTTTTATTATACTCTGGTAAGAAGACAATTGGGTCGTAGCCGAAGCCACCGGAACCGGCCTGGTTCTTGATGTCGTCGATCAGGGTGCCTTCGAAGGTTTCCTGGGCAACAAAAAGGCGGTCTGGACCTGCATATAAAACCATGGCGCAGGTGTAGTGGCAGGAGCGGGGACCGTGTAAATATGGCATTTTTGGTAAATTGCCGTCTTTTATGGCTTTATTTGTCTGTTCAATAAGGAAAATGTTCTGTTCTTCCTGGGAGATTTTTGTGCCGTCTGGTTTTCCCTGCATAAAGTCAGGGCCGGCATATCTTGAAGAATAAATACCTGGTGATCCTCCCAATGCGTCAACACAAATACCTGAATCGTCCGCAATCACCGGATAGTGTACTATATCATATAAGGCTTTTGCTTTTATAAGGCTGTTTTCATAAAAAGTTATTCCCGTTTCTTCAGGATCAAATTCGATGTTTTCATCTGAAGGGATAATAATTTCATGGCCTGATAGAAGTTCGACCATTTCTCTTTTTTTGTTTTTATTTCCAGTTGCTAAATAGATTTTCATAATGACATAATACAGTTATGCAAAAGAAAAATCAAACTTTGGTTATATAAATACCAAGTTTTCTTGCAGTTGTCTGATAATAAGTTACCTGCCTGGGACTCATTCCCAGTATTTTGGCAATTAGCTTTGTGGTAGGGCGAATGTGGATTTTTCCTTCTTCAAGCTGATGGTTTAAGTTTGTCCAGTTTCTGGTATTCTTCTGATACTTTTTATTTAATGAAAAATTTTCATATTCGGGTTCAGCAGAGTTGTTTTCATTCCATTCCATCTGACTTTTAAACCTCTTATGCATAAAATATGCACGGTTCCTGCGGATTTCAATTTTTTCTTTATTACTTATTCTTCTTTCCATTTGCATTTTTATTTCCTGTATCATTTGATGTAATGTTATAGAATTGATATTCAATAACTCCGAAATTTTTTCAATTTGCTCATCTGTTATGTAGTATGATGATTTTAATGCCAGCACCATAATGATATTTTGAATCATCTTTGGCGAATATTCCTTGAGTTTTTCTTTTATATTTTCAGAAAAAACTGTGGTATCTGAATTCATCACTTTTTTTATGTGATATGTATCTGTCTTGCAGGCAATCTGAAAATCTTTGTAAGAAATGGGCTTGTAAGAGAAGGGAACTTTGGGTCTTTCAAAATCATCATATTTTATATTCTTGTAGGCTTCAATTTTATTTTCATAATTGCAGATGCTTTCGTTCATTTTAAGGTATTCAATCTGATTATGAATGGCCGCTTTTTTCATAAGTGATGTCTGAAAGTTCCGGGTAATACAGAATAAATATGCAAAAAATGAGCCTCTGGAGGTATCATATTCATTCATAGATTCAGGGCCTTTGTCTAAAAATGTAATGATGAAATCGCTTATGAAATCTTCATCAAATTTTTGAAGACTAAACATTGGTTTGTTTTTAACAATAAATACAACAAGCTCTTTTGCAACTTGTTCCCAGTTTGTTTTTCCCGATTTTACCATTTCAGGAATTTGTTCGATGTCTTCTCTAGTCATAAAAACCTCCTTTTTTATTTTTTTAGAAAGAGAAATTTTTATTGTAGATTGAGAATTGAGGATTTAATAACGAAAAAAATCGGATACTTGCAATGTGCAAAGATAATATTTTGATATGACAATTAAATGTAAGTGCAGAAAGGTGTGGGAGAAGGGACTGTTTACATTATTCTTGCAAATTCTTTTACGATTGATGGAATTAATGTTTCAATTCGTCCTTCGCAGCTCATGCCTGATGCATTCTTGTGACCGCCGCCTCCGAATTTGGAAGCAACTACAGAAACGTCAACTTCATCAAGAGAACGGAAGCCGCCTGTACAGGTAGAAGGTGTATCCTGCCTTAGGAATACAGCGGCTTTAACGCCTTTTGTTGAAAGCAATAACTGATAAAGGGCATCTGAATCGCGGCCTTCTGTTCCAATTTTATGAGTGTCTTCAAGAGTCTCGTATGTGATGATTAACTGGCCGTTAAGATATTGTTCTGCGCGTGTAAGAAGAAGTCCCAGAAGCTTTCGTGTGTTCCAGGGTTTTCCATTGTTAATATCATTGTAAGTTTTTCTTGGATCTGCACCGTAAGTATTAAGTCTTGAAACTGCCATTAAAAGGTCAGCGGCTTCTTTGGATGAACTTAAAAAACGGAAAAATCCTGTGTCTGTACAAATTCCAAAAAAGATAATTCCAGCAAGTTTTTTTGGAAGTGGACCAATTAATGCTTCGTAAAAAAGCTGGACAAGATATGCTGCGGCAGGAGCGTCTCCGTTTATATAGCCTGATGAACCTTCCGGAATATCAGAGGTTTTGTGATGATCTATTATAAATGTATCAAGACCCTTAAAATCAAAATCAATATCACCAAGTCGCGAAAGTTCAGAGCAGTCAGTGATTATTAAACCTGTAGTGGAACGTTCCTGGGTATCCATAAAATCTACGGTATTGAAAAACTTAGATTCATAAGGTTTGATTTCGTGACGTTTGAATGGACCTGCCGAAAGAAGTCTGTATGGCTTTTTAAAATGCTCTACAATTGCAGCAAGTCCAAGACAGGAGGCAATACAGTCTCCGTCTGGTTCTTTGTGTCCGATTATAAGAAAACTATTGTGGCTTTGAATAAAAGCTTTTAATGAGTCTGAATCTTGTTGTGTAATGATGCTCATTTTAGATGTCTAATTCTTCGAGCGTTTCTTTGTCTGCGCCCTCAACGTTGAGGTTGTTTGCAATTACTCCCCAAAGACTGTTGTTCTTTTTCATTGGGCAAGAAAGAATAACGCGATGGAATTCGTCATTTTTCTTTACAACAGTAATAAATGAAGCACCCGGATTATTGATATTGCGGAACTTAAGCTTTCTTGGTGTGTCTTTTTTATAGTTGTTCCATGCTTTTGGAATTGTAACAGTAGCAGTTCCAGCATATTTTTTCTGATAAATAACTACATAGCATTCTTTTGATTCAAGAATCTTCATAACAGGAGCTGTGGTATAAGTCATGTCGCTCCATTTAGATTCGTCTTTCTGAATTGCAAGTTCCTGATTTTCTGCGAAAACAGCACATGTAAAGATTGAAATAAGTATTGCAATTAAAAATATCTTTTTCATAAAAGTTCTCCTGGTTATCATACAATTACAATATTAAATTATAAACCTTATTGCGATTTTTAACAACAGAAAAATCTATCAGGGCATAAAAAAATCCTGTTCGGTTGAACAGGATCTGAAGTTAGGGACAATAGGACTCGGACCTATGACCGCACGGATATGAGCCGTGTGCTCTACCAACTGAGCTATATCCCCAAAACAATGTTAGTACTTTATATAAAAATAAAGGAAATGTCAAGTGAGTTAGATGCAATCAAGTGGAAATAAAGGCTTTGTGCGGAGTGGATCATGTGGAAAACAGCCATACTCCCGCGCAGGTGCGCCCGCAAACTACTGCTGAGCTTGTAAGGAAAATTGCCCTCGCGTTGCTCGGCAAGCTCAGATGTAGTTTGCGGTCACCCCTGCGCTCCGTATGGCTGTTTTCGACTGGTACACATTTGGCACAAAGTCTTTATTTCAAATTTGATTGCATGTACCACGCTGACAGCCGTCATGATTTTATAAATAACATTGTTTTGGGGATATATTATAAACTGAAGTTTAAATATAAAAATGAATTTTGAATTGTAATTACTTTTATTAGTATGCGGTTGCGGGACGCAGGAAAAAAGAAGTAAGGGGGGACCGGCAGTGGGACAGCCGCGTTTACGCCGGCTGGCGCACGGTAGACGGGGGATACCTTGCTTTTTTTTCCGCAAGTTTTCGTAGAAAACTTGGTAAGCTCTGCGTCTCGCTGGGACCCGCCTATGGTAATGATATTTATCTTAAATTAGAACCAGGTATTAATTCTTTAGCATATGCTATTAAATCTGCAGATTCCTGATCTGTGTAGGGGTATATTTCATTATATGAAGGGTCTATGCAGTTTTGGTTCATGAACTGGGCGAATTGCCAGGAGGCGTCTTTTGGTAAAATCGTGGCCATGGCTTCGATGTCGGATTTTTGAACTAGTGGCGGGACAAGGACTGTGCGCCATTCTCGATTTTCTGGGGGGTAGCTGGCTACAAGGGTGGCGCTTCTTTTTAGGACGTGTTCAAAATGTTCGGTCTTACCGTGATATTTGCTGAAGGCGGGGCAGATAACTTCGGCGTATCTTGAAGGGGCGGTTTTTATGTCCATGGCTATAAAATCTGGGCGTAGTTCCGGGTTGTTTATAAAGGCTTCAAGTTCGTCGGGTAGGGTTCCGTTTGTGTCCAGTTTAACTAAATATCCAAGTTCCCTGGCTTTACGGATAATCAGCGGGGTGTAAGGATTAAGCAGAGGTTCGCCGCCGCTAACTGTAAGGCCCTTTAAGATGCCCTGGCGTTTTTCAAGATGGTCAAAAAGCTCCTGTACTGTATTAAGTGGTTGAGTCCCGTCATCTTTGCCAAGTACAAGACCAGTGTTGTAGCAGTAAGGGCAGCGGAGATTACATCCTTTTAGAAAAAAAGAACCCGCCAGGATTCCAGGGTAATCGACACAGGTTGTCTTTACCAATACTCCGGCAGGTTCCTTTAACGAAAGCTCGTTCATAAAATTATGCTGTTACTGCTACCTTGTTTACAACGGCTTCGAGTTCTTCTACGTTGTGGCAGCGGGCTGTTTCAACTCCTGCATTGTTGTAGAAGATTACTGTTGGAGCAGCAAATACTCCCTTGTTTCCAGCTTCTGCAAGGCCTTCATCTGTATCTACATCAATTGAACGTCCTGCCATATCCAGGTTAGCCATGAATGCTTTTACTGGAGGGCAGTTAGGACAAGTCTTGCGAACATACATTTCGTATGAAACTGCTTCTGTATTCATTACAGGCTGTTCTTCTGCTTTTGTCATTTTTGCAGGAGCAGAGCAGGCACATGGTTCATCTGCAGCTGTGATATCATATTCTTTGCTTGCTTCAAGAGTGAACATTTTGCGCTGATCAAATTCATCGCGCTTACCTTTGTTCCAGTGTTTTACTGCACGATAATATCCAACGATACGTGCATAAACTTCTGTTTCGTTTCCATGTACATCTTTAAGAGCAGCTTTTGTTTCTGCGATTTCTTTTTCTACTTCTTCAAGTGTTCTTAATTCCATTTTTTATCTCCTCCCATTTTTCATATAAAGTTTGATTTTGTAATTATTACAACTTTATATTTATTCCACCTACACTAAATATAGTGTGGTTTATGTAATTTGTCAACCCTGTGACACTAAAATTCTCGGATAGTACCTTAAATTTCTTTAATTTATTTTGTCTGTGCAGAAAGAATTTTCTCTTTTTCAAGTTCAAGTGCCTTGAGCTTTTCTTTAAGAGCCTTTTCTTTTTCTGCCTTACATTTTGGACATTCAAACTGCTGTCCTGTAAGGTATCCGTGAATCTTACAGATAGAGTATGTTGGTGAAATTGTAAAGAACGGTATTCTGTATTTATGAGAAATTGTTCTTACAAGATCAGCACAGCTCTTCCAGTCTTTGAGTGCTTCACCCATATATACGTGGAACATTGTACCGCCAGTATACTTTGTCTGCAGTGCTTCCTGGTGATCAAGAGCTTCAAATACATCAGCAGTGTAATCAACTGGGAGCTGTGAAGAGTTAGTATAGAAAGGTTCATTTGTACCGCTTGTAATAATATCTGGGAATTGTTCCTTATCATGGCGTGCAAGACGATATGATGTAGATTCAGCTGGAGTTGCTTCAAGGTTGAAGAGGTCTCCTGTCTGTTCCTGATAATCCTGCATCTTTTCACGCATATGAGTAAGTACTTTTTCGGCAAATGATTTTCCCTTTGGATCAGAAATATCAACACCAAGGAAGTTCAAGCAGCATTCATTCATACCGCAAAGACCGATTGTGTTAAAGTGGTTTGTGAGTGTCTTAAGATAGCGGCGGGTATAAGGGAAAAGTCCGCCATCATAAAGCTTCTGGATAACCTTGCGTTTGATACAAAGGCTTTCTTTTGCAAGGTCCATAAGATAATCAAGTCTCTTGAAGAATTCTTCTTCGTTCTTGGCAAGGTATGCAATCTGTGGAAGGTTGATTGTAACTACACCAATAGAACCTGTGAATTCGTCGGCACCAAAAAGTCCACCACCACGACGGCGAAGTTCACGCTTATCGAGCTGGAGACGGCAGCACATAGAACGAACATCGCTTGGGTTAAGATCTGAATTAACAAAGTTCTGGAAGTTTGGAGTTCCATACTGAGATGTCATTGTAAACAAAAGCTTAGCGTTTTCTGAATTCCAGTCAAAGTCGCGTGTAATGTTATATGTAGGGATAGGGTAAGCAAAACCGCGTCCTTCGGCATCACCTTCAATCATAAGCTCAATGAATACTTTATTAATCATATCCATTTCTTTCTGACAGTCACCGTATGTATAATCCTGTTCCTTTCCGCCTACAATAGCTTTTTTGTCTTTAAGGTCATCAGGACATACCCAGTCAAGAGTGATGTTTGTAAATGGAGCCTGTGAACCCCAGCGGCTTGGTGTATTTACACCGTAAATGTAGCTCTGGATGCACTGGCGAACCTGTTTTTCTGTAAGGTGATCTGCACGGATAAATGGTGCAAGATATGTATCGAATGAACTGAATGCCTGAGCACCTGCCCATTCGTTCTGCATAATACCAAGGAAGTTTACAATCTGATTTACAAGTGTAGAAAGGTGAGTAGCTGGTGTTGATGTAATTTTATCTGGAACACCGCCAAGGCCTTCTGCGATTAACTGACGAAGAGACCAGCCTGCACAGTATCCACTGAACATTGAAAGGTCATGAATATGGAAAGCTGCTGTCTTGTGGGCTTCGGCAATTTCTTTAGAATAAATATTGTTGAGCCAGTAGTTAGCAGTGATTGTACCTGAGTTGTGGAGAATGAGACCTCCAAGCGAGAAGTTTACATTTGCATTCTCGTTTACACGCCAGTCGCTCTGACCAAGGTAGCCGTCCATTGTTTTGTTGATGTCTACCATGAGGTTCTTAGCGTCACGTACTGCTTCGTGGCGGGCACGGTAGAGAATGTAGGCTTTTGCAACTTCTACTTCGTTTGCTTCAATGAGTACGCTTTCTACAATATCCTGAATTTCTTCAATTGCAGGAATTGAATGCGCACGTGCACCAGCAAGCTGAAGACGGAGTTTTTCTTCTACCTTGTCTGTGAGTTCAGAAGCTCTGTCTGGATCCTTCTGTTTTTCTACAGCTTCAATTGCTTTACTTATAGCTGTTTCGATTTTTGTACGGTCGTAATCAGCTATTTCACCCGAACGCTTTACTACTGATTTAATAAAGCCCTTTGTCTCTGAGTCGGAACTGGAACCTAAGAAGTTTCGCCATTCCGGAAAGATTGACTGTTCACTCATTTTTTCCCCTCTTGCGCCTTTTCGGCACCCCTTTTATCAATATTTTTGACTTCTGTAATAAATTCATCAAGATCCTCAAAATGTCGGTAGACAGATGCGAATCTGATGTATGCGACCTTATCGATACTGAATAGTTTTTCCAGCACCAGTTCGCCTAATTCAGCGGTTGAGATTTCGCGTTCATCTTTTCCTATTTTGATTGCCTGGTCTTCGATATCGTTGGAAATCTGCTCGACCATGACTGTAGGAATGGGACGTTTCTCGAGAGCACGGTCAATTCCTTTTTCCAGCTTAGAGCGGTCAAAAGGCTGACGTCTTCCGTCTCTCTTTACAACCATAAAAGGTTTTTCGTCAATGCGTTCGTAGCTGGTGAATTTATAACCGCATTCCTGACATTCTCGTCTGCGGCGGATGCTTTCCCCGTGCATCAGTGTTCTTGATTCAAGAACCTTGTCATCTAAACTCCCACAATATGGACAACGCATTTTTTATATCCTTTTTGAATTAATAATACATTTAGTGTCGTTATTACATCATATAACACTAGATGTGATAAAACAAGTGAATTCGTACGAAATTTGCAAAAATATTTTAAACTTTTTTTCTTGACAAATCGTGTGTTATGTACATTGGTGTAAAAAATTAAAAAAAGCCCAAAAAAAGAAACAAAGGACGATATATATAAAAAAACTGAACCAATATATAAAAAATGCGGAGCGAAGGTTCACATTTTGCGGAACGTCATCTTCGTTCAGTGGAGCAAAATGTGGTTCTTTGCGTGAGCATTTTTTATTTTATAGAATGAGCATTTCTTATTTTATTAAATCCTTTTAATTATTATTTCTTATGTTTCTTATTCTTTTTATGTTTTGATTTTTTCAGTTTCAATGGCTTCTTTCTTTCAGAAGGTATGTAATCATCATCTGTAAAGGTGCATGCCATAACTATTGAAACAAGAACAAATAATACAATACAGCAGTAAGGAAGCCAGTTTCCAAAGCGTGCATAAGGTGTTAATTCGCGTTTGTAGATAGGAACATCATAAGCAAGTGAAGAATCTTCAAAAAGAGGCTGATCTGCAATAACTGTACCGGCAGGGTTTACAACAACTGAATAGCCTGCATTTGTAGAGCGCACAAGGGTTGTTCTGTATTCAATTGCCCTGTAAGAAGCAATGCAGAAATGCTGATATTCGCTTGATTTTTTGAGAGACCAGGAATCATCAGTAAGATTTATGAAAATCTCGGCTCCGTTCAGGAAAAGCGGGCGTATAACATCTGTAAATGCATCGTCAAAGCAAATAGGCGCACAAATTCTTACCAGTGGCTGTTTATTTTCCTTGGCGGTCTGATATGGAATTGAAATATTGATGTTTTCTACGCGCGGAACTGTCTTTTCACCGTAATAATTACAAGGAATTTCAAAATAAGTAAGCTGTTCTCCTTGAGTCCAGCCTGCAGAAATGCCTACAACCTTGCTGAAAATCTTTTTAATTATAGGGTTATTAATTCCCGGAATTGATTCTGCAAAGGGAACAAGGTGTAATTTTCCGTAATAGCCCCTGAAATGAGCCTCGGAATCAAACATTGCGGCTATATTATAGTATCTGTAAGACGGAACTTCTTCTGTTGTAACCTTTCCATCCTCATCTGTGACCTTTTTTTGAGTATAATCAGTTTTTCGGTATACACCGCCGGTAAGCAATGGAACTTTATTGTTCTTTATAAAACTTATAAGAGGATTTTCAGAAGGCTCCCACTGGTATATTTCGTAGGCACCGGGGAAACTTCTTTGAAGAGAACCTTCGCTCCAGACAATCAGCTGAGGCTTTTTATCAAGCTTATTAAGTTCATCAACTCTTTGCTGTGTAAGTTTTTCTGATTTTAATATTGTTTGTGAATCCTCTAACGAAAGCCAGGGATCATAATTCTGCTGAACCATTATTGTTGAAAGTGTTTTATCTGGAACACGCGGCTTTGAATATTCCCAGTTACCCCAGAAAAGTGTAATTGCAAAAAGGATTGCAAAGGTTTTAGCAGCATTTATAACGGGTAAAAATCCTTCAAACTTGTAATCTGGGAATACTTTATAAGAATTAATAAGGCTGATAGCGGCTTCTGCAACAATACAGTCAAACATAACTGTAAGGAATGTTATTCCGTAAGTTCCCGTAATTGAAGCAAGCTGGGTAAAGGAATGCCATCTGTACATTGCAGAAGAGATGGTTCCCCACGGATATCCTATGAAACCTGTTGATTTTACCCATTCATAAAGCGTATAAAGTGCTGAAAAATATAGAATTCTAAAGGCAGAATCCTCGTAAAAAGGTTTTTTTATAGAAAAAGGAGCAAGTTCTCTGTATGGATGCGGGTAACGCGAAAAAGGAACATATATAAAAAGTGCCATTATTGCGCCCTGAGCAGCGGTTCCAAGTGCAGAAGCACCTAAGGTAAAAATGGCAAAATCCTTAAAATATGCCAGCCAGAAGCTTGAACATAAATGTGTTGTTAGTGATTGTATAAAGCCCAGAAGAAAGGCTTCTTTAAAACTCTTAGCTTTTCTTATAGCAAAGTAATATGGAATGATGGCAATAAATGCATAAAAAGGATTGCCGAGCAGGAACAACTCGTTTGGAATGCCCAGAGTGAGCAGGAGACCGGAAAAAACTGAATAAAAAACTTGTAAAATCAAGGTCATTATTTTATAATAGAATATCTATATTTATTTCTTGTCCTTTTGAAATATAACGCTCTTACTCAAAAAATGCAATAAAAAGAAGTGGACAAAAAAAGTGAAGGTGTGGGGGATTTAAATTGAAAGTACTTAATGATGTTCATAATATTGAATACGGAAAGAATCCGGACATTGCTGTAAAGGCTCCGGGGCGCTTTCACCTCATTGGAGAGCATTCGTGGTTTTTCAAAGATAAAACCTTATCTATGGCAGTAAATCTGCCTGTATATGTTGCAATTTCTAAACGTGATGATCTTTCCTTAAAATTTTATTTCCATCAGCTTAACGAAAGAAAAAAGGCAAGTATATCTACATTAAAACTCAAGAAAGAAGACAGATGGGCTAATGTTGTAAAAGCTATTGTTTCAGGCTTTATTTCTATGGGTTATGACCTGTACGGAATGGATATAACTATTTTCAGCGAAATTCTTCCTTCTGCAGGCTTTGGAATTACTTCTGCCATTAAATGTGCCTCTGCAATGGCAATAAATGAGCTTTTTGAACTTAATTGCAATGAACAGCAGCTTTTACAGGTTATAGAACGCGGAAACAGACGCTTTTTGCAGACAAATAACTATATTGCAGATAATTATTCAGCTTTGTTTTCTAAAAAAGGCAATCTTATCATAACAGATCATAATAAAAACACCTGGGATTACATTCCTTTTAATTTTGAAGATAAGAAAATCTTCCTTGTTGATACAAAAGTTCCAAGAGTTTCTGTATGGGATGAGGAATCTCTTTTTGAACCTCAGAATGCACTTTTATTAGGTGATTTACGCGAAAATAAGAATAATGTATACGGCGGATGGCAGTATGTAAACAGCATAACTGATATTAACGAAGAACTGTCTGTTGTAACTGAGGATATAAGACGTAAGCTTCTTTGTATTATCCGTGAGCATAATGATTTACTTGATGCACGCGAAGGACTTGAAAAGGTTGATTTCTTTAAGTTTGCAAGATCTGTAAACCATAGCCATGAAAGTATGCGCGATATGTATAATATTTCCTGTCCTGAAATTGACTGGATTTTGAAACGCGTTGGCGAACTTGAACCAAACCTTGAAATGATTACAAATCCTGTTTCATGCGGAAGAATTACCGGAAAAGGCTTTGGACGCTGTCTTTATGCAATTATCAGACAGAGCGACGAGGAGAAATTCAAGAAAAGGATTCTGGAGTTTGAAAAAATCTTCCAGTATCATCCGGAAGTTTATGAAGTAGTTCCGTCTGAAGGAACTGTTGTTATAAAAGATTAAGCAGTTTTTGAGGAGCTGCCTAAAATAGTAGACTATAAGGATTTTTCGTTGTAAAATATATAAAAAGTAACTGGGTGGGACCAATGGCTGAAAATATTTTAGGACAAGGCATTTCTCTTTACAGACAAAAATCTTACACAGGTGCGCTTTCTTTTTTCTTGTCTCTGCCGGTAGATTGCGGGGCAGATAAAAACGAAATTGCATATTATCTTGGACTTTGTTATGCAAAGCTCCAGCGTTATGATGACGCACTTTTGTATCTTGAACAGGTTGTAACAAGCGGAACTCATCTTGAACGAACCTTACAATGCCGCTTTTTGCTTGCCGTTATTTATGCTTTGTCAGGCCGCCGTCGTCTTGCCGATTTTGAATTGAATAAGCTTTTGGAAACAGGTTATATGACTCCTTCTGTTTATGCAGCAATTGCCTTTGTTGCATGGGAACA
>JAEEGG010018343.1_pt1 | contig 14251 bp, 8 predicted proteins | sample 9134161 | NCBI WGS metagenome assembly JAEEGG01 (sample SAMN16246543, study PRJNA631951) | gut metagenome | biome: gut microbiome; feature: rumen; material: CR-attached | host: Bos | place: Iran: Karaj | collected 2018-10
TTGTGGAAACGGCTGCATCAAAACGGGATTGTCTGAAGGTAAAAAAATCATTGACAAACTGAATACGCAATGATAATATAATTTCGTTCCGTATCTATGTGCCGCTGTGGCGGAATTGGCAGACGCACTTGACTCAAAATCAAGCGCCTTTGCGGGCGTGCCGGTTCGACTCCGGCCAGCGGCACCAACAATAATTAAACTACCTGAGAAGATCGACCCGTTGCAGGGCTGATCTTCTTTTTTTTCAGTCTGACTTTATTGTGTCAATTTGAGAATGCTTGTGTTATAATATTTAAAACATTGTAATGTCATGTATAATCGGGAACAAAAACAGTTCGGAGGAGGGGTTAGTGTGAGAAAAATAATCCTGTTGATTCTATTGTTTGTGATTTTGACTTTAAATGGACTGACTGCCGAGGCATTTCCCGCCGGAGAGAATCCTGTCGTTGGGCAAACGTATTACATTACCGGCCGGAACGTGTGGATACGGGACGAGCCGAATACGAATATTGAAGCGATTGCGAGCTACCGGTTTGGGGAGCCGGTGACCCTGCTGGGCGTAGAAGGCAGCGGGAAATGGGCCCATGTGCGTCTCTGCAACGGCTGGGACCGGTACGTGCACATGGATTATATAGGTCCCATGTCTGTCGTGAAAGCAAAACAGAAAGATACAAGCCTGCTTCTGATCACACTGGACCGGGTTTATGACGATGTTGAGCGGCTGATGGAATCCATGTACCCCAACGGTCCGAATGAGAAGGCTCCGTCAGCGGCGCAACGGACTGCTTCCTGCAAAGCCCTGATGCAGCGCTTGAATGACGCGAGCATCAATCTGGAAAATTCTGCTGCTTCCGCAAATGCCAAAAATGACATCCGTGATTTTATAGGAAAGATGGGGACCCTCATCAATGCCCTTGCAGAGTGGGACAACGGCGGGGAAGAAAGATACACTCCCTATTTTCTGGATACATTTATGCCGGTATATGACCGGGTAGGTGATCTGTACAGGTAAAGAACAGGGGGATAATTAAGACTGCGGCGACTGTCGCAGTCTTTTGTGTTTTCGCTGCAAATAACAGGGAACGGATATTCCTGGCAGAACAGTCATCATAGTTCGTAATGTCCGGCAGAATTTATGCTGCTTTTATATCAGAAGCCGCATTAATAAGGGCTTTTAATTGACAGTACACCGAAATTTGGATAAAATATTATAATAGCCAAAAGTGTTTATAAATTTAAAAGTTGCTTCACCCTGTCAGTTTAACAGCAAGTCAATAACAGAAAGAAATACCTGGCGCAAAAGCCGCAAGAGGGGTGGGCGTACGGAGAGGAAAATTATACAGCATGAAACGCTACAAGTATTGGGATTTAAAGCACTACGACCGGGAAGAAATGAAAGCACTGGCCGCGAAGGTGGGGATATCTCCGGTAACGGCGGGAATTCTTTGGAACCGCGGGCTGCGGGAAGAAAATGGAATCAGGGAGTTTTTATTTGGTAAAAAGGATACGTACTACAATCCTTTTCTGATGAAAGATATGAGGCGGGCTGCGGAGCGGATTCTGCAGGCGGTGGAAGCCCGGGAACGGATTGCCGTGTATGGCGATTATGACGTGGACGGCATTACAGCCAGCTCGTTACTGTATTTATATTTAACCGGATTAGATGCGAATGTCAGTACCTATATTCCCAAACGGGAAGGGGAAGGCTACGGACTGAATAAGGAAGCGCTGCAGTCTTTGTATGAGGAAGGTATCACGCTCGTCGTTACGGTGGACTGTGGGATCAGCGGCGTCAGGGAAGTGGCGGAAGCGCCCCGCGGGATGGACATCGTTATTACGGACCATCACCGTCCGCCGGAGGTATTGCCTATGGCTTATGCCATTGTCAATCCCAAACAGGCCGACTGCGGATACCCGTTTAAAGGGCTTTCCGGTGTGGGAGTGGCTTTTAAAGTCTGCCAGGCGTTGGAGAAACTGCGTAATCCGGAAGCAGCCCTGTGGGAACAGTATACAGAACTGGTAGCGCTGGGCACGGTGGCGGATATCGTTCCGCTGCAGGATGAAAACCGCGCGCTGGTCAAACGGGGCATGAAGGCCATGGAGGCTACATCTCTTACCGGACTTCGTAAATTGCTCCAGGTCTGCCGCTGCTATCAGGAAACGATTACTACTGAAAAGATTGGCTTTATTCTGGCTCCCCGCCTGAATGCGGTGGGGCGTCTGGAACATGCCCAGCTGGCCGTAGAACTTCTGATTACGAAAGATGAAGAATCAGCGGAAAGCATGGCTAACAATCTGAATGATGAAAATGCGGTGCGTCAGGAGATCAGCCGTCAGATCTTTGCAGAAGCAGAGGCGTTGCTGGAAAAACAGGCTTCCATCGGTCCCTCTATTGTGTTGGCGGGACGGTGGGACTCTGAAGTGCAGGAAGGATGGCATCCCGGTGTGATAGGCATTGTCGCGTCCAGGCTGGTAGATAAATACTACCGTCCTGTAATTCTGATCAGCATCACCGGCGACGTGGCCAAAGGGTCCTGCCGAAGCATCCGGCCCCTGGACATGTACGATGCGCTTGACGCCTGTTCTTCTGACCTGATCCAGTTCGGCGGCCACAGCCAGGCAGCCGGTCTGACCCTGGAAAGCAGGAAAATTGAAGATTTTAAAAAGCATTTTACGGAGTTCGTCAGAAACCATCTGCAACCGGAGGATTATCAGCCCCGTCTTGCTGTGGATATAGAGTGGGACCGCAACGAGGAACTGACCCTGTCTTTCTTGCACGAGCTGCAGCTGCTGGAACCTTTTGGCTGCGAAAACCCGGCGCCGCTGTTCATGCTCCGAAGTGCGGAAGTGCATAATCCGCGCCTGTTCGGGCAGGAACTGTCGCACCTGCGTTTTTTTACCGATATCGGGCCCCGCTCCTCTCACTGTATCATGTGGCAGGGGGCGCAGTATCAGTATTGCCTTTGCAATAATGCCCAAGCGGATATTGCCTTTAAGCCGCGTATCAATTTCTTTAACAACACGGAAAGCATAAACTTGGACATTGTTGCTTTCCGCATGGATATGGAGCTGCATGATTACCGCAGAAACACTGAATTTAAGGAAACAGTGCTGTCACGGATCCTGCGTGCGGATCAACGGTTCACGGTTTTTATTAATAAAAACAGCGTGGAAGAGGAAGAACTGTCTGCCTTTTCCAATGTGAAGATTCGGTATTACGGGGAACTGTGCGATGAAACCGAGCGGCAGATCATCTTTTATGAGCTGCCAGGAGAGAATATTTTCCGATGGGGTAATTTCCCGGTTGGCGGTAAAAACAGGACCGTATTATACATCCTGTATAATCTGGATGACCTGTATATTCAGAAGCACAAACTTTTGGAAGAATATCCGGACAGGAATCATCTGGTCGATGCCTACCGCTTTATTAAAAAAGTACTGCAGTCCCAGGCTGTTGCCAAACTAGGTCAGCTGAAGTATCAGGCGGAGAAGCATCAGCTGCATTTAAAGGATTATGATCTGAAGATTTTCCGTGAACTTGATTTTTTCCGGATCCAGGGCGACGAACTGATGATGGGCAGCACGGAACGGAGGCAGCTGGAAACATCCCCGACCTATGTTGGTCTGTGCGCAGAAAGAGATGCGCTTCTGGATATTTATCAGAACAGTTTGCGGATCGCCTGTGCCAGGATCCAGAGCTTACGGAAGCGCTGACCTGCCTGCGTGATTCTCAGCATAAATATATTTGTTAATACAATAACAGTGATCAAAACGTTTTGCAGACGTAGGGAAGTACCGGTCAAATGAGTTTGAACATATGATTTTTCCGGTATTTCCGCAAATCAGGAAGGAATACAGAATGCCCGCTAAAGATGACCAAAATGTAACCATTGAAGAGTTTTTTGAATATCTGAAAACATATCTTGACGAGAACCAGACCGCGCTGGTCAGGAAAGCATATGAATTTGCCGCGAAAAAGCATGCAGACCAGAAACGGCGTTCCGGTGAGCCTTATATAATCCACCCCACCCAGGTAGCCAACATCCTGGCCAGGATGAAAATGGACGAGGAAACACTGGCTGCCGCGTTTCTGCACGATGTGGTGGAGGATACGGATACCACTCTTCAACAACTGAAGGAAATGTTTGGCGCAAAGGTAGCCATGCTGGTAGACGGCGTGACCAAACTGGGCAAGATCGAGTATATTTCCAAAGAAGAACGACAGATTGAAAACTACCGCAAGATGTTCCTGGCCATGGCCCAGGATATCCGCGTGGTTATCATCAAGCTGGCGGACCGGCTGCACAATATGCGCACCATGAAATATATGCCGGTGCACAAACAGCAGTCCATTTCCAAGGAGACGCTGGAGATTTACGCACCTCTGGCCAATCGTCTGGGGATTTATACAATCAAATGGGAACTGGAAGACATGGCCTTTCGGTACCGGGATCCTGAATTGTACTATAATTTGGTAGAACAGGTCAAGACGAAACGGAAAGAACGGGAAGCCATGATCAACGACGCCATGGAGACCTTGCGTCAGGAACTGGACAGGGTTAATATCCGTTGCGAGATTCAGGGCCGTCCCAAAAATTTCTACAGTATTTATAAAAAAATGATGCGGGACCATAAAGAACTGAATGAGATTTATGACCTGCTGGCCATCCGCGTGCTGGTGGACACGGTAAAGGACTGTTACGGAACGCTGGGTATTGTGCACGGGTTGTGGCGCCCCATTCCGGGACGGTTTAAAGATTATGTGGCCGTACCCAAATCCAACATGTACCAGTCCCTGCACACCACGGTTGCATTTACTAACGGGCAGCCCCTGGAAATCCAGATTCGTACCTTTGAGATGCACCGCATCAGTGAATATGGTATCGCTGCTCACTGGCGGTATAAGGAAAGCGGCGGTTCCAACGTGGCTACCGGTTCGGACAAAACCTATGCGGAAAAACTGTCCTGGCTGCGCCAGCTGCTGGAATGGCACAACGACATGAGCGATTCCAAAGACTTTGTCAATACTGTTAAGATGGATGTCTTTGCGGACGAAGTCTTTGTGTTTACCCCCCGGGGCGATGTCATCGACCTGCCGGTAGGCTCTGTACCCATCGACTTTGCGTACCGGATCCATACGGATGTAGGCAATCGCTGTATCGGCGCCAAGGTAAACGGGCGTATCGTGCCGCTGGACTACAAGTTATCCAACGGCGACATCGTGGAAGTCATTACCAGCAAACAGGCCTCCGGGCCCAGCCGCGACTGGATCAACATTGCCGGTTCTTCCGATACCCGCAATAAAATCAAGTCCTGGTTCAAAAAGGAACGCAAGGAAGAGAACATTGAGCGCGGCCGCGACATGCTGGAAAAAGAATGCAAGCGGCTTGGCTATAACCATAAAGAATTTGCCAGTCAGGATAAACTGAAAACCGTAGCGGAGAAACTGCGCCTTCCGGATGTGGACGGGCTGCTGGCTTCCCTGGGATACGGGGGAACGACCCTGACCGCAATCATGTCCCGGCTGGTGGACATCTATAAACAGGAACAGCAAAAACAGTTGCAAAGCAAAAAAGATCTGTCCCAATTGCTGGCGGAACTAAAACCAAGGACTTCCAAGGCCAAATCCAGCCACGGTATTCTGGTGAAAGGCGAGGACGGCATCATGGTCAAACTGGCCCGGTGTTGCAACCCAGTACCGGGAGATCCAGTTATCGGCTATATCACCCGGGGCAGCGGCATCTCCGTTCACCGGACGGACTGTCCTAATGTCATGTCCAACAACCCGGAGGAGCAGAGCCGCCTGATCGATGTGACCTGGGATGTTGCCACGGATGATGTATATAAGGCGAACATCGTGATTATCGCGGCAGATAAGCCGGGCATTATGGTGGATATTATGATGGCCATCAGCGAGAATAAGATCAATATCAATAACATCAGCAGCCATTCCGATAAAAACAAGATGGCGACGATACATCTGGGCCTGGATATTACCAATATCGGACAGTTGGAAACCATTATGAGCCGGATCAAACGAATCCAGGGGATTTACAGTGTAGAACGGTTGACTACCGGAAGCGTTGTCGCGGAAGGCGGGAAAGGAAAGAAACGATGAAAATCAGATTGATGGAAGTGGGCCCTCTCGGTACAAACTGTTATCTTGCAGAAAATGAAGAAACGAAGCAGGCCGTTATGGTAGATCCGGGCGATGACGGGGACCGCATCATGGATGTGGTAAATAAATACGGACTGACCATCGATGCCATCCTGCTGACGCACGGCCACGCTGACCATATCAGCGGACTGAAGGAAGTGCGGGAAGGCACGAAAGCCAAAGTGTACATTGCGGCCGGGGACGCGGAGCGGCTGATCCATTCCACTTCATTATTCTTTCCCGGGCCGGCTAAAAATTACGGCGCAGCGGATGTGATTGTAAAAGACGGTGATGAATTTGAAGCAGCAGGTCTCCGGTTTAAAGTTCTGGCGACTCCCGGTCATACGCCGGGGGGCGTATGTTATGTTGTGGAAGACGCAGTATTCTGCGGTGATACGATTTTTGCGGAGTCCATCGGGCGTACGGATCTGCCTGGCGGAAATTACGAGGAATTGCTGCGCTCCATAAAAGAAAAGATTTTACCTCTGAAAGACGATATGATGTTGTTGCCAGGGCACGGTCCGGCTACCAATGTGGGTTGGGAAAGAAAACGCAATCCGTTTTTGCAGTAGAATAAAATGAAAAGCAGTTACATTCATTACATACAACAGCATACGATTTTCAAGTTTCTCATAGCATTTGCCGTTTCGGCGGTTCTTTACGCAATGAGTTCTTTCCTGTTCCCGATTTTACTGGCGATTGGCCTGGCTTTTGCCCTGTATCCCCTGACGAGGATGTTTGCCCGGCTGCAACTGGGTAAGACCGGCATGCATCCGTCCAGGGTGGCGGCAATCATCCTTGCGTTTATTGCTTCCGCAATTTTTGTGGGAATCGTTATTTCGTTTGTGGTTCTTCCGCTGTTTGGGCAGATCAATGAATTGATTGTAAAACTGCCGGAGTATTCGGAGCAGATGCAGGGAAAATCGTTGCTCCGTATCCTGAAAGAACCCTCTGCCAATACGCCTGTGCTTCCGTCTAATCTGGAAGGACTGTTAAACGATGCGATTAATTCCATCATGGGCTTTTTAGCCAATGTAGTGCGGAACCTTTTAAATTCCACAGTACAGATGGTAGCGAATCTGGTGGGCCTGATTGTAGTTCCGTTCCTGGCCTTTTATTTTCTGAAAGACTGGCGTAAGCTCTGCACGATGATCACGGACCTGTTTACGCCGGAAGCCCGCCCCAAGGTCAGCCATGTGTTGGCCCGGATCGGCGTTGCTATCAGCGGGTATGTGGAAGGCCTGTGGAAAATGAGCCTGCTGGCTGCGCTGTCTGTAACCATTGTGCTGCTGATTCTGGGAATTCCTTATCCTCTGGTCTTTGGTCTTATCGCCCTGCTGGCGGAAACCATTCCGGTCATCGGTCCTATGATTTCCGCAATACCTGCGGTCTTTGTGGCCTACACATCCACTACGCCGCAGACGGCGTTTTGTCTTGCTGCTTTCTATGCTGTCTATTACACGATAGACAGCCAGATGCTCCAACCCATAGTGATGGGAAAGAAAATCAAGCTGCATCCTGTTTTAATCCTGTTGGCCCTGATGATCGGCGGCAAGCTGTTCGGTATCCTGGGTATGCTCTTTGCCATGCCGGTGGCCGCGGTATACCGTGTACTGTATGACGAACTGTGGCATTATGACGGGGAAGAACCGGCCAAAGCGGAAGAGGAAGAAGATATTATGACAGATGAAATTGCCGCATCGCTCACTACAGATCCGGTCGATGACCAGCTGGTACAGCAGCGGAAGGAACAGTTGGAAATGGAAAAAAACAGTAAGTTTATCCATTATAAGGACTGACGGTATTTCATAAAAAATATTTTCATACAATAACTCAGACAGATTGTCAGTCTGTTTGAAAAGTGATAAAATATATAGCGTTTATTGATTCGTAAATTTGTGAAACAGGTAATTCTGTTTTCATAAACGGAAGATTGTGATCCTGCTTTTTATAATAACAGGATGACGGGTTTTGGATTGTTGAAGGGGGAGTCTCGGGTGTTGACAACGATGCCGCGCGGCACAAAGGATATCCTTCCGTCGGAGGTTGGCGCCTGGCGCTACGTGGAAGGAGTCCTGCGTGACCTGTGCAGGTGTTTTGGTTTTAAAGAGATCCGTACCCCGGTATTTGAACACACGGAATTATTCCAGCGTGGCATCGGGGATACGACGGATGTTGTAGAGAAAGAAATGTATACGTTCATTGACCGGGGCAAACGGAGCATCACGCTGCGTCCGGAAAATACGGCCTCGGCCGTGCGTGCGTTTATTGAACACAAAATGTATGCGGAACCGGATCCGGCCAAGCTGTTCTATATCGGCCCCATGTTCCGGTATGACCGGCCCCAGGCAGGCCGGCAGCGCCAGTTCCACCAGTTTGGCGTGGAACTGCTGGGAGCCGCCGGACCAAACGCGGACGCGGAGATTATCCTGCTGGCCGTACAGATTTTGCGGAAACTGGGGTTGAAGGATTTACAGCTGAAAATCAATACGGTTGGCTGTCCGGAATGCCGTCCTGCCTACCGGCAAAGCCTGCAGGATTATTACCGGCCGCATCTGGAGGAACTGTGCGAGGACTGCCGTTCCCGCTTTGACCGGAACCCCATGCGCATATTGGACTGTAAGAATGAGAAATGCCATGCGCTTGCGGCAGGAGCCCCAAAGCTGGCAGAATGCCTGGACAATGACTGCAAAGAACATTTTGCAAAAGTGCAGGAACTGCTGAAAGCTTCCGGCGTGGACTTTGTCATCGATCCTACGCTGGTGCGCGGTCTGGATTACTATACCAGGACTGCGTTTGAAATCCAGTACACGCCTCTGGGCGCCCAGAGCGCCGTATTAGGCGGCGGCCGTTACGACGGCTTGGTGGAAGAAGTAGGGGGGCCTGTGACGCCTGGCATCGGTTTTGCCATGGGTATGGAACGGGTGATCCTGGCGCTGGAAAGCCAAAACCTGCTTCCCGCTGCGGATGACGCAATCGATGTGTTTGCCATTGCGCCGAAAGCGGAAGCCGCGGCCCTTGCGTTCACCACTGTGGAAAAATTAAGGGAAGCAGGCATCTGCGCAGCGTACGATTACCAGCAGCGCAGCATGAAGGCCCAGATGAAAGCAGCCAACCGGTTAAACGCGAAATTTGTTCTGATCTTCGGGGAAGACGAACTGTCGCGGCATTGTGTGACCCTGAGGGACATGCAGGCAGCAGATAAAGATAACAACCAGCGGGAAATTCCTCTTGCTGAGATTACAACTATATTAAAAACAGAGGTGCAGAATAATGAGTGAAAAGTTTAAACGCGATCAGCATTGCGGAACCCTGACCAAAGCGGATTCCGGCAAAGAGGTAGCTTTGTGCGGCTGGGTGTCCAAACGCCGCGACCATGGCGGACTGATCTTTATTGACCTGCGGGACCGTTCCGGTATCTGCCAGGTGGTGATCGACCCGGATGCGGGGGAGAGTTTTAAAAATGCGGAAGCAATCCGCAGCGAATATGTGATCCAGGTCTTCGGCAAAGTGCGGGAACGGGACGCGGAGACCGTAAATCCCAACATTGCCACCGGCGAGATCGAAGTGGCGGCCCACACCCTGAACGTGCTGAACGGCGCCAAGACGCCTCCGTTTTATATTCAGGACGGCATTGACACCGATGAAAACCTGCGCCTGAAATTCCGTTATCTGGACCTGCGCCGTCCGGAAATGCAGGCCAACCTGATCCTGCGTCACAAAGTGACCAAGCTGATGCGCGACTATATGGACAACAACGGTTTCCTGGAAATCGAGACCCCCATGCTGTGCAAGAGCACGCCGGAAGGAGCCCGGGACTATCTGGTGCCCAGCCGCGTAAACCCCGGCAAGTTCTACGCGCTGCCCCAGTCTCCCCAGATCTTCAAACAGCTGCTGATGGTAGGCGGATACGAACGCTATTTCCAGATCGCCCGCTGCTTCCGTGATGAAGATCTGCGTGCCGACCGTCAGCCGGAATTTACCCAGCTGGACGTGGAGATGTCTTTCGTAGAGATGGACGATGTCATGGACATGATGGAAGGTCTTATCGCTTATGTGTTCAAAGGAGCGCTGGGCGTGGACATTCCCCGTCCCATGCAGCGCATGACCTGGGACGAAGCCATGGACAAATACGGCAGCGACAAACCGGACCTGCGCTTCGACATGCCTCTGATCAACATGGTGGATGCGGTTTCCGGCTCCGATTTCAAAGTGTTTAACAATATCATTGCCGACGGCGGCATCGTGAAAGCCATCAACGTAAAAGGCGACGCCAACATTCCCCGCCGGGAACTGGACGGGCTGGTAGATTTTGTGGCAATCTACGGCGCCAAAGGCCTGGCCTGGATGCAGATCCAGCCGGATGGCAGCGTGAAATCGCCGATTGCCAAGTTCTTTGACGAAGCCCATCTGAACAAGATTAAAGAAACCGCCGGCGCGGAACCGGGCGACTTGCTGCTCTTTGTGGCGGACAAGCCGGCTACCGTGGCCCAGGCGCTGGGCGCGCTGCGTATTGAAATGGCAAAACGCATGAACCTGATCGATAAAGACAAGCTGTGCTTTACCTGGGTGACCCGCTTCCCGATGTTTGAGTGGAACGAGGACGACAAACGCTGGGTAGCCATGCACCATCCGTTCACATCTCCCTGCGACGAAGACCTGCCGCTGTTAAAGACCAACCCCGGCAAGGTGTATGCCAAAGCGTACGATATGGTGCTGAACGGTGTAGAACTGGGCGGCGGTTCCATCCGTATCCATCGCCGCGACGTACAGAATGCAATTTTTGAAGCCATCGGTCTCACCGATGAAGAAGCGCAGGAAAAATTCGGTTTCATGATGCAGGCCTTTGAGTATGGCGCGCCTCCCCACGGAGGTCTGGCCTTCGGTCTGGACCGCATGATCATGCTGATGGCAAAACGTCCTTCCATCCGCGATGTCATCGCGTTCCCGAAGACGCAGAACGCCAACGACATGATGAGCGAAGCGCCCAACGTAGTTGACGAAAAACAGTTGCGGGAGTTACACATCCGCCTGTCCCTGCTGGCAAAAGAGAAAAAACAGCAGTAAACAAAGGCGTGAGATTGTGCAAGTTACGGAAGGGCAGAAGACAGGGTTTTGTATACACTCTTAACAAACTTGCAAATCAAGGCACTGTATTTATAAAAATTGTGTTAAAAGAAACGTAAGGGCAGACCCAGAGCATTGAAAAAATGTTCCGGGTCTGTTATAGTATAGGTGTAAGGATTTGCAGGCATATCCAATGGTTTCGATTGACGAAACGCGGGTCTGCAAGCAGATAATTGAATAACTTTTAACAGTTACCCTGCGATGTTCGATACATCTTTCACTGTGCTGAGCCAACGAATTTACTAAGGGAGCCTGATGTCGCGCCTTTCAAAAACCAGCCTCCTTTGAGTGGACTTTTGCGACTGGCGGTAAGGCACCCACCTGCACATGCAGGTTCAATACCCTGAAGATAATCGGCATTGTGGGGCAATTTGTTGTATTAGGGATCGTTTACAAAAGCGCTGCGAGTTCTTTTCCTCTGCAACGCTTTTTTGTTAAACATTCTGGATTTGGAAATGATATTTGGAAACTCGCAGTAGTCGTGTATCATTTCTTTGGATAACCAAATAAAATAACAAGTTCGGAAAGATAATTGTCAGTGACATATGCCCGGAATGTATTTAATATTAAAAATAATATAGTATAATTAATTAAATAGCTAATCAACATTGCGAGAAAATAAAACTTTATGCCTGTTGCAAAGGGCGGAAAGGGTGGACAGGATGAACAAAATTTACAAAGCAGTTTGGAGCAAAGTGCTGTGCGGGCTGCTACTGGGCGCGTACCTGACGGCGGGGTACAGTATGCCGGTGGCGTGGGCGGTAGACAGTGAAAGCGGTGGTGGAGGAGCGGCTTATGCTCCGGGTGATGGCATTATGTTTGACTTCACCGAAGACTCCACCGAAATCAGTTTGAGTGTGAATGAAGAAGATTTTGAATTTGATGGTGACAGAATGTTACAGGTGAAGAAGGACGGTACAGTATCTTCCGGCAACAAGGGTCTTGTGACCGGGGGCAAGGTGTACACGGCACTGCAAAATAAAGCAGACAAAGCAAATACCCTGAAGGGTTATGGCATTGAAGACGCTTACACGAAAGAGGATACCGATACGCTGCTGAACAAAAAGGCAGATAAAACCGCGCTGGCGGAAGTGAAAGCTACCGCCGACAGCAACAAGGAAGCGCTGGCGGCGCTGGGCGATGTGAAAGAACTGGCGAAAGACACGGAAACGATTAAGAAAATCGTGGACGATGTGGAGACGGTGGTCAATGAACAGAACGGCACAGTAGCAGACAGTAAAGTGGAAGAAGACGCGAACGAACTGGTCAGGGGCGCCGCGGTGTATGACTACCTGAACGGCGAATCCCTTGTCATGGGTGAGAAGACCCGGAAGATTGCGGTAGGAAGCGGCAGCGCGGCAACGGGCAGCCAGTCCATTGCCATCGGGTTCGGTAACAAGGTAAGCGGCAAAAACAGCGGCGCTTTCGGTGATCCCAACGACATAAGCGGGGATGGAAGTTATGCCGTCGGGAACAACAATACGATCAGCGGCAGCAATACCTTCGTGCTGGGCAGCAACGTAACGGCCGACGTGGATGACGCAGTGGTGTTGGGCAACAAATCGAAGGCAGAAGCCGGCGCGGTGTCCGTAGGTGCTGACGGCAGTGAGCGGCAGATTAAACATGTGGCGGCCGGCGAAGATGATACCGACGCAGTCAACGTAGCTCAGTTGAACGAAGCGATCGACGGCGTGGTAGGTACCAGTATGGCGCAGATGAGCAATCATATCACGAAGATGGATAACAAGATCAACAAGGTGGGCGCAGGCGCGGCAGCTCTGGCGGCACTGCATCCGCTGGATATGGACGGCAAGTTCGGCATGGCGGCAGGCTTCGGTAATTACCGGAATGCCAACGCCATGGCGCTGGGAGTGTTCTACCGGCCGCAGGACAATGTGATGTTCAGCGTGGGCGGCAGCATGGGCAACGGCGAGAACATGATCAATGCCGGTGTCTCTATTGCGCTGGACAAAGGCGTGACCACCAGCAAGGCTGCAATGGCGAAAAAGATCGCCGCACAGGATGAAAAAATCGCGGCCCAGGATGCGGAAATTGCCGCGCTGAAGGAAGCTCTGGCGCGTCTGGAAGCAAAGGTGGGGAAATAACTGCTGACATAAGAACTGCCAAAGCGTTGGTATGCCGTGCCCGGTAATAGTTGAAGCGTGCAAGGATTAAGCAAAACATCGTGAGCTTTTGCGGAGTCTTGTACGCTTCTCTTTTACTGACTGGACCGCATTTGCATTGACATTATCCGTGATTTTGCGTATAATTTTATAGTTAGTATAATTTGTTTATAATAGTAAGATGTTTTATAAATGCAAAAGGAGAGAAAACGTATGAAGTACATGAGCGGCAATGAACTCCGCGAACGGTTTTTGAGATTTTTTGAAGAAAGGGGGCATATGCGTCTGCCCAGCGCGTCCCTGATTCCCCAGGACGACCCGACTCTGTTATTGATCGGCGCCGGCATGGCTCCCTTCAAGCCTTTCTTTACCGGCAAGATGAAACCGCCTTCTCCCCGTGTGACCACCTGTCAGAAGTGCGTGCGCACCGGCGATATTGAGAACGTGGGGCGAACGGCGCGCCACCATACCTATTTTGAAATGCTGGGGGACTTTTCCTTTGGCGATTACTTTAAAAAAGAGATCATTCCCTGGAGCTGGGAGTTCCTGACCAAAGAGCTGGGACTGCCCGGGGATAAACTGTATATTACCATCCACACCTCCGACGACGAGGCGTACCAGATCTGGCGCGAGGATGTAGGGATCCCCGATGAACGCATCATGCGTCTGGAAGACAACTTCTGGGAAATCGGCAGCGGTCCCTGTGGCCCCTGTTCCGAAATTCATATCGATCTGGGACCGGAACGTGGCTGCGGCAAACCGGACTGCGGCCCGGACTGCGACTGCGGGCGTTTCCTGGAACTGTGGAACCTGGTATTCACCCAGTTCAACCAGAACGAAGACG